>ERZ773192.2051-NODE-2051-length-17999-cov-4.634530_pt1 | contig 17999 bp, 14 predicted proteins | sample MGYA00581010_ERZ773192 | MGnify/ENA primary metagenome ERZ773192 (study PRJEB29015, sample SAMEA2737741) | human gut metagenome | biome: human gut; feature: human-associated habitat; material: faeces | place: China | collected 2012 ...
AAATCGCCCTTTCGTGTAAATTTCGTTAAAATTGCACAAAAGAGCGTGGCGGCGCACGGCTATGTTTACCAATAAATTTCAAACAAAAACAGCCAAACTTGCCCGTTCTAAAAATACGGGTAAATTTGGCTGTACGGTCAACGTGTTTTAGGTGTCCGTGTGATAGTCATCCGATTGCTTGGGAGCTTTTTGTTTTGTCTTATGTTTTTTATGCTCTCGCCGTATGCTATGCACGGTGATAATTTTATTGCCTGTCATAATCCCACTCCTAACCGCACGGCATATCCGTAAACCCCGACGAATATGTCTTGCGGGCAGATATGCCACGCCAAAAATTATGTATATTTAGTTTTTGGATATAATTCAAAAATACTTTTTATGTACTGCACCTTAAATACCTCATCTCAATAAAATTTCTGCAATGATTCACTGCTTTTTAAAAAACAAATCCGACAAGGAATAACCCTGCCGGATTTGTTTTCGGTTATGATTATGCTCTTTTAATTACCGAGCATTATTTATCGTTATAATAAATATAACCGGCTTTATGTAATTCATCCCGGCTATAAATCGGCGGAAGTATTTCCGCACCGTTAAAGTCGTAAACACCATAGACTGTTTCACCCCACGAGCCATACTCGGCGGGTTTTGTTATATCATAGGTTATAATATACTTTCCGTCCTCTGTAATGCTAAGAAAATATCCCGCCTTTCTCGGAAGTTCGAGAATTTTATTTCCGCTCGGAAGTTAGTGAAACTCCATATGCGCTTCTGTTTGCGGTGCATCGCTGCCGGATATGGCAAGCGCAATCGTTTTCTTTTCAATTTCTTCCTGCAATAAGCAACACCTCCTTGAAAATTTTAGGTACGAAAAAAGGGCAGCCGATTTTTCGGTTGCCCTTTACTGCTTTAACTCAAACTATTGATTCAAAATTTCTTCAGCCATTTTGCTAAGTTCACCAGCCGAAAGTTTTCCGTCAATTTGCAAAAGCTGATAAAGCATCCCATCCTTCGTCCAAGTAACGCTCTGCACTTCGCTTATTTTCACCTCCGGCGAGCCGTAACTGAATACCAATTCGCCGTTTTCTTCGGCTTTTTTATCATCATCGGTAAGCACATAATCCGCCGGAACACTTTTGTTTGTGTAACTATGATAATAAATATCAACATTTCCTACGGTTTTGATTATTTCTCCGGTTATATTTTTCTCGGAATTAACCTTATCCTGTGCAAAAATCACTCTGTCGCCGTTTTTTTCATAATCAAACGATACTGACTTGAATTTTTCGATTGATTTACCGTTTTCGTCTGCAAGATTGTTTTTTACAATACTTCCGTCTTTGAAGGTATAACCGTTTTCAAAACTTTCAATGAGAACAGGCTCGTAGCCTATATCCCCTGCAACCTGCTCTGCTGTCGGAAGTGATTTATAATCGGGAGTAGATGACGAAGAACTAAACCAGGTTGATACAATTCCGCTTGCGGCAAAAACAGTTATGCCTAAAACAAGGGTTGCCGCTATTGCTATAAGAGATATTTTCTTTTTTGATTTCATAGTATAAGACTTCCTTTCCGTATATGCGGAATCAAGTTTTGCATTGACATTTTGTTTGACAGCACGAATGTCGATGTCAAGCGGACTGCAAAAATCATTTTGCTCTTTATCAATATTCAATTTTTCAAACAGGTCATTTTTTCTATTCATAACATTTCCTCCGCATTTGATAAAATTATTTTCAGTTTGCGTTTTCCTCTTGAAAGTTTGGTTTTTATGGTAGATATGTTAATTCCGGTTGCTTTTGAAATATCTTTGAGTTTTTCTCCGAATTTATAATATCTCACAAATATTTCATTGTCCGGCTCTTCCAATCTCATAACGGCATCCCATAAAGCGCTGTTTTCCATATCTTGCTCAATAGTTGATTTTTGATCCGGAACTTCAATATCATCGAGGTTTTCATAGTCTTTTTTCTTATTTAATCTCTTTAATGCAAAATTTCGGCAAACAGCGGCGAGATATGACCTTATTGTTCCTTTTGCCGGATCTATGTATTCTGCATTTTTCCAGAGCGTTACGAATACATCCGATACTATTTCCTCAATGTCCTCTTTCGGAAGTCTGTTCCCAACCATATTATACAAAACTGTGCTTAAATATGGAGTATAAACATCTATTGCTTTGTCTATTGAATTTCGTTCCTTGTTTTTAAGCTGCGTAAGCAACTTCAATTCATCTGCCATTTCAAACCAACTTTCTGTTGCAAAGTCAAAAGCTTTTAGTCTTTACACTCTTATATATCCTCAAACTCACAAAAAAGTTTCACTAACGAAAAATTTTTTGTTTGTATTTATTATGCAATAAATTTATAGAGAAAGCAACCGTTTGCGGCTGCTTTCTCCCATTTGCACAATGATTTATTTTACCCAAGTTTCAGCGTTGTTTGCCGTGTTTGCAAGATGTGTATTAGCTGATTCGCATATCGCATAAAATGCCCAATGTGAATTGTTTTTAAGGTCAGTAAATTTATTGAGCAACGAAAGATTTTTATTGATATATCCCTCGTCAGCAATTCTGCCGGTTGCTTTGTTTACAACAGTTACAACTTCTGCTCTTGTAATAGCGTTATCGCCCTTAAATGAGTCGTCAGCATAGCCGTTGAGCCAGCCGACATTTTTAGCGTATGCTATATCGTTGTATGCCCAATAGTCTTTTTCAACATCGGTATATTTTACGGTGTAGCTGCCTTTCTTGACATCATTAAACAATGTGTCAAAGCGTACCGTCATAGCAACAAATTCTGCACGGCTAATATTTTCATCCGGTCTGAATGTGTTGTCCGAATAACCTTTAATACTTAATATAACCGTTAAAATCTTTTTCATAAATCGGTTGTCCTCCTTTATTTAACAACATATCTGAAATCTACAAAACAGTACGGAAGCATATACTGATACGGTGTTCCGTCTTGTGATATTCGGGGAATGTTTTGACAAACATTCAAGCCGCCGCGCCCATACGGAATTGCATTAGGGCGGTTCACCAATGAATCCGAGCGGATGTCATCCAAATAAAGCTTTGCAAGTTCCCAGCTTGAAACACCGCGCGGTGTAGGGTCAACCCTTTCGTGACGGAAATTCTCATACGGCATAACCGCAATAACCCTGCCTGCATCATCAACAAGAATATACTTGTGCGCACCGATCGGATAGTAATATTCGTTAATTTCTGTATGAGCAAAATCCGTATTGTCAAAATCATACGCCGTACCTATCCCAACATCTTCACCATCGCCGTAATAACTTTTCGGATCATACCTATTTTCGCCGCTTACATCTATGGGCGGACTGATTACAACATTATATCTGCCTGCCGGGAAGTACCCGCCGCCGACAGCGTATTGTCTTACCTCTAAGTTTCTAAGAGGATTCAAATATACTCGTCTGTCCCAATTCTGTGAAACATAATAGTTTTTTATTCTAATCAACATTCCGACGGGGATATAGGCGGTATCATTTGCTAAAATAACAGGGTGAGTTGTTGAGCGTATGTTTTCTATTCCCAAAATATCATACTCTAAGTCCTTATCAAACGCAACGCCGTTTTGACCCACATTCATTTCCGCCGTCACCCATATATCAGGGTTGGCTTTGAATAACACGCTTATTTTTCCGTTATCATATGAAATATCGTCATTTGAAACACCGCAGATATTCATAAGTTCACGAAGCGGAAGATAAAGCTCGCTGTCCGATATAAAAGGCTTGTTTTGCAAAGTGTTTTCCGCTCCGTCATAAAAAACCTTTACCCATACATTATCATCTGTGTCTTCTGCCATAACGCCTATATCAAAAGCGGAAAACATCATAATCAACACCGTTAAAACAGATACTAATTTCATAAATCCGATATTATGTACTTTTTTCATTTTAATTCAAACCTCTTTTCTTAATTTTTCTTTCCTGTCAGTTTATATCTGAATGTCATATAGTCCATGCCGTTTATTCCGTCCGCAACAGCAAATTCTGCTGCGTTCTCTCCAAATCCCGTTTGTATCATAAACGGTACATCAAGTGCGTTATACATAAGCGTAAATACTATATAGCGTGGGCAATACAAATCTAAAGCGAGGTCAATATCCTTTATTAAGTCTAACTCTCTTGCAGTTTCGATATACCCGTAAGGATAGCCGCCGAGCGATTCCGCCCTCGGTGCATATCCCATAGCCGCAACGAGCATCTTCACGGCTTCGGCATATGTTGCCTCGCGGTCGGGCGAAAAGTTCCCGTCATCATTACCCGCAACGATTTTTGCGGTTGCCAATGCGTTTATATATCCGTATGCCCAATGCGATAAGTCAACATCGGAAAACATCTGTATATTATAGCTGTCAGGGGATATTCTCAATGCCTTGCACAAAACTTTTGCCATTTCTGCTCTTGTGATGTTTTTATACGGTGTAAAATCACCGTTTGCATCACCCTCGAACAATCCGTATTTGGTAAGTTCATCCAGATATTTATTCCACTCCGGCGACTCATATACCAATACATCTGACGGAGCTTCAATCTGTTGTAATTCATTGGAATCGATTTTCCCCCGTGTGAATATTACTTCGCCGGGTGAAGCGCCATCGTATTTGATTAACGTCCGCATTTCCGAAGTCCAAAGTAAAAATGAAGCGTTGCCCGACTTTGTTTTCGATTGAACTGTAAAGTAATATTTTTTATCAGAGCTTAACCCGGTAATGCAAACCGTTGTTTTAAGCGATAGATTCTCAACAGTTCCGACAGCCGTTTTTATCGTCTTTCCGTTATTGTCCACGGTTTCGTACAGAGTTAAATCACAGGTATCCTCCGCTGTTCCGTCGTCTATCATATCAAATTTCAGATTTGCGGTTTTGTCCTTGTCAACCGTGAATGTTTCCATAGCCATTGGCTCTTTTCCCTTTGCATAATCCGGAACGGCTATATTGATTCGTTTTGCATTTTCACTTTCCGCAGAATAGTTTTTTTCGGCGGTAATTGTAACTCCCCTGTCAATACCGATTATCACAACGGATTTTGCCGTTTCATTATCCGCACTCGCTCCGATGCCGGGTAGGAACATACACCCTGCCAATACTACCGCCATAACCTTGTTTAATTTTCTCATAATAATCATCCTTTCCTTATTTTATATTTGTTCTTAGGTTTTCCCGAATTTGAACAAGCTCGGGAGAATCATAGAAAAATCTTATTTTTTGTTCCGCTATACTGTTGCCGAGAGGTTTATCCTCCGTAACGAACGCTACAAAGCTGCTCTGCAAATCAATCTCTCTCGATTGCGCCGCTTCGATGCTCACAAACTCATCGGGGCGCTTTGTGTATAAATCCTTGCTTTCCCAATCCGTATCCGCATATATATTCTTGTAAAATTTTTCGACAAACTTATATAAATATCCGTTCTTATTTAAGTTCCAAGTGTTTTCTTCAAAGGCTGTCGGATTTTCCGGCTTGACCGCATTTTCGTTATATACTTTCCCCGCTTTTCCGTATCCGATTATCTCACGGATCTTTACTCCGGCGATGCTTTTTAACAATCCCTTTTCAGTAAAGCAGTCACCCTGTTCATTTAAGAGGTCAAGATAGTCAACATACAATTTCGTGCCGAGGACAGGGTCTGAATAAATATTAAATGTCTGTCCCTCCTCTATGCGCCGTGCCGCTCTTGTAACTGCCGGTTGCAGCTTTTCGGGTAAATACTTAAATTCCTCCGGGACTTCTCCGTCCAATAACACTTCCATTGCATAGGCGCCGTCCTCAGTATATTTCTGAATTGTTGAGCCGCCTATTCCGTCTGCGGAAAGTATAAGATAATCAATATCTCCAAGTTCCGAAAGATACGGCTTTAGCCTGTCCCAACATTTTTTCGCTTTATCGGACGCCGCCTCTCCCGTCGGTTTGGGTTTCTTTTCGTTTACCTTGATTTTTCCGTTCTTTTTTGTTACGGAATATGTTATATGCGGTTCGGAATCATCAAGCTTAATAAGCTCGCCGTTCTTAATCGCATACGCTTCTTCGTCGGTATCACGATAACCCGTGACGTTCAGAGAAGCCTCATTTGTTTTTTCATCGTAATGCAAATTATAACAAACGCCATAGAGCGTATTATAGAAATAATTTGTCCATTCGTTTCCCTTATTCAGATTTTCGGTTAAATTCCTTTCAAGCACAGCCCTTATATCCTCATATTTTTCACTGCTGATGTCGATATAAGGATTTGCGGCAAAATCAGCTCCGAGCTGACCCCGATAGACCATTTTAAGCGGCTTGTCATAGTCAAAAAGCTTTATATTGACAATATATTTGGGGTCATTATCGTCCGACGGAATCTGCGCCAACTTTACGCCAAGGCGTTTTGATACGGAGTCAACCTTGTCCGCTGTCGGTATAACGGTTTCAGCGGTAATGTCGATTGTCTTATCGCTCAAAATCGGATTTCTCTCTGCCTTATATGACCCGGAAAGATTGCTCATAACGGTTGACGCTATAAAATATCCGCTGTCCGCCGCTGCTTTAAGCCGATCGGGATTTATGTTATCGGCAATATCGTTTTCACAATGATATTCACCGGTTATCGTCTCGTGTGTAAAGGTTAAGTTAGGTATCACAAGCGGCGAAAATGACATATGGTCACTCATTCCGAACATATGTCTGCGAAATGCAACTTCGTCAAAATCGGGACACGCCTTTAATATATCGGTCAGATAATTTGTTTTATCTTCGGCGGTATATACACCGAATTCTTTTGCCTTTGCCGCACCGAGCATATCAAAGTTTATCATTCCGACAATATTTTCCTGTTCGTCTTTGAGTGTTTTTACATATGCCTTTGAGCCGTTTAACCCTGTTTCCTCGGCATCGAATGCAACAAATCTGATTTCCGTATCGGACGGCAGATTTTTAAGAACCCTCGCAAGCTCTAAAAGCACGGAAAGTCCCGAACCGTTGTCGTTTGCGGCGGGAAAACCTTTTTCGCCGTCATAGTGTGCACCTATAATTAAAATATCTCCGTTGGGTGTTAAATCAGCAGGCTTAACGGCAACTATATTTGTTCCGTTTACCGTTTTTGTTGTTTCATTCGAGAAGTCCATATAGTCAAATTCAAAGCTCTGTTTTTGAGGTTCATAGCCGTATTCCGTCAGCTTGTCTGTCACATAATTCATTGCGTCCAAGTGTGTGGCGTCATCTACCGAACGGGGATACCCTGATATTTCTCTGACCGTTTTCATCATATTATCCGCCGAGGTTTCCGTTTTGTCCGCAAATGAATATCCCGAATCTGTTTTTGTTATGTATTTGTCGGGGAATATATCATTTGCAAACGAATCCGCAACATATGTCTTGTCATCAATTAACAAGGGGGCATCTTTGAGTGTTGATGACTTTCCGTCAACATCGTACAGCCTTTCGTTTATTCTGATTCTGACCGTATGCTTGCCGTTTTTTAGTGTAACGGTATTGTCACCGCCGTTCCAATCGACCGTGTATCCGTTGTTTTCAGCCGCATATCTCAGAGGGAGCAGCTCGGCTTGTGCCTCATTTATTCTAATATCTTCTTTTGTAATCGTAAAATCCTGTGCGCTTACGCCTATTGCCGATACAAGCAATGTTCCGGCAAATACCGCAGCCGCACCTCTCTTTAGTTTCACTGTAAAAATCATCCTTTCCTAAGTGTAGTGTTACATTATAATTATATCAAAGACGCTAAACGCCCGCAATAATTCCGCCGGCACGAAATACGATATACAGGCACGAAAAACATTTTTTTGCGTCTATGCTCTCAAATTATTGTATCACAAAAAATGTTGCTTTTCGCCGTGACTTCGTAAACAACCTTCTAAATGACGAAATCAGCACGATAAAAGAAAAAGCAATGCATCAATCAATAACTTAAAATTAAAAACCATATGTAATACGCATAAGTATTTAATTTTTTTGATTGATAGCATTACTTTCAAATAAAGCTAATGCTGTTTTTGAAATTGCTGCTACCACCAATAGCCTTCTTATCAATGGTAGTTTAACATATTTCATTATAAAATTCTATACTTTTACACGAACGACACTTATTTCGCACAAACGACATCATTTTCGTGCCCGGCATTATTATTCATTATTATTCTGCATACAAATATGCCGTTTTTGTAACTTAACGAAAGAAGTCCGTCGTTATTTTCCAGCGCACCCTTGATGCTCTTGAGTCCGTATCCGTGCCTTATGTGATCCGATTTTGTTGTCTTGATTTTATTGTCTTTTATCTCTACATAGGGCGATGTGTTTTCTATAACAATTTTCAAAATTTTTTCGTATGAGGTTATGGAAATCAGGATATATTTTTCTTTTGTTTTTTCACACGCTTCGATAGCGTTATCTATCGCATTATACAATATTCTGCTTAAATCAACCGATGATACATTTATATTTTCGGAAATGTTTAATTTTACATCATATTTTATTCCCAAAGCAATAGCTTTTTTGTTTTCAATATTCAGAATTGTGTCTAAAACCAAATTGCCCGTTCGTGAAATTGAGGTGTGTTTGAGAACAATATTATTTATATCTTCAACATATTTTTCGGCTGCTTCGTGGTTGCCCGCAATAAGCATCTCTTTAATTTCCGTCATATGTTTCAGAATATCGTGTCTTAATATATATAGTTCCTTTTCATTTTCTTCGAGAATTCTATAATTTTCTTCATTTGACTTTAATATTATGTCAAGTGTTTGAGCTTGCAATCCTTTTTCATAGTAATCAAAAAAGTCGAATATCATTACATTTATGTACCCCAATACCAACACGGCGATAAATGACATAAAGTAGTGATGATTCGATGATTGCGCTATATACGAATCCAACAGAATTAACAAATATATGCTGAATAACGGACACAATATCATCAACACATTATATTTCACCGGTAAACTTCTGTATTTTTTCTTTGCAATATACACCGTAAATGTATTGAATACAAATAGCAGGGCGGTAGAGAAAGCAATCCCCAAGTATCTCATTGTAAAACCGTCATCATATTCAATTTTGAAAATGGTCGAGAGAAATAAAGCGGTTAATATTTCCGAAATCATAATTGCTATTGCATTCACTGTCACAAAAAACAATTTCTTGACAAATGTCCCTTCAAAGCACAACAGGGCTATCAGCAAGCATAAAAATACAGTAACGGCTATATTTGCGGCAAACGGCAAAAACAGACTTGTCCTCAAAACATTCAGCACAACGGCAGCACAGAAATAGACAAAAAATAATTTGCCTATGTTTTCCTTACGGTCAAGTATGCCGTTAAAATATATAAATATTATTACTATGTCCAAAATACAGGAAACAAACTCTATTATATTTTCCATATCAAATTCTCCTGCCCATAAACTCCAAATATGATGATATTGTATCTGCACTGTATTTTCTCCCGATTGGCAGCATTGTTCCGTTTACCATATTTACGCACGAATTTTTCTCAATAGTATCTATGTACTTCATATTAACCACATAGCTCTTATGGCATTGAATAAAACCGTGCGCTTCAAGCAGCTTACAAATGTCCTTGAATTTATTTTGACCGATATAGTCTTTATCGGATGTATGTACGGTTATTGTATGCCCGAATGATTCTATATAAATAATTTGTTCAGCCAAAATTCGTGCATACTTTCCCTTGTAATTTACGGTTATATAAAAATCAAAATTCTTATATTCGTTAATGGCGTCTTGAATATTCCTTTTCACAAAATCGTCCGGTTCTGATTTCAAGACATACCTAAAGGCTCTGAATTCATAGCCTTTGGTGGAATATTCTCTATGTGAGGTTATGAATAAAAGCAGGGTTTTTCTATTTCTTTGATATAATTCCGCAGCTACGCTCAGTCCGTCTGTTCCGGGCATTTCTATATCCAATAAAATAATATTAAAGTTAATATCGGACATAAGCAATTTATCTCCGGAATTGAAAACATATATCTCTGCTTCTTCATATGAAATCAGATTTTTAACTCTGTCAATAAAGACTTGTTGATCATCGCAAATAGCTATTTTCACAGTTGATAACACTCCTCTTGATAACCTTTATTCATTAAGAAAAATTACAAATTTCAATACAAATCGGCTGTCTGAATATTCAACACTCGGTTCGGCTTCATACTTTGCAAGGGCGGTTCTTATGTTTTCCAAACCAAAGCCGTGATTTCGCTTGTCCGCCTTTTCCGTTTTCAGCAACTTGTCTTTAATCGGCGGTGCGGTATTCTCTATTTTGCAGAACAGCCGATTGTCCTGACAGATAATCGTCAGATTTATTTTTTTATCGCAATTTTGCATTCTGTCACACGCTTCTATTGCATTGTCTGCGGCGTTTCCGAATATGACGCACAAATCAATCGGCTCAACCGAAAGATTTTCGGGAATCTGAATTTTTGTATCGAATGAAATCCCTTTGCTTTCCGCAATAGCTTTTTTTGTGCTCAAAACAGCGTCAAGTGCGGTATTTCCGGTTTCGATTATATTTCTGCCCGAAGTGAATTTTTCTGTGAACGTACTTAAATATTCGCCTGCTTTTTCATAATCTTTATTCTCAATATACCCCTTTAAGCCTATTATGCAATGCGAAAAATCGTGTTTGAATTTCTTTAACTCATTTTGAGTAACCAATATTTCATCCAAATGCTTTATCTGTGATTTCAGATGCTGTTCGTATTGCTGCTGGTTATATATTTTTTCGGCTTGGTCGGACAAATGTTCATAGAGATACAAGGCAAAGAATGTACTGAACAAAAGTCCGAATGAACATATAACAAACAGATTTTGCAGATAGCTGTCGTTCGTGTTGAGTGAAAGCTCAAAAATCAAAAATATCGCAATGATGTTCGTGGCAAGCATAAGCAGAAACAACACCCAATACGAGGTGCGAAATAGTACCTGTTTTTTCTTATATTTCAGCCTTATTATATTAACAACAAACAGTGCAAGCATTTTTGAAACAATTATACCGAGCAGTCTGTATGAAGGTATATTTATGGCTTCATTCGCCGACAATCCGCCAAGCACCATCATAGCCCCAAGCACTATTATTTCCAAAATTGAAAACAGCGACAGGTTAAAAAACGGTAACAGTACACGAGCCGCAGCATTTGTGTCATAGAGAAACGATACCGCAATACACGAAAGTATCATTACGGCAAAATTCAATAAATCATATCCAAACAACAAATTGCTTATATTTATCATTATTGCCAAGACAATTATCCCGGCATTATACACCCAATTCGGAATACAGTCTTTTTTTACGCAAAATGTGTTATAGAGCATAAACATCATCATTGCTTCGACTATTCCCGTAAAGAAGTCAGCAATATATATAATCATACATATAAATTCCTTTCAATATAATTTGTATATTCAAAGAGCACAGATTTTTTATACGAACGGCTTATGGGAATATCTTTGTCCGAGTGATAAAGCTCTATAAAATTATTTCTTATAGCCTTTACATAATGGAAATTCACGATAAACGACGAGTGTACTCTAAACAATAAAGTATCATCAAGACTGCCGTATAAATCGGAAAGCGATTTACAAATTTTATGCGTTCCGTGCGTTGTATGTATATATACCCAATGGTCAAGGCTCTCACAGTAAATTATATCTTCGCAGTATATTCTGATTAGCGCCTTGTTTTCGGTAAAAGACAGGACTTTTTTCTTTTTGGACAGCTTTTTGTAAATATCGTCAAATACATCTTTTAATTCTTCGTTATCAACAGGTTTGACCAAAAACCGAAACGGAGAACACTTAAAGCTGTCTTTCATATATTCCGTGTGACTTGTGACAAATACAACAATAACATACTCGTCAAGCTCACGGACGGCGTTTGCCGTATCTATTCCGTTAAGCCCGTCCATTTCCATATCAAGAAAGATAACATCATATCTTTCGGATTTGGTTTGATATGCCGCCGCCAGTTCTTCGCCGCTTTGATATGCGTCACAGTCAATTTTTATATTTCTTGCCTTGCTGATTTCAAAAAGGCTGTTTTCAATGGCGTTTATGTGCTTTGGATTGTCATCGCATACAGCTATTTTCATAAACGGCACAACTCCTTTCCTAAATTTGTCTCGGAATCAAAATGTCACAGATAAAATATCCGTTTTCTTCATCAAACTGTATAATTCCTTTATGCTTATCTACGATTCCTTTAATGTTTTTAATTCCGAAACCGTGATATTCCTTGTTGTCCTTTGTGGTAAGCAAATTCTTGTTGCTTGCAAGAACGGACTTATCTATGGTGTTTTTTATAAATACGGATAGATACACATCTTGAATACACACATCTAATTTTACTATTTTTCCGGTTGACTTTTTTGCTGCTTCAATAGCATTGTCAAATAAATTCCCGAACAGAATCGCAATTTCATCATACGACAAGGAGTCCAATGCGTGTTCCATTACACGCACACGGCAAGTAACGCCGTATTTTTCACATAATGCGATTTTGGTATTTGCGATGGCGTCAAAACAGTCATTTCCCGTTTTTATCATCGTTTTAATAGAGGTCAGTTGGTTATTCAAAACCGAATTTATATACTCTTGTGCCTTTTGCGGACTTTCTTCAAGCAATTTTGATATTGTTGAAAAGTGTATAACCAAATCGTGATGAACGCCGCAGGTCTTGGTGTAAAGCTGTTCTATATCCTGTGCGTTCTTTTTATCGCTTTCGACCTTTTGTTCCAAAAGCGACAACCGAACGCTCTTGTCTATATCTCTGTTTATACTGATGAACAACCAATATATAAGAAAAATCGTTGTAAAACAACCCAATGCGGCAATCATCAGTTCGGCACTGAGGTCGGTATGCTTGAAAAATATCTTTAATATACCAACCGTTGATATATGCGTCACTACCGGCACCAGCACAAACAAGAGCATAGTTTGCTTACGGGCAGCACTGTGCGTGTATCTGAATTTAAGAAGTATTACACAAACGAGTATCAACATTATTTTACCTATTGCAATCAAGCCAACTCGTTCCGGAGTCATAGTGAATATTTTTTCAACATCTCCGTTTACAAAAATGCATCCGCAAATTATCGTAAGCAAGGAAATCGAATACAGTATGCAATTTATAAAACTTGAAACAAAAAGCTTTGTCAGTGTGTCCCCTTTCAAAAATAATATGCAGTAAATAAAATATGCCAATACGAATGTTATTCCCAAATATGCCTCAAACAAGTAAAGCGTGTTTATGTAGGTAAGCAGAGCTGTAATTGCCGCCCAGCCTATAACAAAACCGCCTGCCTTTTTTATTCCTTTGTATTTACAGCCAAAATACAGCGTTAAGAACATCACAGTTATAAATATTTCTAAAATATTTACTCCGATTTCAAACAGAGTCATTTCCATTATCTTAAACCTCGCTTATATCTTCCGAAAATCTCTTTTGCTTCGTTCAGCCTTTCTTCATTGCGTGTTACATTGATTTCAAGGTCGTTTTCCAATATGACAAGCTGCGTGTTAAAGTATTTAATGAACCGACAGTTTACCAGATAGCTTCTGTGTATAAAAATAAAGCTTGCGTCTTTTAGCTGATTGTATGCATCGTTTATGCTAAGACGATATGATTTTTCACTGCCGTCCGCCATATATGCTTTTATGTAATGCTTATCGCTTTTGAAATACATCACATCGTCTGTGTTTATCGAATATGAGTGTTCGCCGATTGAAAGATGAACGAGTGAGTTTTTCGACTTTCTCTTTTTCAGCTTTCTCAATAATTCGCCGAGATCGTCTTCAAGTATTTGCAAATCACGCTTGCTGACAAAGGAAAACGGTCTGTACCTAAAGGACTGGTACGCAAGCTCCTCGTGTGCGCTTACAAACATAATCTCCGTTTCGGGATTTTCCGCCTGCAACTCCTTTGCCGCCTTAAAGCCCTCCATATTATGTGTTTGATAGCTTGCGACACTTGATGTGTCCGGCATATCAATATCCGTAATAATAATATCCGACGAATGGTTTTTGCAATAGCCGATAAGCTCACTTCCGCTGTATAATTTTGTTATTTCACACTTGCAGTTATTGCGATCTGCGATTTCGGCAATCTTATTGCAAAGGCTGTCCAAAAAGTCTGCATCATCATCGCAAACCACAATCTTAAATAATAGCTCCATAGTTTTCGCTCCAATTAAATAATGCTCTTTTGTTACTGTCAGAAACGGAATAAAAAATCATTTATTCGACTTTTATATGATTACATTGTATCATATTTTTGCCAATTAGTAAATGCCTGTACTCCGAAATCAGCGTATTGACTATAAATTTCTTGCAAAATGCCCGTTGAATCATACTTTTAATACTGCATATTTAACAAAAAATAAATGGATTTTTGTTTGCAATTAGTGTAAAATAATAATTGGCAAAAAATAAGGGAACAACCGAAAAGGCTATTCCCAAATCGAACAAACTCATGTATGATAGTATTGTTGAAGTACTAAAGATAAGGAGTTTGTACGATATGAATATTTTAACCGAAAACGAGATAAACATCAAGAGCTTAGAGAAAAATTTTTATGATTACGGTTGCAAACTTGCCGCCAAAGCCTTTGCAAATACTAAAAAGTATTGACAAAAACAGAAAAATGTGATACACTGTACTCACAAGGAAGTATTATAGAAAGGATTTGGCAAGTATGAAACGACGGCGTAACATTAATTCATACATTCACTCGCGGCATAGGCGTAGGTTTGCCTTTTTACGGTATTTGTTCGCGGGTATTTATTAAGGTGTGTTCGATTTCAAAGTGTTTTGAAATCGGGCTCACCTTTTTTCGTTCTTACGCCGAAAATACAATAGATGACTACATACCCGAAAGGAGCGTGCAGCCTATGAAAGAAAAAACGCCGGATGTTCGCACTCCGGCATAAACAGAAAGCTGCGGAACAGGATGAAATTACAAAAAAAGGAGGTCATGAAACATGAAACGCAAAACAAAAAAATCGGTATCCATTCTGCTTTGTATAGTAATGCTGCTTTCGCTTACACCGCTGACGGCATTTGCGGATGAATCGAAGGCTGTAAAGATTACGGACGAGGCAAAATCCGAAAAGATTACAAACGATTTAAAGACTGAAAAGACCAAAAACGGTTCAAATACCGAAAAGGTTACGGAAGATTCAAATTCGACGAAAATTACGAAAGATTCGGATTCCGGAAAAATCACGGACGAGGCAAAGTTTATCTCTTTGGAGGAAGCAAAAGAGATTGCACTAAAGGACGCCGAGCTTGACAGAAATAAACAAAAAATAACGTTCACCAAAGAGGTACTGAGCCGTAATCAAGGCAGACCCTGCTACCTGTTGGATTTTTATACAGGGGAAAATCAGTATCACTATGAGGTTGACGCAAAGACTGGAGAAGTTATCTACGGCAGAAAATATATTCTGCTTACCGAGGCAAAAAAGATTGCCGTTGATGATGCGGGTTGCACCGAAAAGGTTACCTTTACCGAGGAAGAATTGGTGGACGGCGGCATCAAAACGCCGTATTATCTGCTTGTCTTTGCAGACAATAAAACACAGTGGACTTACCGAATCAATGCGGTAAGCGGCGATATACTCGAAAAGAAAGAGGAGAATATCGGCGAGGCAGATTTAATCTCTTTGGAAAAAGCAAAGTCAATCGCACTTAAAGACGCCGGTCTTGTTGAAAATGCGGAAAAGATTGTCTTTACCAAAGAGGAGCTAATCCGCAATCAGGGCAAGCCCTATTACCTGTTGGAATTTTACACCGGTAAATATCAGTATCATTATGAGATTGACGCAAAAACGGGCGAGATTATCTACGGCAGAAGATATATCCTGCTTGCCGACGCAAAAAGGATTGCCGTTGATGATGCCGAATGCAGCGACAAGGTTACTTTTTTGGAGGAGGAATTGGTAGACGGCGGCATTAAAACACCGTATTATCTGCTTGTCTTTGCAGACACAAATACACAGTGGACTTACCGAATCAATGCGATAAGCGGTGCTGTTATTGGAAAGCATATTGATGACATCGGCGGGGCAAATTTTATTCCCTTAGAGGAAGCAAAGAAAATCGCACTCAAAGACGCCAAACTTGATGAATACGCACAAAAAATTGTGTTCACCAAAGCCGAGCTGAATCGCAACCAGGGCAGACCCTGCTACATTTTGGAGTTTTACACCGGTAAATATCAGTATTACTATGAGATTGACGCAAAGACAGGTGAAATTATCTACGGCAGAAGATATATTCTTCTTGCCGATGCAAAAAAGATTGCTGTTGATGATGCCGGATGCACCGAAAGGGTTACCTTTATCGAAGAAACGCTGGTGGACGGCGGCATTAAAACGCCTTACTACCGACTCATATTTGCCGACAATAAGACGCAATGGACTTACCGAATCAATGCGGTCAGCGGTGCTATACTGGAAAAGAAAAGCAAGAACACCGATGAGCCGGATTATATCTCTTTGGAGGAAGCAAAAAAGATTGCACTGAAGGACGCGGAACTTGACAAATACGCGCAAAAAATCGTGTTCACCAAAGCCGAACTTAATTATTATTATGGTAAGCGTTGCTATTTGTTGGAGTTTTACACGGGGAAAAATCAGTATTATTATCAGATTGATACAAAGACAGGAGAAATAGTTTACGGCAGAAGATATATCCTGCTTGCCGACGCAAAAAAGATTGCCGTTGATGATGCCGGTTGCACCGAAAGGGTTACCTTTTTGGAGGAAGAATTGGTAGACGGCGGCATTAAAACACCGTATTATCATCTCGTATTTGCCGACAATAAGGCGCAGTGGACTTACCGAATCAATGCGGTGACGGGCAGCATACTCAAAAAGAAACAAAAGGACATCAGTGGAAAACCCGATACCGAGTGGGAAAATCCGTTTGGTGATGTTAAGAAAAGAGATTGGTTTTACTTTTCGGTGAAATTCGCATATGATTTTGGCTTGATGAAAGGTACTGCCGAGATGGAGTTTTCTCCTAACTCTTATGTTACCAGAGCAATGTTTGTTATGATTATCTATCGTATGGAAAAAGAGCCGCAAGCCGAAGGCTCCGTGTTTGTCGATGTTGAAATCGGCGGTTATTATGACAGGGCGGTTGCATGGGCAAATGCAAACGGCATTGTTTCCGGTGTTTCAAAAGACCGTTTTGCGCCAAACGATCCGATTACCCGTGAACAGATGGCAACAATCCTTTACCGCTACGCAGATTTCAAGGGATATGACATAGAATCGAACGGCAACACTGCATACTCGGACAGCAGCTCTATTTCCGGCTATGCGAGAAACGCCGTAAGCTGGGCGGCTGCAAACCTGCTTATGAAAGGCAATGACGACGGCAGCTTTTTGCCGAATGCAAATGCAACAAGAGCGCAGGCAGCGGCTGTATTTGCCCGTATGATTGAAAATCTGGAATAAAAATGACCAGGTTGTAACATAAGGTATTTTTTCAACGTATAAACCACTGTTGCAAAACGATGCGCAGGCATTGACGATACAATGACAATGCTTGCGCATTATCCCCTTAGGGCAGCCGCTTCGACTGCCCTTTTTTTATACCCGAGGCCTTGATTAACTTTGTACGTCTCGCAAAAACGGTTTATTATTGAAAATGAAATATCGGACGGGTTTTTGTTGCTTTTTGGGTGTATTCATAAGCGGTCGGAAAAATGACAATTATAATAATTTTACCGATTTCGTCATTTAGGATGTCGTTTACGAAGCCACACCGAAAATCGATGATTTTATGTTATAATATAAAGGCATATAATATTTTATGAAAGGAATGGAAGTTATGAAAAAACTATTATCAATCATTTTAACTGCCGCAATATCAGCAACAACATCAATTTCGGCTTTTGCTTACGACAAGACAAATATAACCGTTTACAACACGGAAAAGCACGGCTTATATA
>ERZ773192.2052-NODE-2052-length-17998-cov-7.096472_pt1 | contig 17998 bp, 8 predicted proteins | sample MGYA00581010_ERZ773192 | MGnify/ENA primary metagenome ERZ773192 (study PRJEB29015, sample SAMEA2737741) | human gut metagenome | biome: human gut; feature: human-associated habitat; material: faeces | place: China | collected 2012 ...
ACGCAGCTCACGCTGGAGGAAGCCGCTTCCCAGACCTGCGACCTGGTGGTAAAGTTGTGCAGCCACGGCGGCAAGAACGGCTTTGATGGCACCAACTGTCCCTACTGCAACGCGCCCGCGGTGGCGCAGACGGCCTTGCGGAATGTCGAGGGCGACCCGTGGCGTAACTTTGCCGACTTGCAGACTGCCCTTGATGCGGACAGAGACGGCGGCTCGACCCTCAGTCTGCTGACCGACGTTACCGGCGATTACACCATCGACGGCACCCGGGACACCGGCATAGATCTGAACGGCCATTCAATCCACGGTACGGTAACCGTCAAGGCCGCCACAGGCATGGACACTACTACCTTAAGCAACACGAAAAACACGACCACAGCCAGTATCGATACCGTCGTTGCCAACGAGGGAGCAAACCTCGCCGGTTCGGGATTCCCCGCCGTTATCGGCACGCTGAAGCTGGCAGAGGGTGCCACATGGGCAAACATCCTGTATGAACCTAACCGCCTTGGCTATAAGGTGCTCAATGGGGACGGCACTCACAAGTGGTACGCCCCGGCGGCTGTTCCTGCCGGTTCCACGGAGCTGAACAATGTCATCATCAATCGTCTGCCAATCACCTCCAAGACCCTGTCTCTGAAAGTTGATGGGAAGAACCTGACCGGCAGTAACCCGAAGGTGGAGCGCGGCACGACCGTCCGGCTCTGCGCCAACTGCAACGCGAAGGATGCGGATGTGGCCATCTACGTCGGAGAGATAGGGGGAGACGGCATCCCCACATACAGCCAGAAGAAAGCTGAATATAAAAAGATCGGCACCATGTGGTACTATGTTGTAGACTTCGATGCTGACACGATCGGAACATACAGCATTTATTTCACGGCCAGCAAGGACGGCTATTCGGTATCGAGCAACCCCAAAATGCTGACCGTCACCAAGCTGAATCTCAGCAAAGCCGTAATCACGTTCCCCAACGGCAATGAAAGTGTCTATCAGCCTTATAACACCACCACCGGCGTGCCGCCCTATGTTGTAACGTACAACGGCAGCGAGCTGATAGCGGGAGTTGATTACACCGTCGTCCGCGGCGATTCCCGTTCCACTGTCGGCACCGCCACTCTGACCATCAAGGCGACAGACGACGGCGACTACACCGGCCAGAAAACCGCCAGATGGACGGTCGCAGCTCACAAAGCAACGATCTCGGTCGGCGACATCATAAAGGCATACGATGGCACAACAGACCTGCCCGCAAACGCGTCGATAAAGCTTAAGAGTGCGGATTCCCGCTATGCTCCTTCCGGCGGGCCACTTCCTCTGGCGGCTGGTGAGGATTACCAGATACTCAATGCCAGTTATGATTCCGCCAATGCAAGTGAGGACGAAAAGGCCGTCTCCTTCACCATTAAGCTGACGGATAGGAACTATACCTTTGAAGACGGCACGACGCAAAAGGACTTTGTGCTGAACGGCGCGGATGTGTCGCAGACTTTCAAGATCAATCAGGCCACTGTGACCCCGAACGAGATCACGCAGTACGTTTTCAACGATTTGGCAAAGACCTACGAAATCAATTTGAGAACGCTCCTGCCGGAGCTGCCTGTAGGCTGCGAGTACGGCAAGATCCATAATCGGGGCTGCGATTACCACTTTACGGATAGTACTTACCTCGACAGCAGCAACTATATATTCGTGTCAAACGAAGGCATTCTGACTCTGCCCATCGTGGCCGCGCACAGCGCGAATGTGAACGATCAGATCGGCACTTTGACCGTCCCGATTGTAAGCACGAACTATCAGCCGTTCGAGCTGACCATCAAGGTCGTCATTGGCCAGAGGATCCCCCTCGATCAATCGGGCGTCAGCGTCAGCGCGACGGATATCACCTACGGCCAGACGCTGGCAGAGAGCACACTCACGGCCACGGGTTCGATGATCTGCCCCCGCACACAGGCCGTGATTCCGGGTACGTTCGCGTGGAAGGACGGCACCATCAAGCCCAACGCGGGCAGCTATGATGCCGAATGGACGTTCACTCCGGCGGAAGGCTACGAAGAATACGCCCCCGCGACCGGCACCGTGACCGTCACAGTCGAACCGGCAGAGCTGACGGGAGTTTCCGTGAGGGCACCCAGCACGTATTACACCGGCAAGCCGCAGCACGCATCGACAATCGCGTTTGGGCAAAGTGTAGACGGCACTACCGTGACGTTCACCTACAGCGACAAGGTAGACGGCGACTATACTTCGGACGGACCGGCTTTCACCGACGCAGGCACGTACACCGTTTACTACAAAGCGGAAGCAGCAAACCACAAAACGGCTGCCGGTACGTTCACCGTAACCATTGCCCCGCTGCCGATCAGCCTTCTCTCCGTCGAAAGAATCTCCAAGTCCTACGACGGCACCGCAAACGTCACGCTTACCGCGAGCAGGCTGACATTCTTCAGCATGGCGGCCAGTCGTTCGGGCATTATACTTCCCGATACGGCGCTCACCTTCTCTGACGCCCAGTTTACCATGAAGCAGGCGGACGGGAGCTACCCGCCCTCGCCGGACGTCGGAAACGGAAAGGCCCTTTCCTTCACCATGACGCTTGCGAACGACAACTATGTGTTTGAGGGCAAGCCGGAAGGCACCAAAACGGTCAGTGACACTTTTGCAACCGACGATACGACCCGTTTCACCATCACCAAGGCCGACGCGCCCGTGCCGACAGACGGTACGCTGACCATCATCAACGGTCTGGAAAGAACCTACGAGGTCGATCTGGCGGCGCTGCTGTCTGCACTGGAAAGTCCCAAGTCCTACGGCGACATCGCCTATGGCGCGCCGACCATCACCGTGGATGCCGGCTACTGCGACGCTGCCACTGCGAAGATCGAAAACGGCAAGCTGATTCTGCCCATTCTGGCAAACCCGGTCAATACGGAGGGCAATATCGGCTCGGTGACGGTGATTGTCACAACCAGCAACTACGAGGACATCACCCTGACCGTCAACATCTTCGCAAAGAACAAGATCACGCCCGTTCCGGATGGCGAGGTGACCGCAAGCGCGATCACCTACGGTCAGCCGCTGAATGCAAGCACGATCACGGGCAAGATGAAAGACCCTACCACCGGTGAAGAGGTTCCCGGCACCTTCGCGTGGAAGGACTGCACCATCAAGCCCAACGCGGGCAGCTATGACGCCGAATGGACGTTCACCCCGGACGCGCCGGAGTACGCGACGGCCACCGGAAAGGTGCGGGTCACGGTCAATCCCAAGTCCATTGTAGGCGCGGTCGTCACGCTGGAAGACACCTTTGTGTATGACGGGACGGAAAAATGTCCCCAGATAATCAGTGTCGTTCTGGACGGCGTAACACTGACAGGCATTGGCGGAGGCACAGATTATGGCTTTTCCTGCAGCAGAACGTCGCAGGTCGGCACATACTACGATGGTTTTTCTCTCAGCGGTCTGGGTAACTACACCGGCGAGATAAAGTTCACGTGGTCGATCACGCCAAGAGAAGTGACACCCACGATCACCGTCGCGGACGGCACCTATAACGGCGGAAATCCCGTTCAGCCGGCCGTTACCCTCACAGACGACCTCGGCAATACCATTGACCCGAAGGAATACGACGTCTCCTACAGCGATAACACAAACGCGGGTACCGGCACCGTTACCGTCACCGATAAGGAAGGCGGCAACTATGTCCTCGGTACGGCCAGCACGACCTTCACGATCAACAAGGCCGCCGCGCCCGCGCTGACTGCCTATCAGGTCACCCAGAAGTACAGCCTGAAAACAGAGCAGACCATCACCCTCCCCGACCTCAAGAGTCTGGGAATGCCCGATGACGCACAGGTATCCGACACGAACGCGTTCCACAGCGGGTCCTATTCTCCCGCGGGCAGGATTCAGGACGGTTGGGGCATTGACGTGAACACCGGCGCGATCACCTACGCTCTGGCGGACGGTGCCGCCGCTGGCGACGTCATCACCTTCACCCTTCTGGTTCGCTCCAAGAACTACGAGGACGCCACCGTTACGGTCATCCTCACCCTGACGGAGCGGGACGCGCCCATCCTGACCCTGCCGGACATCATCACCGTGGACTACACCGGCGCGGAAATTTCCGTCAGCGCGGTCACCGGCAAGAGCGCCGCCTTTGACGGCAAGGATGTGCCGGGTACATGGAGCTGGAAAGCCGGTCAGGCGATCACCAACGCGACCGACACCGGCAGTAAGACCATTGTCTTTACCCCCGCCGATCTGGTCAATTACCACCCGGTGGAGGGCGAGGTTTATGTCATCATCTCCCGCGTCGCGCCGGACTATACCGCGCCCGCTGCCATTGACGGCCTGACCTACAGTGGCAGCGCGCAGGCGCTGGTCAAGGCGGGTTCCACCGCCCACGGCAAGCTGCTCTACAGCCTGAGCAAAGACGGCGCGTACTCCGAAACCATCCCCACCGGCACGGACGCCGGGGAATACACCGTCTGGTACAAGGTCGAAGGCGACAGCAACCATAAGGATTCCCAGTCCGAGTCCGTCACCGTGACCATCGCTCCCAAGACCGTGACCGCCACCGTGACGGTCAGCGGCGGTTCCCTCACCTACACCGGCGACCCGCTGAAGCCCGATGTCATCGTGAAGGACGGCGACACGGTCATCAGCCCGGAGGAATACGACGTTTCCTACAGGGATAACGTGAACGCGGGCACCGCCACCGTGACCGTCAGGAACAAGGCGGGCGGCAACTACACCGTCAGCGGCAGCGCCACCTTCGAGATCGGCAAGGCCGCTTCCGAGGTCAGGACCGCCCCCGGGGCGAACGCCGGCCTTGTCTACAACGGCGGTGAGCAGACCCTCATCACAGCCGGAACTGCCCTCGGCGGCAAGCTGAAATACCGTCTGGGCGAGACCGGCGAGTTCACAGAAGCGCTTCCCAAGGCCACGGACGCGGGCAGCTACACCGTGTACTGCATGGTCGAGGGCGACGGCAACCACCGCGACTCGGAGGTGCAGAGCCTCACCGTCACCATCGATAAGGCAAAGGTCACGGTCAAGGCGCTGGACAAGCGCATCTACACCGATGACAAGGCCCCCGATCTGAGCAAGCCCGTACTGGACAAGGACTACACCGTCAGCGCCATGTTCGGCGAGGATGCGCTGACCGGCGACATAAAGCTCGCCTACGTGGATGCGAATGGCACTGAGATCACCCCCGACACGACGAAGGTCGGCAAGGTCATTATCCGCGCCAGCGGGCTGACCGCCCCCAACGGCAACTACACCGTCGTTTTCGTGGACGGCACGCTGACCATCGACGAGCGCCCGGTCTACACCATCAAGGCCACGGCAGGTATCCACGGCTCCATCACGCCCTCCGGCGACGTTGACGTCCTCCACGGCGGCAGCCACACCTTCACCATCGCCGCGAACAGAGGCTACGCCATCTCCAACGTCAAGATCGACGGTGTGAGCATCGGCGCGGTGAAGTCCTACACCTTCGAGAACGTCACCGGCAACCACACCATTGAGGTCACCTTCATGAAGGCCAACGGCAACCCCCAGACCGGCGTGATGGTGGACGAAGTCACCGGCGAGTACTATGTGGGGTAACGCCCACCGCGTTTCGCGCGTCCGTTGGGCGCGCGAGGAGACAAGCTTATGAAGAAAAATGTCATGAAAATCTGCTGCGCGGTTCTGGCCATTGCGGTCATTGCCGCTCTGCTGATAGCGGTCAGGGGCTGCCACCGGGAGGAGCCAATCGTTCCTCCCACCACCGCCCCGGCCACCGAGGCCACCCAGACCGTCCCCACCGAAGCCGAGACCCAGCCCCCCACGGTTCCCGTGGGGGAGGTCATCCCCACCGTGGATAAGCAGTCGGAGCTGGCCGCGGCCAGAAAGAAAAACCCCGACACCGTGGCGTGGCTGTACATCCCCGGCGCGGAGGTGGACGACCCCGTGATGCAGGCGGAGGACAACGGCCACTACCTGTGGCTGGGCGAGGACGGCGAGTACAGCACTTGGGGTTGCTACTATGCCCACTGCGAAAATCATTTCGGCGGCCGGGACAAGCTGGACACCAACACCACGATTTTCGGCCACTCCGCCAGCAACTGCGACCCCAACGGCCCCAAGTTCACCAAGCTCTACCGGTACATGGACGCGGACTACGTAAAGGATCATCCTTACATCTACCTCTCCGTGGATGGGGAAGATCTGGTTTTCCAGATCACGGCGCTGTTCATCACGGACATTGAGTTCGACTACATTGTCCCCAATCCCACGGGAAGCGAGCTGACGGAGTTCTTCCGGACGGTCGCACGAAAGAACTGGCTGAACTTCGACGGAGTGACCTTCTCGGAGGGCGACACTGTCCTGACCCTCTCCACCTGCTGCCGGAAGTATGACACGGCCAAAACCGGCAACCAGCGTCTGGTGGTCATGGCGAAGCTGCTGCCAGAAGGCGCGACGGCACAGCCCTACACCGTCTCTCTGGCGGAAAATCCAGAGATGCCATAACAAAAACTTCCTGCACCGCTTTTACGGCGCAGGAAATCGAGAAAACGGCGGCTGCCCTGTTTGGGGCAACCGCCGTTACTATACTTTATTCCGTCTCGCCCGCAAGCTCTGCGGCCGCGATTTTCCGCATTTCCGTCATCATGTGACACAGATATGTGGGAATTCCGCTGTAGCTGCCCGTCTCCGACGCCGCAATGGCAACGCAGGAGTGACAAATCTTCTGGTCAGGGCATTGGGCACACAGGCCAGAAAGCGTCAGGCCGTCGCTGATATCGGCAAGCTCCTTCCACGCGTCCGAAAACGGGCGGTTCATCAGCTCCACCTTTGGCTCGGGCATCATGCCGCAGGGCACCATCCAGCCGTCCCATGTGATCCAGAAGGAAGCGTTGCCCGCACGGCAGCGAATCTTGCCGTCCACGGGGTCGATGCAGGATTCGTCCAGCCCGATGGGCTGCTCCATCCCCTCGGCGGTCTGGCGCAGGAAGCCGCGGTATTCCTCCGGGGTAGTTTGCAGCTGGTAGCGCTTCATGTGGTAGTACGCGGCCTCGTGGGGCGTAAAGCGGTCGTTTTCCCCCACCATGGACGCATCCCGGCGGATGGGCGGGAACATGTAGGTGTTCACCTGCAAATAAATGTCCTTCTCCTGAGCGTAGCGGGTGATGGCTTCCAGATCGCAGGCGTTGTAGGGCGTCAGGGAGCAGTTCAGCTTCACGGGGACCCCCGCGGCTTTCAGGCCGCTGATCGCCCCATCGACCCGGGAGAAGACGCCCTTCGCGCCGCAGAGTCTTTCATACGTGGCATCCGACGCGCCGTACAGAGTAATGTTGACCCGGGTCGGCGGCAGCTCTTGCAGCTTTCGGATGGCCTCGTCGTCAATGAGCGACCCGTTGGTGTTGATGGAAACGAGGAAACCCATGTGGATCAGCGCGTCGTACAGCTTCCAGAAATCCGGCCAGAGGAATGGTTCGCCGCCGGTGAGCAGAAGATACAATAGTCCCTGCTCCCTCGCCTGACGGGCAATTTCCAGCCATTGCTCCAAGGTCACCATGTGTCGGTCGTGGGTAAGAATTTCCCGGCGGGTCTTGCGGACGTAACACATCCGGCAGGTGAAATTGCATTCGGGGGACAGCTCAAAGGTTCCGTTCAGGGGGATCTTTCGCCCGCTGGCCTTGTTGAACAGGAAATCCGTTATCCTTGCGTTCGATTCCATTTCCATCCTCCATTCCGCTTTTCTGACACCATTTCCTGATTAGAAACTTTTCTAAAGATTTTAATTGCAGTTCCGTATGGCAAAGTGGGGCGCTGATTCTTTCATCAGCGCCCCACTGGCTTTCTGGCAGCTCACGCATCGCCGTCTATCGGCAGAACGTCCCGCGCTTTATTGTCATACTATTTCTCGATAAAATGGTTAATACCATTTTATCCTGCGAATACTTCGCAGGCCGCTGGTGGCGGCGAGAAATGTATGGACTGCGATTTTAGCGGCTACGCCGCAGACCGCTGAAACGCGGCCTAATAAAACTGTTTTTTAACCGTTTTATTAAAATCCAGTATCAGGAGATCTGCTTCCACGCGCTCCACCAGCCCTTGCCGGGCCCGAGGCCGATCGTCCACCACTTGGCTTCGTAGACGCGGCCCTTGTAGGTCACCTGCATACCGGCGGTGTAGATCTTGAACGGCGACCATGCGGCGGGGGCGGCAGTCTGATTGCCGTCGTCCACCAGCTCCCAGACCTGAGACGTTTCGGGATTCTCACCCCGCGTCCACCACTTGGCTCTGTAAGTCTTGCCGTTGAACACGACGGTGTCGCCCCGGTGGTACGCCTTGTCGGAAACGTAAGTGTCCCCGGGAACAACGGTGCTCGGCTCGGTGACTCCCGGTTCGGTCGGTACCGGTTCCGTGGGCCTGGGTTCTGTGGCCTTCGGCTCCGTGGGTGCCGGTTCTGTGGGCTTGGGTTCCGTTGCCTTCGGTTCTGTGGACTTCGGCTCTGTAACCTTCGGCTCCGTGGGCGTCGGCTCGGTAGGCTTCGTCTCCGTAGTTACCGGTTCCGTTACCTTCGGCTCGGTGACTTCCGGTTCCGTGGGTTCCGGCTCCGTGGGCTTGGGTTCTTCCCTGTAGCCCATCCACAGCAGCGCCTGCCGGACGCCGCTTTGCAGGCTCTGGGTGTCGGCAGTGCTGTCCGCGGGAATGCCGCCCGGAACCTTCAGATCCGTTACGGAGATGATGGAAGCCGTACCCCACGGGTTCTGAATTTTGATCGTGGCGCCGTCGTTCATGCCCTCGTAGTACATATTGGTCTGACTGATCGTCTTCGTGCCGAGAGTCGCGGTGCCGGTCAGGGTCTTCAGGCCGATCTGGGTCTTTGCCGCGATCTCCTCGCTGGGCAGCGTAATGAGCAGATACTGACCCGGACGGACATAGACCTCATTCTTGGTACCGTTGTCCAGATAGTCCGTTACATCCGCGTCCTTCAGGGCGGCGCCTCCCTCGGTCATCAGCACCGCGGTGACTTTCTGGTCGCCCTTCAGGGTGTAGACCTGCCCGGAAACGCCCTCGGCGATCTGGTTGATATAGACGCTCTTTTCGTCGATCGCGTCCTTGTTCGGCAGGTTGGCCACAAGAACGTTGTCCCGAACTTCCACGAATTCCGGCTGGGACTCAGCGTCCTTGTCGTACACCTTCTTGTCGATGGCGCTGTCCATCGTGTTGAACACGCGGAAGCCGTCGAACACGAAGTTCGCCGCCGAATAGTTGGTCAGAACCATCACGACCTTGTAGTCGCCGTACTCCAGGTCTCTGACGCTGACGATGGGCGTATTGTGGCTCTCGCCCTCGTACTGCGTCAGGGCGCTTTCGCCGCTCTGTCTGACGGTGTTCACCATGTACATGGACTTCATCTTCTCGGTCTGGCCGTCAACCTTGTACAGCGCGACCATGACCGTGCCGGTGCTGGTCGTGCAGTCGGCGTAGATCTCGAAGCCGTTGCCGGTGAACTCGAAGGTGGCCTTGGAGCCGGGGGTCGTAGTGGCAGCCTCGGTCTTTGCGTCGCCGCCGTAAACGGTGTCGTAGCCGTAGTTGTACGCATCGGTCATGCCGGGGTACGCGCCCTGCTGCTGCCCCATGTACTGACCAACGTAGTTCTCACCCATGTCCGGCCTCGTGGTATTGCCCGTCCATGTGCCTTCGTACTTTGCGAAGTATTCCTCGTAGTACACAGTGGTGGCCGGGAAGACCGACATGACGTAGCGGTGGGGGTTGGATGACGTGGTCTTATCCGTCGTGACTGCCATACGCATGCTTTCCGTTCCCCGCATAACGGTGAAGGGAATGTAGTAGCACTGGCCGGTCGCAAGCTCCGTGTAGAAGTAGCCATACTCCGCCTTTTGGACGTAATACTTACCCTGAACAGTCTCCGTTTCCGTTCCGTCAATGGCGGTAATGTACCGCAGAGTCTCGTCCTGATTCAGCTCCAGCTGCAGGGATTTCTCGGTGATCCCCACCGGCAGGCCGAAGTCAACGACCATGTCCTTGGCGTTGTCGGTGTCGTAGTAGAGGTAAAGATCCTTTCCGTCCTCGCTGCGGCGAACCTCCACCAGCGTCAGCTTCGTGCTGCGGTAGAAGCTGGGAACGTCCAGAATTTCTCTGGGGTCGCCCTGAACGGTCTGGGTAACGTCGTAGTAGTTGACCACGGTATTGCCGGTCAGGCCGTATTCGTTATCCGTCCGCGCGAAGGTCGTATCGAACAGGGTGCCCGACTTGACGCGGATGCCATAATTGTAGAACTCAATGTTGTTGAGGCTGCGGTTGATGTAATGCACATGCAGCGCATCCTCAGTGTTGCCGACGTAGCGGACGTAGTAGGTGACCAGCACCGCGTGCTCATTCTGAATGGTCACGGAGTCCACCAGAGGAACGCCGCTGGTATGGGTACCGTTTTCCCGGTAGCCGTAGGCGACATTCTCATCCAGCAGGAATTCTTCGGTGTTGTACCGAACGTTTTCATCCTTCAGCCAGACGACGGTTTCCGTCTTGGTATCGTAGTCATAGCCGCCGGAACCATCCGAGCTGCGCTTGTTCTGGGACATATCCACGTCAGAAAGCTGCTTGGTTTCGTCGGACCTTGTGGTGGTGATCATGTAGATCTCGTAGCCGTCGATCTTGTCCGTGGTGGCCATGATGGTGTTGATCTTGCGCCACAGGGTGCCATCGTCCCGCTTCTCAACATCGCCCCAGTCTTCCGCGCAGTGAAAGCCCATGGTCTTGTCGGTGGTGTACTTCTCTCCGGCGGTATTGTAGCTGCCCTCGGAATAGGGGAAGGTGCCGGTCTCGTTGGGGTTGCGGACGCCGTCCTCGTAACGGACCGCAAAGTCCAGCAGAACGTAGTCCTTGCCGTAGCCGATGTTCCGGCTGTCGTCAATGGCAGGGCCCCAGTCCGCAACGTTTGTGATGACCTCGCGGGTGACGTCCGTGACCTGCAGGTAGTAGGCAACGATCTGGCCGTCACCGGCAGCGATGTCGCTCATATTCAGCTCGGTGCGCTCCGCTTCCGTGGGGTTGACGGGATACCAGCCCTGAGATTCCTCGGCTGTGATAACGCCGTCGCCGTTCTTATCCTTGCCCCACTTGGCGCCGGTGTCCCATGCGTCCAGCTCGGCATCCAGATAGAATTCCCATCTGCCTTCATAATAGCGCAGCCTTGTGAAATCGGCGCGGCTGGCGTAGCCGGTCATGGTGCCGGTCTGACCCGCAATACCTCCCTCGTAGTCGCCTGTCAGATAGGGCGAGCCGCTCTCGGTTCCCTGATGGTTACCGGCAGGCAGCCATGTCATCTTCCAGAAGACCATTCTGTCGTCCTTGCGGACGGCGTTGGTGGGGAACAACTTGGTGATGTCAATGCCTTCCTCGGTGTTGACGCCCGGCATTGCCGCGTTGACGTCCACATGGCACACCGGGGACGCATCGCTTCCGCCGATCAGAACCAAGTCGTTGGTAATCATGGAGTGGATCCTGACCTTGCTATCGACCAGAGACTTGTCCGCAATGGTGATGTTATACTTGACCGTGCCGACGATTACCGACGTGGTACCGGTCTGGTCATGGCTCGTAATGGTGACGGTGGACTTCGCGGGAACCGCGTCAGAGCCGGTGCCATACACGATGCTGTGGCCTGTCGAATCCGCGCTGGTAGTCCATGCTCCATCTTTGAAGACAAGATATTGCCCATTCTTGTACAGGCCAAGCTCCGGGTCAAAGTATGGTGACCACCAGTTTGCGCCGCCATCCGTGCTAATGAAGAAGCCACTACCCGTGTTATTCAAATTATAGCCGCCGCTTATCAGGCGATATGTACCACTGTCGGTAGAATGGCAATTCCACTTTGCCGCTTTGTCAGGGTCGTTGGTATTCGCCATCTGGCCATTTTCAATCGTCAGGTAGTTGCCATTTCCATCGGTGATGACGTAATTATCTCCCACATTGATGGCCGACACGATACCTGCCGGCAATTCGGGAACGTAGGGGGACGTCACCTCAGACGTGACGGTAACAAAGCCCTTGTCGTCGCAGTAATAGACATCCTGGTCGGTATAAGCGCCCTGCTGAAGACGGGTCACGGTGGAGTTGTCGCCCATCAGGACGTTGACTTCCTTGGTGAAGTAACCGGCGGGGAGCTTGAACAGGCCGGAAACCGTTCCGCCGGGGACGGTATAGGTCGCGTAGCCGTTCTCGATGGTCACAGGGATGGCCGCCGTTCCGGCATCCTGCTTCAGGAACGCCTGAATGACGCCGCCCTCCGTAAGCCAGTCAGCGGGAACGGGCATCTTGACCTGAACCTCGCCCTTGTAAGCGGCATTGTCCACGGTGGGGGTCAGGCTGTAGCCGGTGATCTTCACGTCGGCAACAGACTCGTACCCGGCGACGGACGTGACAGAGTTGTCCGCCGCGCAGGTCAGGCCGTTGACGCCGTGGCCGGAGACGGTAATGTCGTGCTCCTCGCAGCGGGCGCTGGTAACATTGGCGATAACCGTTACGTTGTAGGTCGTGCTACCGATGGTGATGGAAGTCGTACCAGCGCCGGTGGCTACCAGTCTCAGGCTGGTCTTGGCAGGAACCGCGGGAACTGCGGGAGTAGAGGGGCCAGCCGGAACAGCCGCTTTTCCAGGAGTCAGCAGTATGGCTGGCGTACCGGCATTATTGCTGTTTGCAAACTTCCAACTGGAATCGGCCAGCTTCAGGGTACAAGCAACACTTGCGCCGCCCCAAGATGGTGTATACACGACGGTAAAGCCATCACTCGTATAAGAAATGGACGTACCCTCGCCTTTTTCCGCAACGATGCTTGCGGTTGGCCAAACGTAATAACCTTTCAAATAACCGCCTATTGTCTCAAAGGAATACGTTCCATCTTCATTTTTTGTGACAGTCCATTGCGTCACAGTATAGGGATCTGTAGAGTTTTTACCGGTACCTGAGCTACTGTCAGGAGCAGACATATAATTCCCGTTTCCGTCGCCAATTAAATAAGTACCACCGGAAACAAAATTGCTCATGTCAAGCTTCGTGGGAGGAACAGCATCTTCTGCGGGCGTTCCGGGAATTTCAGGCGTTCCGGGAACCTCGGGGACGAAGTCCGCAGTCTGCTCCACTTCGACAACAGAATCATACCCGCGTGCGGCATCGCGGAAATCACCCTCAAGCGTCCCAAGGTCGTAAGTATCGCCCACATTCAGGGTGATGTTCACCACTTTCTGTCCCTCGGCGGCGTCGGCGGCCTCGTAAATGCCTACGGCGGCATAGGGCGTGTCCACATCCAGAACGTAATAGCCGTCCTTCACATTGCCGTTGGCCTCCCGCACGGGCAGGGTGGCTTCGTTATCGGCCGACATGGCGGCCACAAGCTCACCCACCGTGAAGCCCCGGACTTTCGCGGCATTCCAGCCATCGGGAATGGGCAGGAAAACGCGGTAAGAGCCGGTATAGTCCCGCTGGGCGTTCAGCATCTGCACGGAATAGGTCTGAACCTTTCCCGCCGCCGCGGCGAGGACCGTCGGGTTGGTATCCAGCTTGTCCACGGCGATCTCGCTCAGACCCGCCGCGCCGACCTTGACGCCGGTGGTATCGACCTTCTCCACGTACTCATAATTTTCATCCGGTATGGCCGACAGGCAGGCCGCCCACTCAGCCATGACGTTCATGGCGTTGCCGGTCACGTCCGCCTCGTGGGACGCACCGCCGGTGCAGTGGTCGCACCAGATGCAGAACATGGCGCCCGCAGGATTGAAGCTCACCGCGCCGGTCGCAAAGGTCTTCAGCTCGAAGGGCTTGTTCCGGATGGCGTCAACCGTGTCGATGTAGCTGCCGTAGTGTCCGCCGTGGCAGCAGATGTAATAGTAGTTGGAATTGCAGTTGATGACCTTGAACCCGTTGCCGTTCAGGACATCCGGGTCGGCGTTCTTCATGCCGCCCCAGCCGCCGCCCCAGTAGTAGAGCTGGTAGTCGGTGTCCAGTCCCAGCGCTTTCGCATCGTTGTTGCCGTCGCTGAGGAAAGCGTCGTTGAAGGCGCGGGGGGTCATGCCGTAGGACTTGATGACGTTGCCCACCCGGTTCAGGAACTGAACCAGATCGCCATATTCGCCATTTGCATTCATGTAGGCGGTGCCGAAGCCGCTGCCGCTCCACGCAAAATGCTCCAGGTCCTGACCGTACTCGTCAGCGGCGATGCTGAAATACTTGACCAGACGGTTGCCGTCCGCGTCGGTAATGCCGTAGAAATAGCTGCAGTAAGCGTCCAGCAGTGCCAGCGCAAAGTTCACCGCTTCCACGTTCCCCATGTCCAGAGACTCGTTGGAATAGTGGGTGGACTCGCTCGGAGACCAGAAAGTCTTGCCGAACGCGGAAATTCGCTCATCGCCGCTGCCCTGCAAAATCGCCGCCATGTGGCCGGGCATGTTGATGCTGGGAACGATGTCCACGCCCTTGGCCGCCGCGTAGAGGATCAGTTCCTCCATCTCGGCGGGGGAGAGCCAGTTGTTGATCCTGTCCGTGGACTTGGACGGCTCAGCGGCGGAATTATCGTAGTAGCCCAGCGCCGGGGTCAGATCATAGGTCGTTCCGTTGGCGCTGATGATGAAGTTCCCGTTAGAATCCGTGACGCCAAAGCGCAGGCCCTGATTGTCGGACAGGTACAGGTCGATCTGGTTCATGCCGTTGATGGCGACGTAATCGACCATGGTCTTCAGCGACGCAAGGCTCGTGTACTTCCGCCCCGCGTCGATATGGAGGATCTTATACAGCGGGTCGCCGGAGGTGTCGCGGGGGGGAACGTAGTTCTTGCCCCGATTTTCGTCCTCGGCCGGTTCATCCGCAAAGAGCGCGATCTCGGTGCTCTCCGTCGGGTCGGTGGTCTCCTCCACCAGCTCCTCCGTGGCTTCCGTAGTTGCCTCTACTGTCGGCTCCGTGGTCGCCTCGGGTTCCTCCGTGGCTTCCGTGGTCTCGTCAGGAGTTGTGTCCGCCTCTGTCGCGGTGGTCGTTTCTGCCAGTCCGTTCACTTCCGCAGCAAATACGCCCATGGGCACTACGCTCATGAGCATTACCAGCGCGAGAAGCAGCGCCAACAACTTTTTCGTCGTTTTCAACTTAAGTCCTCCCCGTTCGTCAAATAAAGTATCCAAAAAAAATCGGCAAGTTTCAGTTTACATAACGCTTTGCAGAACTGCTTTCACAGTCTCCACAGCGGCTTTGTCCGGCGTGCAGCGCAGACGGTACACCGGCACGCTTCCGGATAAGTCCGTCAGCAGGTCGCAGGCCGCTTCCATGTAGGCCGCGTTCCAGCTGTTCATCACCGTACCGGCGTACAGATTGCGGAACGCGTCCGCGGTTTGCAGACGCCGGATGCCGCACGCGCCGCCCTGCTCCAACATGATAATCGCCGCAATCGGCACAGTCGCGTTCACATGGCAGTCGGACGACCCGGCGTAGGGTGAGCCGCAGACCAGCCAGCCATTCGCGCCCCGGTACAAAATCGGCCGGTCGCCGTTGATGACCGCGCTGCCCTCGTACCGCTTCCAAAGCTCCCCCTGTGTGGACTTCCCCACGCCGGAAGCCCCGGAAAACAAGATCCCGCCAAAGGGGGAATCCACCAGCGACGCATGGAGGATCAGCCGTCCCCGGCCGATCAGCAGCTCCTCGAACCCGATGTGAGAAAAGCAGCCCGCGCTTCCCGCAAAGCTGCCCCGGTCGCCGCCCAGATACCGGACGCGCACCGTTCCGCTGTCCCAGTCGCAGTCCGTGACCGCGTAGGGGCGGTCAAAATCCGTGTGGCTGTGGTAGCGCCGCAGATAGCGGCCCTCCGAGCCGTACACCGCGAGGAAGTAATTCCGGAACACTTCCTCCCCCGGCGTATCGGGCAGGCTGTCCACCTCCTGAAAGGTGACCGTCCAGTCCACCCGGCCGCAGCCGCCCGCAAAATCGCCAAAATTTCCCGTCACCGGCACCGGCCACGGCGTATCAAGCCGGAAGCCAAGGCCGGAGATGGAAAAGTCCGTCGTCACGCCCATGGTGCGGGATCAGGAGGTGTGCGTACCTACGATCGCGGCGGAATTCGTGTAGCAGTAGTTCTCCTGCGGTACTGTGCAGGCCGCGTCGGAAATGATGAAAATTCCCTCAAAAGGAACGCCCCATACCTCGCCCTTGGCGGTGCATCCGCTGCCAAGGCCAAAGTTCAGCTTGAAATCACAGCTGGCAATATGCTGGGACAACTCAAATTTTTCGTAGTACAATACGGGTTTCTGATACGCTTTCATAAATTTTCCTCCCTTTCAGGCAGCGCCCAATCTCATTGGGTGCCGCAAATTGTCATCCCTCGTAATCGACCCGGGCGATTCCCACGTCGCCCAGAACGCAGTCCACAGCGGCGACCGCCGCGCTTCCGTCGGCGGCGATTTCCGTCACCGGATATGTATAGGACGTTCCGCCGAAATACACGCCCTCCAGAACGTTATGGCACCGAACCGCAAGCCCCGTCAGCGTCTCCCCGGAGACGTTCGTCAGGGTGATGTTCATGCCCTCCGCCGCGGCCTTCACCTTGTCCGGCACCAGACCGACGCCATCCCGGTACGTTGTCTCGCAGCGGATCTCCGCCACCTCGGCGGTATCGTCATACGCCGTGTTTTCCCGCTCGAAGACCTGCACGGTCTTGCCGTGGGGAATGTCGGACGCCGTGAAGGACAGCGCCGTGCCGTCGGCCATGATGACCGTCAGGTTCAGCGTTTCCAGATACCGTCCGGTCTCATTTTTCAGAATCACCGCGCCGACGTCGGTTCCCTCCGCCCAGCCGCAGTCCGGGTTGCTGCCCGTGTACTGGAACAGCGAGGTCAGTTCCAGGCCGTCGTCCTCCAGCGCATAGGGGAAGCTTACGTCCATCGGAACTCCGGCCGTTTCCGCCGGCTGTCCGGTCTCCGTGGGGTTCGCAACATCAGGGGCGGCGGGCTGCTTCACGGCAGGTGCCCTGTCCACCAGCACCAGCACGACCACTGCGGCAGCGATGGCCAGCACGGCAACGACGATCAGCACCGGAATAAAACTGCTTTTCCGCTGCTTTATATATTTGGGTTTTTTTCTGCTCATCCGGAAGCCCCTTTCTCACTCGAGAATGCCGACGCTCTCCATCTGCTCCACAAACTCGCGGACGTCCTTGGCGGCGGTCTCACGGTCAACGTCGTACTCCGTGAGAAGCGCGTCCACCAGCTCCGCCTCGGTGTGTTCCTCCTGCAGCTTGCCGAACAGGAAAGCCGCCGTCTCCGTCAGGCAGATCATGCCGTGAATTTTCAGCGCGGCCTTGCCTACGGGGATCAGAATGTTCTCCCCGGCGACCTCCCGCAGAATCAACTCTTTTGAAACACGCATTTTCCATTTCTCCTTAGCATTTTTCCCTCTGACTTCGGGAAATCAAAACGCAAACCGGTCCACTTGCGCAAACCGCCGAATTCCCACCCATATTCATTGTGAAATTTATTATACTTTGCACATGTATTAAAGTCAATCAACTTAACCGTGGTGCCATAAGAAAACATGAAAAAACCCAGTAAAATCAATGTTTTTTAGGGCAGCGGAAAACGGGGCAGGTCAAAACAACTGAATAATCAGACAGAAACAGGGTGTTGTCAAGCATGACAGCGCCCTTTTCTGTTCCCCGGCCAAGCCGCAGATTTTGAAAAAAGTCTGCGGCTTTTCTTTTTGCCCAAAAGCAGAAAGGAGGCGACGGCCTATGTATTTCACTTCCGGCAGCGACCGGGCCTTTGAACAGCTCATGCAGGGCAAGCCCGGTTTCGACCACTACGACAGCGGCGAGGCGGTCACGCCGGAGGACTGCGGCACCTGCCGCTTTTATCGCCCGCACTGGAAATATCAATTCTGCGTCTATGCGGAATGTCCCTACCAGCCGGGCAAGCTGACCGCCTACGACGCGGTGACATTTCGA
>ERZ773192.2089-NODE-2089-length-17824-cov-5.983229_pt1 | contig 17824 bp, 18 predicted proteins | sample MGYA00581010_ERZ773192 | MGnify/ENA primary metagenome ERZ773192 (study PRJEB29015, sample SAMEA2737741) | human gut metagenome | biome: human gut; feature: human-associated habitat; material: faeces | place: China | collected 2012 ...
TTAAAGTTTTCCGCAGGGTCGCTACACGCTATGATAAGCTTGCTGTGTCCTTTCTCGCGTTTGTCCATCTCGCTTCCATTTGGATTTTGTTGAAATAGTACAAGAATACTTTGTTTTCAGATAGGCTCTAGAAAAATTTACAATTCGTTGACAGGATAAACAGGGGGAACGCCGGTGAGGGCATTAATAATGTTCTGGGCGGATTTGATCTTCAGTTCTTCTACAGCTTCCACCGTGCTGTAAGCAGTATGGTCCGTAAGAATAACATTGTCCAACTCAAAATAAGGGGAATTTGCAGGAAGAGGTTCGCGATTATGGGTATCAAGACCCGCACAAAGAATTTTATGAGTCTTTAATGCATCCAGCATAGCTTCATCATCAATCAAGGGGCCACGACCGGTATTTACCACGATGGCGGTAGGTTTCATGAGGGATAGAGTCTCCTTATTAAGCATGCCGGTCGTTTCAGGAGTGACTGGCATATGGAGGGAGATGAAGTCAGCTTCTTTCAAGACTGTATTTAATTCTGTCTTGATAGCGCCCAAAGAGGCGCAAGCCTCGGCAGATATATAGGGATCATAGACCAGAATCCTGGTGAAACCGAAGCCGGAACATTTTTTTACCAAAGCACGCGCGATGCGGCCAAATCCCAACACGCCCAGGACCTTGCCGCTGAGGCGAAAGCTGGTACGCTGTAGATTCCACTGTCCCTGTCGAACCAAACGATCTCGACGAGCTACATCCCGAAGGCAAGCCAGCATCAAAGCAAGCGCGTGATCAGACACATCTTCTGCACAGTAGTCAGGAACATTGGTAACTTGAATACCTTTAGCCGTACAGGCATTCAAATCTACATTATCGTAGCCAACACCATAGCGGTTGATGATTTTACAGTGTGCCAGAGCGTTTATCGCTTTGGCACTCATGGGAGCCATATCCAACAAAATGGCGTCAGCATCAGAACACTCGCGGATAATATCTTCTTCCGTAGCACACTGACACACTTGGAGTTCAGCGCCAATCTGCGCTAACATATCACGTTCGATGTCATAACTGGAATGTCTTCCATCAGTTACATATACTTTGAAATCAGCCATGTGAAGTTCCTCCGTAAATTTTCTGCTACAAGCGATGTCTTGTTATAAACATGTTTTTTATGAATTTATACTTCGGTTTTCGGCAACAAGGCCGTGTACGTTTCCAGTATCATCGCTGGATGATAAGAGAGTTTTGCTTGACGCAACCCTGCAATACCCATGTCATCTTCCCGATTCAGGAATTGTATTTCCGGATATTTTTTTTGGATCATTCGCGAAAACTCACGATTGATCATTGCATAAGCACCTGGTATAGAACTAAACGCTTTCTCAAAATTTACATCAAAGATTGTTTTATTCAACGGCACCCCCATTGAATAAGCAATGATTTGTCCGTCTATACGCAGAGCCAATCCCTCAAAGCCAAAAGATTCATAGTGAGCGAAAGCTGCAGATAGTGCTCGTCTTTCCTTTTCAATACCGCCTAAACTAGATTCTTTCTCATTATGCTCGTCAAACCACTTAGCAGTCATAGCTTCACATTCCGAAAGGTTTTGACAAGTAATTGCTTCGCATGACCAATCTGGGTGTTCCAATTCAAAATGGTTAATATGATTTCTCTTGGCACTTAGCTTACGACCCCTAAGTGTTGTCAGTGAATCGATTGTATAAATGTAGTCAGAATAGTCCTGTTGAATTTTGTAGATAAATTTATGTGTTTGCTCAAGATAATTACGAACCGGTTGAGTAATACCAGCCATTTGAAAAGGAATCTTCCTGGCTTGGCTGTCCTCAAATAATTCTTTAAGAATAGGAGCAAAGTCCTCACCACCTAACGGACGCAAATAGTAGAACTGATTACCATTGGAGACCATGGGAACATAAAAACCACCGCATTCGGCAATGCGTGCATTCCCCCACATAACCATACAAGTAATTGAACAGTCGCTACATAGATTTGGCGTGCGGTCCAATACCGGCTGAAGCCACTTAGTATCTTTTGGTGAAATAGTTTTAAAATTCAACATAATAATTTTCTTCTGGCCTTGTGTTTCTAAAATAGATTTTCTGATAGATTAGACTGAAACAACTGAAACAGGGGAGGCGGGAGACCCTCTGGGCCTCCCGACTATATATCATGAAAATTCCAGATATTGCCCACGATGTCTTAGCGGGCAGATACGATTTGCATGACAACTCATGTACGGTTCGACGAGTAGGCGATCAATAACATCCGGTTGATTCCAAAAATGCATTGGAACAACATAGGGGACATTGTTTCTCTCTAACAGATATTTGACTCCCCAATCGTATTGCCGCTCCTGCCTTGGATCAAGCGGGACAAACGCTAAATCAATTCTTTCGCCAGCCAGCAAGTCAATCTGCTTTTTATAATCATCTGCCATTTTTATGTTGTAGGTCTCTGGTTCACCTTCCCAATGCCACCAATTCAAATCACCGGCATGATAAATGGCCAGACCATCAATCTGCACCAGAAACGCAACCCCTTCATCGGTCGACCTATACGTTTTTACAACAAGATCTTCCTGCTCGACCGTATCATCAGGTCCGATCATGATTGCATTTGGGATTTCCGGAATATCATTGGATAGTATGTATCTAATGTTGGGAATTGTTTTTTGCCACTCGAATATGACGGGATTAAAATGATCGTCATGGTTATGAGATACAAATACAATCACATTTTTTTCTGCAAGTTCTTTGGGATCAATGACCCCTTGCTCAATCGTCCCACCCTTCGGCTCGTCCAAATAGTAATCGAAAATCAAAAAACTGCTTTCTGTTTGAACGGCAAACCCACTGTGGGCAAGATACCATACTTTGGCCTTCAAATAACAAGTCCTCTCTATTCCTTCCGATTTTTAGGGAATGATCTCAATCCAATATCCATCCGGATCGGTGATAAAATAGATTCCCATATCTGGGTTCTCAAAGCAGACCACGCCCATCTCTTTATGCCGCTGATAGGCTGCTTCATAGTCCTCAGCCTTTAATGCTAGATGGTACTCCAGATCACCTAAATTGTAAGGTTCTTTGCGATCGCGCAACCAGGTAAGCTCCAGGCGGAAATCAGTCTTTCTATCTGTCAAAAAGACAATCTTAAAAGAACTATCCTCAGCGTTGATTACTTCTCCATTTGGAACGAGATTTAGCGTCTCTTGATAAAATTTCAAACTTTTCTCAAGGTCCAAAACGTTAAAATTAAAATGATTGAATGTCACGTCTTATTTCCTCCAAAAATAAATTCATTTGGGAATTTTATTGATATTCATTAACACTTAATATGAATCCATTTCAAAACACGCTTTGCAAGCACCGACGACATTCTGGTTATCATTTAGAACCACCTGTGGCTGAATTTTATAAAACTCATCTATCACATCTTGGTTTTATCCAATGTGTTCCAAAATTCTGACCAAGCATAGTTCTAATGGTTCCTGAGCGCCGTCAAGGATCTTGATAGCAAATGCCAATTGCTCTTTTTTTAAGAAAAAACAATACTTGCCCCTGATTTAGCAATGATGTTTTACAAGACATTCAAGTAAAGAAATGGCTTTTAATTGGATGAGACTGTTGTCGCTCGCATTACTATTAGAAGGTTTTACCTCGTCCAATCTTTTCTCTCTTCGTATCATATCATTTGATTAGTTTGCACCAAAAAACAGTAATAGGGCTTAAAAAGTTAGCATTCATCAGAACTTTGTTTAGTTGGGATGCAAGGGAGAACAAACGCGCCCTCGTTGGAGGATCTTTATTTCCGTTTACATATTTACATAGCTGGAAAATGTCGTTAAAATCTGAGCAATAGCCTCTGCACCGGGATCTTTACTCCCGACTGTACGTTCTCCCATATAACCCGCACGCCCAGTGGTGGCTTTCAAATTAATCGTATTTTCAGCACCAGCCACGGCCTTTTCGCCAGCAATTCTCGCCGTTGTTGCAAAATTATCACCATTGGCTCCAGCAGCTAATGCCGCATCACTGGCAGGAATAAGTGCATCTAACAGAGTTTTGTCTCCTTGCTTTGCCCCCCCACGTTTCATGACACCTTCCGCGGCCCAGTTCAGCATTTTTCCATAGGAAATAGCGTCAATCTCCTGCAACTCACCGCAATGGACCGCAATACTTTTGCACATAGTTGCGATAAACGTACCGAACGTGGAAGGCGCATTTTCCCCAACCACTTCTGAAAGATCATTAAACAACTGTGCAAAAGAAATATCCATGTCCATAGACTTTGTATAACGAACACAGGCCCTAAATACTAAGGAAATTGTAACCCCCATATCGCCATCACCAATCAGCGAATCCAGCTCAGCCAGAGCAGAGATTTTGTCTGCCATAGCCTTTTGTATGTAACCTACAACTTCAGGAACATCATGAATTGTAATTTTTGTCTTCATATCAGTACCTCAAAACTGTTTAAAGAAAGGAGAATCTGCAGGGGCATCCAACAACCGCTTTAACTCGTCATCCAGCTTCATCAGAGATAGCGACATACCCTGCATCTCCATGGAGCATGCATATCTGCCCACATAAGGTCTATGCAAAACAAGGCCCTTTTCCCGCAGCAGCTCATCAATCTTGCGATACAAGACATACAGCTCTTCCAGCGGTGTGGCGCCAAGACTGTTAACCAAAACGGCAACTTCATCTCCCGCCACAAACGGCATGTCATTGACTACTCTGTCAACCAGGGTGGCCGCAATTTCATCAGCGGTACGCATTTTTACCCGCTCGACACCTTGTTCACCATGAATCCCCATACCAATCTCCATCTCGTCATCCGAGATCTCAAAGTTGGGTTTTCCAACAAGAGGGATGGTGCAAGGTCCTAAAGCAATGCCCAGGCTGCGGGTGTTGTCAACCGCCTTTTGTGTAACACGTTTCACCTCATCAAGACTGGCCATTTCATTCGCCATTGCACCGGCAATCTTATATGCGAAGAAGATACCCGCAACGCCGCGTCTTTCAGAATGCCGCTCAGGAGGTGCGGAAGCAACGTCGTCAGAAACGATGACCGATTCAACGCGGATCCCATTTTTTATACTTTCCTCAGCAGCAGAATTGAAGTTCATCATGTCGCCCTGATAGCGGCCATACAAATAAAGAACACCCGCGCCGCCATCAATGGCCTTTGTCACCCGTTTCATTTGGCCCGCAGAAGGAGAAGAAAAAACATTGCCGATACAAGCTCCATCGGCAAGGCCCTTGCCAACGTAGCCCATAAATACCGGAAGATGGCCGCTGCCTCCTCCGGTTGCAATCGCAACTTTACCCTTTATCGGAGCATCCTGACGAACAATAATGCGCAAATCGCCCTTATCCGCTCTATAGTAATCACCGTGCGCTTTAATGATACCTTCAGTCAACTCTTCGACGAAGTCAAATGGGTCATTAATAAATTTTTTCATAGATATACCTGCCTAATATTCAGCTTTCAGACATTTATAAGCAAGAACAAGTCAAATGATAATTCTTTCTATTATGAACAAAACGATGCCTTATCTCTGCACTCGACCTGTTCCATCGCCGCCTGTCAGCTTCTCCACGTCAGAAACGCTAACTCGGTTGAAGTCGCCGATGAGGGAGTGCTTCAAGCAGGAAGCGGACACGGCAAACTCCAACGCCTGTTGCTTGTTCTCGTAAGTATTCAGTCCGTAGATCAGACCGCCGGCGAAGCTGTCGCCTCCACCGACACGGTCGATGATATCGCGAATCTCATACTTCTTAGAAACATAGAAATTCTCGCCGTCGTTGAGACAAGCCGCCCAGCCGTTCCAGTCGGCGCTATGGCTCTCCCGCAGGGTGATAGCGATCATCTTCATGTGAGGGTAAGCCGCCAGCACCTTGTCACCCAGGGCCTTGTATTTCTCGCGGTCTAGCTCACCGGACTCCACATTCACATCCACCGTAATCTCCAGGGATTTCTGGACATCTTCCTCATTGGCAATGGCGACATCAACATATTTGGCCAGCTCACGCATCACCTCAGCGGCTTTCTTGCCGTATTTCCACAGATTTTTGCGGTAGTTCAGGTCACAAGAGACCGTGATCCCTTTCTCCTTTGCTACCTTCACGGATTCCAGGCTTAGTTCCATCGCGCTCTCGCTGATGGCGGGAGTGATACCGGTAATGTGGAACCAATCGACGCCCTCGAACACCTTATCCCAGTCGAAGTCACCGGGTTTGGCTAGGGCAATGGCAGAATAGGCGCGGTCATAGACTACCTTGCTGGGCAGCTGATTGGCGCCGTTCTCCAGGAAGTAGATGCCCATCCGACCGGGGCCGCGCTGCACCTTACTCACATCCACACCAAAGCGACGCAACTCTTTGATGCATTCATCGCCGATGGCGTTGTCGGGCAGAACGGTGCAGTACTGGGTGTCCATGCCATAGTTAGCCAAAGATACCGCCACATTGGCCTCGCCGCCACCGAAGGTAGCCTCCATCATGTTGCTCTGGAAGAAGCGCTCGTGGCCGGGCGCACGCAGGCGCAGCATGATCTCACCAAATGTTAAAACCTTCATTTCTTTTACTCCTTATTTCTGTAACAGATGGATGGCAAAGCCGCCAATTTCATTCTTCAAATAGACCGCAATCATCCGATCGCCCTTGTACTTGGCGGTCTCCATGTCTACCTGGAAACCCTTCTTCTCCAGAGCGGCGATGGCGATGTCAATCTGGTTCGTGCGCACAGCCAGGTGTCCCTGCTTACCCAAGTACTGGCTCTTCATCACCTCGATGCCGGTGGAAGAGAAGACAGAGCTGTTGCCATCCTTCACGGCAAAGTTAAAGGCGGCACCAAATGCATTGGCCACTTCCTGAGCCGCGTCATTATTCTTGGTATTGATGCCCACGTGGACCACCTCGTAACCTAGCAGATTCCGGCGGGACTCGGCGCACAGGGCCGTAATCTTCTCGAAATTGCCGGCAGCGATATCGGTCTTAGGACAGACCCAGCTGCCGCCCACAGCGTGAATGAAGGGGGCGGAGATGTACTCGCCCACGTTCTGGGCATTGACGCCGCCAGTAGGAATGAACTTGATGCCGCCGAAGGGGCCTGACAGAGCCTTCATGGCACTCAGGCCACCGTAGACGTTGGCGGGGAAAAATTTGACCACATTCAGTCCCAGCTTCATAGCGGCCATGATCTCGCTGGGGGTGACACACCCGGGGATGATGGCCACAACATTATCGACGCACCACTTCACGACTTCCGCATCGAAGCCGGGAGAGACGATAAACTTGGCGCCCATCTCCACTGCCTTCTTGCACTGCTCCAGCGTGATAACGGTACCGGCGCCCACCAGCATGTCCGGGCAGTTATCCACCACCGCCTTGATCGCATCGGGCGCAGCAGCTGTGCGGAAAGTGATCTCCATCACGTTAATTCCACCAGCCAGCATCGCTTCAGCGACAGGCACAGCATCCTTAGCATCATCAATAACGACAACAGGAACAATGCCTGCCATTATAAGCCGGTTCATAATATCCATAACTTAAGAATACCTCCATAATACAATGAAATTATTAGTAAAATTTAATTCTATAGTTATAATTTGCTGAAAAGATAAAAGGTTGGAACGCTAGTGCGAGCATAAATGTTTTTTAATGTTTTTTAATTGTTAACAGCCCACATTGCATTTTCAATATCTTGAGAAGAAATCACGAACGGCATATTTTTCATGCTCTCGGCTTCGGCTGCCTTTTTTGCAACTTGGCGAATTACTTCCTTGTCTGTTGCGGCGATTCCAAATTGTTCTAAGCGATAAGGTAGTCCTGTTCGCTTTGCAAATTCCGTCACTTTCCGTAAACCATCTATATCACCTTCTAACAGCAATTGAACCATTGTGCCAAAAGCAACTCGTTCACCGTGCAAAAATTGCCATCCAGGCCTCATAATTGAAAATGAATCCCCTATAGCATGTGCAGCTGCAAGGCCGCCACTTTCAAAGCCAACACCGCTGAAAAGTACAACTGCTCGAATCACAGAATCAAATTCATCAGTAACGCAGTGCTGTTTTGCTGCTTCAAATGCACTTTGTCCCAACCGCAGTATTGTATCATGACACTGTTGGGCCAATAAGATTGCAGCCGGATCGCTATGCCCTCCGGAAATTACATTTCCCTTTGATTTCGCACAAGCACAAGCTTCAGGCCAAGTAGCAAGTGCATCACCCATCCCCGCAGCTAAAAGCCGTGGGGGTGCCTGTGCAATAATTTTCGTATCAACCATAACGATATCAGGATTGTGATCAGTAATGATACCGTGAGAATGTGTGCCATCTTCGCGGTAAATCACTGCTACCCCGCTGCAGGGAGCATCGCTTGATGCGGATGTCGGCAAAACGGCTAACGGACAATTCACTTTCTGCGCAACAGCTTTGCTGGTATCAATCACCTTCCCGCCGCCGACCGCCAGAACAAAATCACATTGTTGCTCTTGAAATGTTTCAAATATGCGCTGAATTTCTTGTTCTGTACACTCACCACAAAAAAGAAGATTCACTAGCTTTACGTTGCAGGTTGAACTACTGTTTTGAATTTTTGCACCCAATTGTGTCCATGTTCTTTTTGAAGATATTACTAACATTTTTTTCCCCAAGATAGATATGTGAGACCCCAAATGTTCTATAACTTCGGGACCTTGCAAATACTTCCCTGGAAATCTAATACAATGTGTCATCTTTTTTCCACTCCTTAAAAAATGGCAAGTGCCTCGCAGGACAAAGCGGTGTACTTGCCATTTTCTATTTACTTGAGTGCCTTATCTTTATTATCCTTTAAAAATTGCATTTCCTTGCGGGCTTGAATCGCACCATTGAGTAGCAACTCAACGTCACATACATGTTCGGTGATAGTGCAACAGTCATGGGAAACCAAATTGATCCAATCTTCCTTGTCGCGTCCGAGGATCATCAATTTCTTGCCGTATTTCTTAGCCAGTTTTATCAGTTTTTCCTCTTCAGCGCGAACAAGATCGCTTTTCATATCTCCTAAGATACCTAAAGCTTGGGAAATATCTCCCTTACCAGAACAAATTACATCTATACCATCCACAGCAATTATCTCTTCCATGTTGCGAAGACCTTCAGCATCCTCGATTTGTACAATCAGCAACATGTCTTCAGCAATACCATTTGCATACTCATCGAATGAAGTGTACCCATATTTCTGGGCTCGGACAAATCGCGAAAAACCTCGAATCCCTTTGGGTGCATAGCGAATTCGATCCACAATCATCTTTGCTTGCTCGGCATTCTGTACGTGCGGGATCTGATAACCAGCTATGCCCAAATCATTGATGGCGGTCAAATCGTCCAAATCATTTACCCGAATAATCAGCGGTATACCAACACTATCTGCGGCTAATGCATAATTTCGAATATCCGACCAATCGGGTCTAAGGTGCTCACCTTCTAAGCGGATATAGTCGAACCCTGCGATTCCGGCAATCTCAGCTACGGCTGGGTCCAAAATTTGACAAGTTAGACCAACGACCATTTCGCCATCTTTAATCATTTTTTTAATGTTTTTACGTTCCATCAAAGCCATTTTAAAATACTCCTCTCAAATTGATTATTATATAGAATAGATTTATTGCTACTCATATCAAACTTGTTAGACCCTGGCAGCCCCCCTTTTTTTAGGCAGAAACAACTTCTTTACTTTTTTTATATCAGCCCCTGCAGCGGATTGAATCAACAAAACTGCTAACAAAATGGAACCAATAAAAACGCGTTCCCAGTGTGATCTTAAAATATCTTGCATTTTAAACACATTGGATAACAAGCCGATAACCAGGGCTCCGAACAGTGTGCCGGACAACTTCCCTCTTCCGCCACTTAGATATGTACCACCAATTACAGCAGAAGCAATTGCCAACATTTCATAACCATCACCACCCAAAGGTACAGCGCCTCCAGTCCGTGCCCCCATTAATATGCCTGCAAGTCCTGCCATTGCTCCGCAGAATATATGTGCAATTATTAGTGTCCTATCCTGATTTACTCCCATCATCATCGCTGCTTCTTCATTACCACCAACAGCATAAATATTACGAACCGTTGGTTGATATTTTAAAAGATAATTTAGGAGGAAAAACATTACTAACAAAAGCACTGTTGCAACAGGAATAACTCCAAATATAGAGCCTGTACTCAGAATGCGCAACGCGGCGTTTTCATTATGGGGGCGATACGTCGAATTGCCCGTTAAGACATGGACAACTCCCCTGAGGAACAATTGGGTAGAAAAGGTTGCAATCATTGCTGGAAAATTCAATTTGCTAATCAATACGCCGTTAAAAGCGCCTATTGCCGCGCATACAATTACAGGCACGATAAAAGCAAATACTGTTGAATAATTACTGATATACAGGCTTAAGAATGCACTGAGAGGTAGCATCGAAGCAACGCTTATATCGATGGACCCACAAATCATTACATATGTCATGCCAAAAGCCAAAAGCCCATTGGTTGCTGATTGGCGAGTAACATTAATCAAATTTCTCGCAGTAAAAAAATCTGTAGGGTTGATGATACAACCAATCAGTAACATCAAAAGAACCCCAAAAAATGCTCCATTTCCTTTCATGCGCCCGGTAACTGCGGAAAGAGAAAGTCTTTTCTTCATTTTGTTCACCTCTTTGCCCGCTTTAAATTGTGAGCCAACACCGCTATTATGATAATGCAGGATTTTATAATATACGTATATTCGTACTGGATGTTGTTCATATTAATCATTATTGTAATTAGTTGAAGGATCAGCGCACCAAAAATCGTTCCAATTACATTGGCCTTTCCTCCGGAAATAGGGGTTCCGCCCACAACTGTCGCGGCAATCGCATCCATCTCATAGGCATTTCCCAAACTAATGGGGTCCACACTGGAAACCATCAAGCTTTCCAAAATGCCCGAAAATGCAGCCATTATAGCCCCTATAACATAAGTGAGTGTTGTATAGAGAACTACACGCAGACCAGAACTTTTAGCTGCATTTGGATTATCACCACAAGCTTCCACATAAACACCAAAACAACTTTTATTCAAAAGAAGATAAAACATCAAAGTTGCTACAAAAATAATGAGAATATGATAAGGAATTACTCCGGCAATTCGTTCATATCCTATTTGATTTAATAAAGCATGCGAAAACGGCACTGTCCCCCCGTTACTGATTACCTTGGCGACACTTCGCAAAATATACATCATCGCCATTGTTGCAATCATAGGTTGAATTTTAAATCTAGAGATCACCAGTCCATTGATTACACCACATATTACTGCAATTCCGAGAGCCACAAGAAAGGAAAACAGCAAACTTCCTGTGCTATTAAGAACTCCGGCAAAAACCATGGCACAAACGGCCATGATAGAGCCAATAGAAATGTCAATACCGCCCCCAGAAATGATTGTTGTCATACCAAGACCAATTAAAATCACTGCCGCACTTTGCATGAACAAGTTCCACACCACATTCAAATTTGCAAAGTTTGGTGTGAAAATACAGTTAAATATAAAAAGGAGCAAAAAGACAATAGGAGCGGCAAGGGTCTCTAATTGATATTTCTGAATTTTTATCATTTCCACTGCACCTCTTGCTCGTAATTTTGTGCGATTATCTGCATAATTGCTTCTTCACTGATTTGCGCCCCGGCCAATTCTCCTACTTGTTCTCCTTCGCGCAACACAATAACTCTGTCGCAGTTTCTAACCAGCTCAGGGATCTCAGATGAAATCAACAATACGCCAATTCCCTGGCTTGCGATTTGTTGTACCAATCGTTCAACTTCTTGCTTAGCGCCTACATCTATCCCGCGAGTTGGCTCGTCTAATATAATCAATTTAGGATTTGTTGCCATCCAACGGGCCAACAGCGCTTTCTGCTGGTTGCCCCCCGAAAGATTTCGTATCCGTTGCTCCGGTGTTGGCGTTTTGATTCGTAACTCTTCTATATAACGATTCACTAAGGCCAAACGTTTTCTTGATATAACAAAACCCAATCGAGATATTTGTTTCATACAAGCAAGAACAATATTATTTTTCACACTCATATTGGGAACAATACCGTCCAAACGCCGGTTTTCTGTGCAAAACGCAAGTCCTGCACGGACGGCCTTTGTTGGCGAGATGTTTTTCTGCAAAATACCTTCATATAGAATTTCTCCTGCGTCCGGCATTTCACTTCCAAACAGCATCTCTGCAACTTCTGTCCGCCCCGAGCCAAGAAGGCCTGCAAGTCCAACAATTTCCCCTCTAGATATGCCAAAACTGACGTCTTTAACTTTAGGTTTTTTTGCAAGATTACGAACTTCAACAACATAATTTTGATCCTTTTCAGGGGAAAAATATGTTTGTTTTCTCTGTTGTGTAATTTCACGTCCAACCATTAACGTCACCAATTGATATTGATTAAGATCTTCCGCTTGATAAGTGCCTATAAATTGGCCATCCTTCAGTACTGTGATACGATCACAGATCTGATAGATTTCTTCCATTCGATGGGTAATGAAAATAAATGCAACACCTTTTTCCTTTAGCTGCCGCACAAGTGAAAATAGCGTTTTTACTTCCTTTGTATCCAAGGAGGAAGTTGGCTCATCCAAAATAATCAATTTGCAGTCTCTACTTACCGCACGAACGATAGAAACCATTTGTTGCTGAGCAGTGCTTAATTCATTTAGTTGCTTTTTTGCATCAACATCAATGTTTAGCGAATCAAGTTGATTCTGCGCATTTTCATAGAGTTCTTTCCATTCAATCCCTGTTTTTCCCATCGGATAATCACCTATATAAATGTTTTCTGCAACACTTAGATAGGGAATCATATTCAGTTCTTGATATACAGAACCAATTCCGGCTTTCTGTGATTCATTAGTGCTTTTAAATGCTACGGGAGAACCATCAAAAATAATACTTCCCTCGTCATATGTGTACACTCCAGTGAGAATCTTAATCAAAGTAGATTTACCGGCTCCATTTTCACCACTGAGCGCATGGACTTCTCCACGCCTAATAGAAAGAGAAACATGATCAAGCGCTTTAACGCCAGGAAAATGTTTACTGACATCTTTTATCTCAACGAGCACATTGTTACTTGGCATTTTTGCCTCCTGTTTGTTGGAGGGCGCGAGATGCCTCGCGCCCTCTGATTTTTCCCCATGCTATATATAATCTACACTTGCGCTACATTTACGCTTAAGGATATTAGTTAAACAATGGAATTTTCCTTTTAAAAACTATTAGAACGCTATACCATTCACCATAGCATCTTCTGCAGTATCACGAGTAACCTCTGCATGGGGGGCAATAACCACGGTATCCTTGAAAGTTCCATCCAAATAATCCAGATACTTCTGGAAATAGAACTCACCCAAAACCGGAGGAACAGCAACAATATACTCGATGTCACCATCAATACAAGCCTGAACAGTCTCTTTTGTAGTATCAATTGTGACCACAATTACATCCTCGCCCACTTTAATGCCTGCCTGCTTCATTGCAGCAATCGCACCCAGCGCCATCTCATTGTTGTGCGCATACACAACATTGAAATTTCCACCGGTAGACTGGATAAGGTTCTGCATAACTTTCTGGGCATCAACGCGCAGCCAATCCGCATTCTGCGTTGCAACAACTTCGTACTCGCCGTCAAAATTCTTATCAAGTGTTTCTAGGAAGCCTTGGCCACGCAGATTTGCATCAGAAGCTGATGTCGGACCAGTCAGGTGAATCACCTTCATGGGTTCGTCGCCAAAATAATTCTTGTAATTCTCAGCCAGCCAGCTACCACACATCTCACCATCTTGGTATGCATCGCCAATACAAGTAAATGCATAATCATCAGGTGCTGTGCGTGCCTCGACTACGCGGTTAAAGATAACACAATCTTTTCCTGCGTCTTTAATAGCATCGATTGCAGGAGCGATGGCTTCTGTATCCACAGCATAAATGTAAATCACATCACAGCCTCGAGAAATCAAATCTTCAATATCAGAAAACTGCTTTTCAGCACTATTTTCTGCATTAGTAAGAATGACTTCCATGCCCATTTTTTCTCCTGCTTCCACGAAACTGTTGGAATTAGCTACGGTCCAGGGAGTGTCGATAACCGGATAGGAAACACCGATCTTTAAGGGATCCTTTGTCGCATCAGTATTCCCAGCAGGCTGGGAGTTACTCTGGCCGTTGGTTTGTGCATTTCCCTGCGTATCATTTGCATCACCGGCAGTGTTGTTGGAACAGCCTGTAAAAACCATAACCAACATTAAAAAAGAAAGAATAATTGCAATTGTCTTTTTCATAGTTACCTCCTAAATATTTTTATAGTTATAGAATACAAGCATAGGGATTACCAGTCTTTCATATCCTCCTTTGTTAAAATTTTCTGGTAACTCCAGCCGAGATCCGTCTCTTCGGGTTTTCTTCTGTTTTCAGGCATACCAGGCAAACTGAGTCCACCGTCTACAGGAATATTTGCACCCGTTACATAAGACGCCGCATCCGAAGCAAGCCACACAACAGCCTGGCCAATATCCTTCGGCAAACCAAGACGCTGCAATGGAATCTTCGCACCGAGATTTTCCCGGTCTTCTATATCCTCCTGAGAGATTCCATCGCGGATCGACTCCTCCCGAGTACGTACATCAATAGCTCCTGGCAAAACGCTATTAACACGGATACCGTAAGGAGCCGCCTCCAAGGCCACATCGGTTGTAGTCCGGCAGATGGCAGCTTTGAGTCCGCCATAAAGCGAAAAGCGCGGAAACGCTCGGCTGGCACTGAGAGAAGAGATATTCACGATATTACCTCTTTTTCCTGTCTTCATCATATAACGAAGAGCATCACGCATTAAAAGCATGTATCCTCTAAAATTCACGGCCGACATCAAATCAATTTCTTGGGCTGTGAGATTATAGAGCATGTCATAGGAGGCCTTGACCGCTGCATTGTTTACCAGCAAATCTAAGTCTCCTAAGTCAGACACCGCCTTACTGATTAACTCCTCAGTTGTCTTCAGATCGCTCAAATCAGCTTGATACACAAAGCATTCACGCCCAAGAGCATTCACTTCATGGACAATTCTTTCCGCTTCCTTGGTGTCGTAAAGATAGGTAGTAGCAATATCATATCCTGCTTCAGCAAGACAGTGAACGATTCCTCGCCCAATTCCTCTTTCGCCACCTGTTACTAACGCTTTTTTTCTCTTTTCCATTTTCAATACTCCAATCTCTTAGTTTTTTAATATCAAGCAGGATTCTCTCCTTGGGTATCCACAATGCATATTGCTCCTGCATATGGAACATTCTCTCTTGCGCAAATCTCTCCGATGCGGCCAGATGTAGCATCATATTGAAGCACAATTAGCTCATCGCTAAATTGGTTGGCTATTAAAAGAAATTTCCCATCTGGAGTAAATTTGAACATCCGTGGACACACACCCCATGTTGGACCATCTCGAACAATATTAACAGTTCCATCATCTGGATTTATCTTTAAAGTAAAAATGCGATCGTAACCTTCGGAGGTATAGTATCCACGAGTTGTGGCAAACAAATAATCTCCATCAGGAGAGCAGCCTATTTCTGCGGCTATGCACTCCCCCATAAAATCTTCTGGAAGGAGCTTGACACACTGAACTTCGGTTAATTCCCCAGTTTTGGAGTTAAATTGGCAACAATGAATCGTATTCTTGAGTTCAGTAATCACATAGGCCCAACGATTATTTGGATGGAACGCAATATGTCGGGGACCACTTCCAGGGATGAACGCCAGCGAAGACCCCAGTGTTAAGCGCCCGGAATTTTCATCATAGGAAAAACTCCATACCCGATCACTTCCTAAGTCCGGGACTAATACATGTTTCCCTTCCCAATCAAACAGCACTTGATGAGGATGCGCTTTGGTCTGTCTTTCAGTAATGCCATGCCCTTGCAGTGAAATCTGTTGAACCACCTTTAGCAACTTACCATTGCCATTCACAGAACAACTGCCCACTGCGCTTGTCTCATAGTAAGGAGCCACCAAAAACCTTCCATCACGGCTTATCTCTAAGCTCGCCATTCCAGCCCCAGGCAGTTGCAGTTTACTCACCAAAAACAGTTTACCTGTGGAACTAATTTGATAAGCACACACATCTGCACGCGTTTGTCGATCATTACTTGCAAAAAGAAACTTTTTATCTGTATCCGTTACGAGGTAATCTGGATTATAACCTGGATTTTGTATTTCTATTTTAGTAAGTGCCCCCGTCTGACAATCCATTTCAAAAGCATGAATACCATAACTTCCCAAAAAAGTATCGCAGTCAAAAGTGCCTACATAAATAAAACGCTTTTCCATGATAACTCTCCTTCCTACAATTAGAGATAATTAGAGATAATAATTTTAGGCCCCCAACCCTGTATTTCACTATGTGGAAGCAGTGGTCTTTTTTTGAAATATCTGATTAGATAATAAGCGATTTTTATTTAAATGTAAATTGACAATGCTGACAATATTTCCATATGGGGCTTGTGCATTTTCACAAATTTTTGTCCTCATGCACAAATAGTCTTTCATTTACCAAAAGAACATGGTAAAAATTCTTCAAATATGGAATTTTGCACAAGAATACTTTGTTTTCAGATAGGCTCTGAAAAGAGCATAAAAAAGTAGACACGGCTTGCCGGTCTCTGGTAGAATGAAGTTACCACACACATTCTGAAAGGAGACAGCAAACCATGTCCAACAACATTGTACAATTCAACGAGGAAATAATCAAGGGGCAGATTAAAGAGTTGGTTCGTGGCAGCGTGGAGGAAACCCTCAATGAGCTTCTGGAAGCGGAGGCAGGCTGCCCGCTACGAACGCAATGAGGCTCGTCAGGGCTACCGCAGCGGTCACTATGGCCGAAATCTCACCACCACTTCCGGGGATGTCACCCTCAAGGTGCCCAAGCTCAAGGGGATTTCCTTTAAAACGGTTGCCATTGTGAGCTGTCGCTGCCGGGAGAGCAGTGTGAAGAAACCCTGATCGAGATGTATCTAGCCGGCGTATCCATCCGGCGTGTGTAGGATATAACTGAGACCACGTGGGTTCTCCGGCTACTATCAGCAAACTAATGCGGTCATTCTGACAGCGATTGCGGTCAATAAGGATGGACGCTGTATGGTCATTTTTACCGTAAGGTATATTCTGTCGTTCTCGATCCAAGGTGAAGCCGGAGGTTGTAATGAGGTTCCGCTCATAATATAACACCTGCTTTTATCTGGCTTTCCAGCCATTCTTTGTCCGGCAGCAAAATTCGTTTTATCTCCTTTGTACTGGATTCTCTTGTGCCCGGCAGAGCCGTTACATGCTATTAAAATGCTCAATCATGTCATCAAAGCTCTACCACATCCATCACTGCCTGCTCCACATACAGAGGCGCTTTGGCGTCAAGCATCAGGGACAACTTCACGCTGTATCCATTGTTTATACAGGGGTGCATTACAGAGACATAGTGCAATGTCTGCTGACCGTGTGCCGGGTGTCCTATGGAAAAATGCAGAGGCAGCGCATCTGTAAACGCACCACAGGGAGACTGTCTGAGGAGAATTGTCCCCTCTTCCGGTGATGTGGCGCAGACATTCAGTGCGTATTGGACTGCGTAGGTTTTCCCTGGATCAAGCTGAATCTGAGCAGGGGTACGTTCGTCCAAACAGATATCTTTTCCTGAACGGCTTCGCTGTCTCCAGCACAGGCGACAGTCCGGATTCCACAGCATTCTCTCCCGCAGTC
>ERZ773192.2105-NODE-2105-length-17705-cov-15.850312_pt1 | contig 17705 bp, 28 predicted proteins | sample MGYA00581010_ERZ773192 | MGnify/ENA primary metagenome ERZ773192 (study PRJEB29015, sample SAMEA2737741) | human gut metagenome | biome: human gut; feature: human-associated habitat; material: faeces | place: China | collected 2012 ...
ATCGGCATTATGGGTAAGAGCGGTGCCGGTAAATCCTCACTCTGCAATGCCCTGTTTGCCAGTGAGGTATCACCGGTCAGCGATGTCGCGGCCTGTACACGTGAGCCACTGCGCTTTCGACTGCAGGTTGGCGACTGCTATATGACGCTGATGGATCTACCCGGCGTGGGCGAAAGTGGCACGCGCGATACCGAGTATGCTGCGCTGTACCGAGAGCAGCTTTCTCGCCTCGACCTGGTGCTGTGGCTGATTAAGGCTGATGACCGGGCACTGGCAGTGGATGAGCACTTTTATCATCAGGTGATTGGGGAGGCATACCGGCATAAAGTGCTGTTTGTTATAAGCCAGTCGGACAAGGCCGAACCCACCAGCGGTGGGGGACCGTTGTCCACCGCGCAGAAGCAGAATATCAGCCGCAAAATCTGCCTGCTGCATGAGCTGTTCCAGCCCGTACATCCGGTGTGTGCTGTGTCGGTCCGTCTACAATGGGGGCTTAGGGTGATGGCCGAGCGGATGATTAAGTGCCTGCCACGTGAGGCCACCAGCCCGGTGGTGTCGCAACTCCAGCCTTCCTTTCGCACGACGGTAGTCCGGGAACAGGCTCGAAGCGATTTTGGTGAAACCGTCGGTGCTCTACTCGATAGCATCAGTGCCTTTCCTCTGATACCCACACCTGTGCGGGCCGTCATTCAGGCCGTGCGCACCACCGTGGTCTCTGTGGCCCGCGCAGTCTGGGATTTCTTCTTCTGAGTATTTAATCCATCCCTGTTATTTCCCTGACCCTGTCGCCGATGCGACGGGGATCCCCTTTATTTGTTTTCCCGTTATGAGGAGTCTGCTTATGACCCGTCTGGCTTCGCGCTTTGGCGCAGCAAACCTTATCCGTCGCGACCGTCCGTTAACCCGTGAAGAGCTGTTTCGCGTAGTGCCCAGTGTATTCAGTGAGGACAAACACGAGTCCCGTAGTGAGCGTTATACCTATATACCCACCATCTCCCTGCTCGACAGCCTACAGCGAGAAGGCTTCCAGCCATTCTTTGCCTGTCAGACCCGCGTGCGTGACCCGGGTCGTCGTGAACATACAAAGCATATGCTGCGTCTGCGGCGGGAAGGGCAGATCACCGGTATACAGGTGCCGGAAATTATTCTACTCAACTCTCACGATGGAACCAGTTCGTATCAGATGTTGCCGGGACTATTTCGTGCGGTTTGTCAGAACGGGCTCGTCTGCGGTGAGTCGTTTGGCGAGGTGCGGGTGCCACACAAGGGGGACGTGGTGAGTCAGGTGATTGAAGGCGCGTATGAGGTGCTGGGGATTTTTGACCGGGTGGAGGAGAAACGGGATGCCATGCAGTCGTTGCTGTTGCCACCCCCGGCACAGCAGGCACTGGCAAAAGCCGCCCTCACATACCGCTTTGGTGAAGACCACCAGCCGGTGACTGAATCGCAGATCCTCTCCCCTCGCCGCTGGCAGGATGAGAGCAATGACCTGTGGACCACGTACCAGCGTATTCAGGAGAACCTGATTAAGGGCGGGCTCAGTGGCCGTAATGCCAAAGGAGGACGGTCACATACCCGTGCCGTTCGCGGTATCGACGGGGACGTGAAACTTAACCGGGCACTGTGGGTGATGGCGGAAGCCCTGCTCACGCAACTGCAGTGACCGTTTAATGTTGCTGCTTTGTTAATATCGGACACCACCTGTCCGCATCGCACCGTGCTGACGGTCCTCACTCACCGAGGGAAGGCCTGTAACCCCCGCTGCCTCTGGCTTTTGCAGAAATGAAAAATAGTTTCTGTGGTGTCCATACCCTGTCCGACCCCCTCTTTAAAGTAATCACATCATTTTCAGTCAGTTAACTTTCACGGAGAACGTCTCATGACACAGGCAGAACGCCGCCATGACCGGCTGGCTGTCAGGCTGTCACTGATAATCAGCCGTCTGGTGGCAGGGGAAACGCTGAGTGTGCGTAAGCTTGCCGCTGAGTTTGGTGTGTCGGTGCGCACGCTGCGGCGTGATTTTCGTGAGCGGCTGATGTATCTGGACCTGGAGTATCAGTCCGGATATTACCGCTTACGCACTGCGGGCAGTGAGACGCAGATGGTGCCCGACGTGCTTATCTTTGCCCACCGCAGCGGGATGGCCGGTCTTTTCCCTGGCTTTGACCGTCGTCTGGTAAACGCACTGCTGATGTGCGATGAGTCTCCCTGCGTAATCGCACCCGCCAGTCCGGCTCCTTCGCCATCAGGCGCATTGTCTTTCTGGCGACTGATTCAGGCCATTACCGGGCGCAGGCGGGTGACTCTGATTGCCGAGGGGCAGCGCTGTGAGCGGCTGGCTCCCTGCCGGTTACTTATCCACCAGCAGGCCTGGTATCTGGTGGCAGAGCACGACGGACATATCGCCGTATTCTCCCTGGATGAAATCCATCTGGTTCAGCCCCTGCAGGAGACTTTCCGGCGTAACGACAGTCTGTGTCGTCTTGTTGAAGACCCGGGCTTTATTCAGTCCTTACCCCATTTTCGCTTTATCCAGCAGTCACTGCTTACGTTTGTTCCGGCCGACAGCCCACCAGAATAGCGTAAGCGTTGTTATCAACCCGGCAACAGGGAGGAGCCCTATGCCCGTTATTGCCATTATCGCCATTGTTGTCATCGTCATCATTCTGAACAAAACCGGGGTGTCCGACAGTCTCGCGGCCCTGACCCTTGCCACTGTTGCCGCACTGCTGACGGGAGGTGGCGCAGCCGGTGCTGCCAGTGTCGCGCTGACACCGTTCGTCGGCGTGCCGGTGGGTATTTTCGTGGGCATTTATGTCTTTGCCAAAGTGGTTCGTCTGATTTCAGGAAAAAAATAATGAAACGTAAAACACTGCCTCTGCTGGCGCTGGTTGCCACCACTCTGTTTCTCATCGCATGCGATGACAGAAGTGATGACCTGAAGGCCATCAGTAAATTTAAGGACCTCACCCCACCGCGTTTCAGTGATGTGGTCAGCCACCAGGATGATGTCAGCGAAGAATGGTCACAGGTTGACTACTTATCCGGTCCCACCTTGCAGGTTTTACGTACCCGCCAGTCGCCCGATGGCTGCGAGGATGGCAGTTACTACTACCTCGTGGATATGCAGGAAAAAACCGTCCAGCCACTGATGAATGCGCTGTGTATTGCCGATAACATCAAACTGGAATACCAGGAGGTGACGGACCCGTATACCAAAGAAAAATACTTTGAGTACGCCCATGACGGCAAACTGATGGGGCAGCTACTGATACCCTCGAACCCTGACAATCAGGAATAAAACAACGACAAAGGAGACAAGAATGACAATACTTTCACTAAGTCGGTTTATGCTGGCGGGTGTACTGCTCGCGAGCTTTAATGCCTCTGCTATCCCGGGGTTCTGGCAGCAGGGTTACGGTCAGGGCAATACGGAATACAGCGTGACCGAAGCCAGCGGAAAGACGTTTACCATCAACTGCACAGGGAACCCGGACCAGAATGGTTTCTATCAGCATTCAGTCTTTCTTACCCTTGCCGATGACAAGATGGTCAGTTCGCACGATGACGACACTACTATCACCGTAGTGATGGATCACCAGCAGTACATTATTCCGTCCAGCCTGGGCTGGCGTAACGGCGATAACGCCTGGTTTGACTTCATCAGCAATATCTCTGAGGCCGGGCAGTTCGACGTCTACGTCAATGACCACAAAGCAGGGACCTTCACTGCGGACCGGAAGAACGCTGAGAAAGTTCTGTCCACTCTCGGAGACTGCAGCAACGACTGATAGTAGTATCTTCCCCAGCAAATCCACCCCGACAGCTAGCAGGCTGCCGGGGTTTTCTTTTATCAGGAGCCCGAAAATGACCCAATCCGTGTTGCTGCCACCGGGGCCTTTCACCCGGAGACAAGCGCAAGCGGTCACTACCACGTACAGCAATATCACACTCGAAGACGACCAGGGCAGTCACTTCCGTCTGGTGGTTCGTGATACTGAAGGCCGGATGGTCTGGCGGGCATGGAACTTTGAGCCGGATGCCGGTGAAGGTCTTAACCGCTATATCCGCACCTCAGGCATCCGTACAGACACGGCCACCCGCTGATCGCGAAGCATTTACCCGCATTCACCTCCCCGAACACACTTTATATCCCCATACGCCAGCCATCGCCGCTGGCGTTTTTATTGACGGAGACATACCCATGACAACACAGACGCAGCACGACCTCGCACCCGCTAACCAACCCGAATTTGAACTGACCGTCACGCCGGTCCCCGATGAACAGCGTATCGATTTCTGGCCACAGTACTTTGGCGCTATCCCGCAGTGGCTACTCCTGGAGCCGCATATCTTCGCCTGGATGGACCGCTTCTGTGAGGGCTACAGCGGTGGTATCTGGTCGTTCTACACCCTCAGCAATGGCGGCGCATTTATGTCCCCCGAGCCTGACAACGATGAGACATGGCGTCTGTTTAACTGCCTGAACGGTAACGATGCCCAAATGAGTGCAGAAGCAGCAGGTATTGCTGTCTGCCTGATTGCGTATAGCCACCATGCCTGCCGTACAGAATGTGACGCGATGACCGCACACTATTACCGCCTGCGGGAGTATGCCATGCAACATCCAGAGGCTCACGCCATTCTGCGTATTATCGACTGACCGAAGGAGCAACAGATGAAACAGCTTTCCTTTTTACCCGGCGAGATGACGCCACAGGACCGGCGTCTCATTCAGCGGGCGCTCAGGGCTCTGGACCGCCACCTGCATGAGCCCGGCGTAGCCTTCACCTCTACCCACGCCGTACGTGAATGGCTGCGACTGCATATGGCCGCGCTTGAGCGGGAAGAGTTCCGGGTGTTGTATCTGGACAACCAGAATCAGTTGATTGCCCATGAAACGCTCTTCACCGGCACGATTAACCGCACCGAGGTGCATCCCCGGGAGGTGGTCAAACGTGCTCTGCACTTCAACGCGGCGGCGGTGATACTCGCGCATAACCATCCTTCCGGCGAGACGACACCTAGCCAGGCCGACAAAACCCTCACGCAGCGACTGGTTCAGGTGCTTCAGCTGGTGGATATCCGTGTCCCTGACCATCTGATTGTCGGTGGCAGGCAAATCTATTCGTTCGCAGAACACGGTCTGCTTTGAGGTATTACATGAAAATTATCAGTAAACGCAGGGCAATGACGATATACCGCCAGCATCCTGAGTCCCGAATCTTTCGCTACTGCACCGGCAAATACCAGTGGCACGGTAGCGTCTGTCATTACACCGGCAGGGACGTTCCGGATATCGCCGGAGTCCTCGCGGTATACGCCGAACGCCGCCAGGACCGCAATGGGCCCTATACCTGCCTGATGAGCATCACCCTGAACTGACAATAGTGGAGAACTGTAATGAGCAACCCTACCAGGGGCCTGCAGCGGGAGATTACACTGCGCCTGGGAGCCCGTCTGGTGCAGGAAGGCAACCGACTGCATTATCTGGCTGACCGGGCCAGCATCACCGGCAAGTTCAGTGACATCGAATGCCGGAAGCTGGATGAAACATTCCCGCACTTTATCCGCCAGATGGAATCGATGCTGACCACCGGTGAACTCAGCCCCCACCATGCCCACTGCGTTACCCTGTACCACAACGATTTAACCTGCGAAGCCGACACCCTTGGCAGTTGCGGCTACGTATACATCGCCATTTACCCCACTCAGCGTTAATTACCTACACGAGAGCAAACATGAAAACTTTACCTGCAACAACTCAGCGGGCGGTGAAGCCCTGCCTGTCACCCGTGGCTGTCTGGCAAATGTTACTGACACGTCTGCTGGAACAGCACTATGGTCTGACAATAAACGACACGCCATTCTGCAATGAGGCTGTGATTAAGGAACACATCGATGCCGGTATCACCCTAGCCGATGCCGTGAATTTTCTGGTAGAAAAATACGAGCTGGTTCGTATCGACAGGAAGGGATTTAGCTGGCAGGAACAATCTCCTTATCTCCGGGCTGCAGACATTCTGCGAGCGCGGCAGGCAACTGGCTTGTTGCGGCAAAGCCGTAACAACGTAGTACGATGAACATTGCGTACAACCTTCCCGATTTACATTTCTGAACTTCCTCCCTTGTTTACCTATTGCGTAATGCGCCTGCTACTACCCGGCAGGCGCGTTATCTTTTTACGGACAAACAATCATGCAACCAGAAGTTGAAGTATTAACCGATCATAATGAGCTAATTTGTTCGAGCTTTATTGAACACATTGCCAACACATTAAATTTAGGAGTGGTGTACAACTAAACCTGCAGCCAAGGATGTATAGTGAGCGAAGCCCTATCAGGCCTTTTTGGTCAGTAGATAAGATTGATCTTCGTTGATAGAATTTACTTACACCAGCTGTTACATTAAGATAATTTTTTGGTGGGAGAATGATAAGATCTTACGTAACAATTTGATTTTAATGGTGCGATAATAGGAACAATACCTAACCACCAATACCAATGATTTAAATAGTTTTTCCTGTTTTCGATTTTTACACATACCCCCAAAAGTACCCCCACATTGTTTTTCGTCTCAATTTTGGGGATCGGCGCTTACCAGGTAGCACTGTTAACGCCGTGGCGATGGTTTGCGCCAGTGGTACTCTTGCGCGGTCATACGTTGACGATGACGCTCTTTTGCTGCGAGCGTACCGGCTACCCGACACCGCAATTCAAGCTTGTCAGCAGCATTTAGCTTAACCCCCTGCTGTGTTGCCATTTCGGCTATAGCCGACTCGATCACTTCTGGTTTCAGCATTGGAATCATCCACCTAATATTAACATTTGCATACATTGACGCTCGAGGGTTTCGCCTCAAACAGCTCGACTCCGCTTGCGTAAAATTTCTCTGTGACGTGTCACAAAATGTTTTGGACATTTCTCAATACAGGTTTGCCGCTAACCCGCATTTCATCTGGGTTTAGCGCAGATTGACTATCTCAATTCGTCCTGGACTGTCCAATATTTTTATCTGATCGTACACTGGACGCAAAAGGGGGAAATGATGCGCATATTCACTACGTCAGTGCTTTTGTTAATTGCCGCCATCCAACCAGTACTCGCCGCCAGCTACTGCCTGGCTGATATCTTCATGGGTAAAGCATCGTTCTGTGAGGGGGAAGCAGAAGTTAAAAACTTCCCGGTTCGCCTGGATAGCGGCGAATATCACGATTGCGATATTTTCATGGGCACCGTCAGCAATTGCCGTGGCTCCAGCAACAGGAAGCTGTGGCCGGTAAGACAACCAAACGGCACCTATGAAAACTGCAATATATTCATGGGCAAGGCACGTTACTGTCAGGGTTCATCTGATGTGAAGAAATTCCCCATTGAACGTAATTGATTCAATGGGTAGCTATTACTTGCCCTCCAGATCCTCAAGAGAGTAGCGAATATGCTGTGTTGAAACAAAATGGCTCAGCATGCTGCTTACCTTGTTTGGCGCAACGTAATTATAATGCTCGACCATCTTAGCTAACGCGATAATCTCCCACCAATAATGCTTAACTAACTTTAGCGAAAGTGAAGAAGCCCGATTATAGAGTTTGTCGCAATCTTCTTCTGTTGCGCCATGGTTCCTGTGTTGCTCAAGCAATTTCCGAATATCGCTGGCGTCTCCTTTCCCCCCATTTTCCAGCAGTTTTTCAGGTGGCTCGCCGGAGTAAAGGTGTTGTGCCATAACACCAGAAAAAGAGACAACCATCTGTGCCAATTCATCTTTTCTGACTGGGAGATGTGAGCATACTGCTCGGCAATCATCGACCTCTTTGCCGTTAGCCAGCCGAGCAATACGAAACTCATCAGCAATAGATATCTCAATTTGCCTTGCCCCCGTAAACCACGCAGCCATCGCGTGACCGGCTTCATGGATCGCGATATTTCTGTCCCACATAGGGCTGTCGCTGAATTCAACAATTACGCCATCACTCACGCTGTTTACTCTCCGTTAGATCTGTCATTTAGTTAAATTGAACTGAGTTGGGGGCTCCATCACACACTCCCTTCAACTGCTATTGATTCCAGCGCCTTAGCCACCAGCCCACGGGCAATTTGATGGACAGACGGCGCTACACCAATATCGGAGCGCTGGCGTTCGCGCTCCTGGATCTTGCAGATTGCGGCGAACTGGTCGCCAGAGAGTAATACCGGCTTAACGTTTGGCTTTTTCATCCTGTTCACTCCAGAACTTTGCATTCGCTTCGTTGGCTTTTTCCAGATTGCGGCATTCGTTGTTGAAGTTGTTACGCATACGTAATTGCTCGGCCTGCTCACGGCCAAAGAGCTTACGACCGGCGCTTTGCGGGTTTCCTGCTGCTAATTTCGGGTCATAGATAGCCATATTCATTGCTCCTTACTTTGTGCGGTGCCAGAAGCTAGCATTGTCAGCGTTAATACTGCGGATAGCATCGCCGGTGGTGAGAATCTTCGGTGAAACGTTGTTAACTCGCATGTAGTCGCCAACCTGTTCCAGAACGTCGATAGCCTGATCAAGCTGAATCTCTGATAGCGGGGTCGGGTGTACCGCACTGAATGCCTCGGCGGGTGCGTAACGCAGCACATCGAGCGCAACAAGGCGAGGATCGGTATCAGGAAGGGCGTTGTCATACTTTGGTGCTACCGCGCGTACCAGGCGCATAAATTCAGCGTCCATTGACGTTGGCGCGGTGGAGGTCGTAGAAGCGCCGCTGCCGCTGCGGGTAATCATGTCACTATCGCGGGTATACATCCGGCGCAGGCGGTCGCCGGTTGCAATGCGTGTTGCACGTTCCTGCTTAAGCGTCGTTGCAAGGTTCGCAATGACGAGAGCCACAGGCAGCGAACAGGTCAGCCTTTCGAACGTATCATCGGAGTAAGTCACCTCGACTGTACCACCAGCGTTATCACTTTCCAGATTAACATTGGTTATCTGTTTCATTGTTCATAACCTTTTGCGTTGTTTAAATTATGATCATTGCATAAATTGCAATATTAGTAAACATCATTGCGTATATTGAAATGATAAGTCGACGTGATACTATGACGGTGATCCACCATTGTGTGATTGCATAAACATGGTTAACAAAAGCCCTCGCCTCTCCAGCGCGGGCTTTTTCTTTTCCGCTCCGCAAAGTTGCCGTTTCCGCATACTGTCGCTTAGGCGATGCCCCTCCAAATTCGTAATTACTCTCCGAAAAAACTCTATAGATAAACAAAAACATGTTGGTTCAGTTGGTTCAATTTGTAAAGATTGTTGTTTTATAAGGATTATTTCTTTCGGAGTGAACCAACAAAGCCCCGTTTTGAACCAACAAACGCTATTTTCGTGTTGGTTCAATGGGAAAGATTTACAGGCCAGCCAGAAAAGGGCGTTGGTTCAATAGCGGCATTTGTTGGTTCAAAATGGGCGTTTGTTGGTTCAGTGTTGGTTCACTTACGAGCATGTAAATATATTAAATACATACACTTATCTTAATTAAATAGTTACTGAACCAACTGAACCAACAAAAAAACATCTCGTATGTGTGTTTTATTCTTCGTCCTCTATATCGTCGGGTCGTAGCTGGAGCACATAAACGTTTATCTGGCGTCCATCAATTCGCGGGGATTTACGCTGATATCCCCTTCCGCTGGCTGGCGGTTTTAGTACCCCAGCCCCGGCCAGCACGCGGGCAAACTGTTTCGCGTTGAATCCCTTAGCAATCTCACCTTCGAATGCTGCCGGGAACGTGTAGAACACAATCGGATCAGCATCATGCGCCCCTTTCTGCCGGTAGCCCGCTAGGTTGGGAATGGGCAAGCCTGCCGGGTCATAGGGGTACGGTGCAAAACGACTAAACCCATGGGCATTAAGAAACGCCTCCGCCTGCTCGATGATCTGCTTATGCTCACGGTTCCCCGTGCCAAACTCTTTGACCCAGGCGTTAAAGCCATGCTGGATAGCGTCCCGACTTTCCTGCTCACCCCAGCCAGTGACAGGCATCCCCAGCACCAGCGCCGCCTCCAGAATCGCGAACCGCTCACCGACACGATGAACCTGTTCACCATAATCAGCAGGGATAAGGCCACGCCAGCGCTCTTGCGCCGCTCTGACAGCTTGTTTTGCCTCCTGCTGGTGGCTTGCAAGCCATTTAATCCATTCACGGCCTGCGGCTCCGTGGTTCGTCTGATATGCCTCTTTGAGTGCGTCGGCGTGCTGCTTGCCGTTCTGGTACTCATGGTGCGATACGGATTTCTCCATCGGTAAATTAAGCAGCCGCACCAGTTGCCCGGCCTTAACTTTCAGCCCACCAGCAGAAAGAAACGTCTCAATGTCCATTTCCCCTGTACTGATCGCCACGGTACGCCAGCGCTTTAACTCGCGGTTGCCTCCCTCCTTCGCCCCCTGTAGCTTTCCGGCACCGTTAAACAGTGTGTAAGCAGACGTAGCAACGTCTTTCGCGCTGCTACCCTGCCCCACTTCGTCCAGGGGTAACAGACTATCGTTATGCGCTTCCGCTTCGTTGGCGATACCCAAAGCAGTACCGTACCAGGTGAGGCGCAGGGCATCAGGTTCACCGTAAAGGCTGCTGGCTATATTGGCGGTCGTCGTCTTACCAGCACTGGACTGTTCGAAAAGGTGAACGCCGAAACCGTCAGCACCAACAAGCCCGATCAGCGGCGCAGACAGCGCAGCAGCAACGCCCAGCATCATTGAAGGGTTGCCCAGCGCAAGGCGCGCCACCGAATCACGCCAGCTTTCCGGCGTTCCACTGACGGTATAGCCACCAGCCGCAGCACTCCGACCACTGAATAACAGCGGTATCTCTGGCTCACCAATAACATCACCATCCGGCATGATGTACGCCCCGCTGTGCCAGCCTGTGGTGTGGCTGATCTGCCATTCCTTGCCGCTACCGGTTCGCTGTAGCCAGTCGGCCAGAATCGCCCGCAACGATGGTTTGGTCGTTACACTGACACCGCCGTTTTTCAGCGTGCGCCATCCCTCACGGTCGCCAATGTCCTCCCATGGAAGCGCCCGGGTAACTTGCCCCCGGTTGCCGGGGACGTCCCAACGCAGGATCAGAAAGCGCTGTCTGGCGTTATCACTCCCCGCACCAGCAATCTCCAGCGGAGAGCATAGCCACGCCTCGGTATTGATAATTTCCCCTGTGTCTTTGTCCACTTTCGGGGTGATCCAGTGAATGCCATCCGCACGGCTCTCTACTCGCGGTTTCAGATCGTCGTCGATACCGGGTTTTTTCTTGCCGCCGTCGATAGCTGTCAGTGTCGCGCCCACTTTCTTACCCTCCGGTTGGTACATTGAGTCGTTAAATGCTGCTGTGGCCGCTTCGAGGCCGTATTGCTGGTGGTAGTCGTTCCAGTCCGCTTTATAGTCCACTGGTGGCATGGAAACCCAGCCAGAAACGGCTTTCGCTGCTTTCTCTGCGGACTCCTTGCCAGTGTTAACTTTCACTCCTCCAATTCCGTCACTTTCGCCGCTCTGATCGTTATCTGCGGCAATGATGATCTGCGCGTTCGGGTAGCGCTGACGCATCGCCATAGCAACAGCGGGGAGGTTCCCGGCGTCAATTGCGGCCACCGCCAGCGCATCAGGTCGCATATGCTGACCGGATATGACTGTCGCCAGCCCTTCCCCGATCAGCACTACATCCGGCGTATCAACGTTACCTAGGGCAAAGAAAGATCCTTTTTTTACCGTGCCAGCCACCAGCCGCTTACTACCATCAGGTTTAATGACCTGCGCCCCGGTAATCGCCCCGGCTACGTTCGTCAATGTGATCAACATCGAGCCATCAGACAGCAGCGGGAAGGGGCGCTGTAGCCCCTTTGATGTGAGGTATTCCGATTGACCTGATACAGCCTTGGCAGCCAGCGCAGCAACCTTAGCCACGATATCGGTTTGAGGCTTCTCTCTGGCAGGCTGCTGTTCCGGCAGCGGCAGCGCCATCACTTCCGCCACCATCACAGCAGCCTCACGCGCACCGCACTGCCTGACCTTCATCACCAGATCCAGCCCCGTACCTGCGCCACAATGTGAGCAAAAGTAAGTACCTCGCCCGTCCTTGTCGTCAAAGCGGTAACGGGTATTGCCACCGCAAGCCGGGCATGGTCCCTCGCTGCGATTGGTTGGAATACCGAGCCGTTCAAAAATTGGCTGCCAGTGGCCGGTCGCCTTGATGCGCACATCGTTTATAAAATTATCTTTCACGGCTTAACCTCATCCACTGACTGAAACTCTGTTAAAAAACGCAAATCCGACTGCATACACGGCGATGAGTAGCCATCACGATAAAATGTCACTCTGTTGAATCGGTAGCTTTCCACCGTCACCAGGCAACCCCGCTTATCCTTCCATTTATCGCCTTTACGAATCACAGGGCGAGCGAAGCCACTGGCAGGAGAGCCAGTTAATTTCTTTTCCATGGTTATTTACCTTTCGTCATCTGACGACACTGATATTCCGCATTGGCTGCGGTATCAGATAACGCTCGCGCCAGCGGCATTAATTCCATCAGCATCCCACCAATATCTCGGAAATCTGTTGCTGATGGCTCATATTCACCGTTCTCAGCACCACCAGCGTAGAACATCATCTTACCTACAGCGGCGATCCCATTCAGGATGCTATCGGCGGCGCACTCAGCACGGGAAGACAGCATCTGGAGATCAGATTTATCGGTATCAGGGAAATTGGTGCGCACAAAATCGTTGTAAAGGTTCATGCTGTGACCTCCATAGCCAGACGTGACTGGATCGCGGATGCTTTACTACCGAGCTGTAAATAGGTGCGGGTAATAGCCGGGTTGCTATGCCCCAGCATTTCAGAAGCCACCAGCAAGCCTTGCTCACCGCCTGCTGACATGAGGTTAAACGCGGCTATTTTGCGACTGGAGTATGCGCTAAGGCGCAGCTTGGCGTTAATGAAACGGGTGAACCACTGCATAACATCATGCAGCTTGCGCCAGATAGTCTGGCGAGTAACGCTACCTTCCAGACATTGGCAACGGTTACTTTCGATTTGAGAGCGGGAAAATACCAGGTCGTCCTCTACCAGATTCCGATCCTGACGGTCACGCAGCCGCTTGATGATGCCAGGCGGTAACTGCTTGGTGTCGTGTTTGACGTCAGCCTTTGCCACCAGCTCGAATACTATGGCCTGTTCTTCGTCGTTCATGTCGGCGGCCAGTTCGTCACAACCGATGCTATCCCACTTCATGTAGGCGATATGATCAGCGGCCATCCGGGCGGCATCCTTACGTTGCTGGCGCACAATCTCGATACCTTTGCGGGTTGCCCGCGCTTCGGCGGCTTTGGTCTGCTTGGCAACGATAATTGTCGCCTGCCCCGTTTCCCAATTGACGCAGGAATAGCGGAGGTTGCAAACGTCGCTGGTGCGCCAGCCGGTCACGGTTGCAATGTCCCACCAGAGCAATATCCAATCCGGCTGGGTCTGCTGGATGCGTTCGCGTAGCTTGCGCTGCTCGTCGCGGTCATAGACGGGGGTCATGGTGCGACTGCCCTTTGTGCTTGCAGCTTTAACGACATTACCGCGCAACTCTCGGGCTTTGGCTGTCAGAGTCTGGAGGTTAAGCATGACGCACCTCCGCAACAGTTATGTATTTTACCGGGCTGCCCGGCATAGTGACGGTTTCGCACATACGGGCCGCGTTACGTTCTGCGGCTTTTCGGGTTTTGTAGCGGCGAGAATATTGTACAGCATCGGTGGAAATCACTGCGCCGTTGAAGTATTCGGTAGTGGTGAGAATGATTTTAAACATGACGCACCTCCTGAGCCGGAACGCGACCGGCAAAAAAGGTAACGTGATCTCGCGCCAGTGTGCGGCGTGCTTCGCGTTCTGAATGTGCTGCGATATGGTAGATAACGGCTTTGATTGTCGGGCAATCGCGGCGAACTGCGGCGATCAGCCAAATGAATTTGGTTTGAGGTGTGGCGAGGGTAGTAGCCATAATGGCAGCCTCCGTACAGTAGCTAAAACTACCACCACCGGAAACGCCAATTTCACTGGTGGTGGACTGAGCAGGGTTGGCGTAACCGGCCTGTACGGATACCGGCGCTTCCGAAGAAGCCCCCACCCAGCCCACCATTACTTTGCGAGCGCCCCGGATGATACCCGAAACGCAGAAGAAATGTGGAGCCAGATTAACGACATAAAAAAAGACGCATGGCGCGTCGTATGTCGCCGTACAGATTACCAGGACGCCAATCCCGGCACCAGATTTTGCTGGTGCCTTTGCAGTGTAATACTGGTTTGCGCAAAGTGGCAAGCCGTTTTTATAAGCACCGATCGCCACATCATTATTATTTTTCGGCCACCAGCTAAGTGACCGAATACCGGAAGGGTCATTTTCAGCGTGACAGCGCCCCTGACCAATTGAGGCCATAGCATTAGAATTCATAATTTGGGCTCCGTTATGCGGCGTTCGGGCTGTCCGGATAAAGAGAGAGAATGTCGGCAATCGCGTGCTCCGAAAGCCCGAGATAGCCACCAGCAACAGCGTACTGGTTTACGAGCTGGATGACCTTCAGTACATCACCACGGCAGGAAAAGCGGTAGCGTAGGTGTGCGCCGATGCCGTCATTGTTGGGCTCTTCCGAACGTTCCAGGCAAATATCCAACCGGCGTTCTAACTCGCTGGCATAATTCCGGCCAGACGAAAGGCGGCAATAGCGGAGAATGTCATTTTCCGTCCATCCCTCAATGCCGGTTCGCAGCATATAAACGCGGGCGCGGTGCTTTTTCGGTGTGCGCTTTGGCTCTTGAACGGTACTGGTAGCAGGCGTAATATCAGACGTGCGAATATCTGAGTTAGCCGCCTGCTGTACGGGGCGGTTTTTCTTTTCCATTACGCCACCTCTCCACGAGATTCAGCGATGCGCTGACTGATCCACTCGTCGATTTCACTTTCGATAAAAGCGATAGAACGAGAGCCGATTTTAATTGCGGCGGGAAAGCGCTGCTGGCTCATCAGGCGATAAAGCCATGCTTTGCTATAGCCAGTGCGCTTCTGTACTTCTGCAAATCTGATTAATGATTGAGACATGTTTACCTCGTAACGTCTATTGCGGTTCACGAGGAATATTCAAGCAAACAAATTAATGCAGGTGTGGAAGTCACAATAAAATAGAATGAACTTCAATTTGAAACGGACTTTGGAAGTCCGTTTAGAAGTGTCGTTTTTATTCAGTATCTTTTGGCGAGCAAGCCTCAAAAGCCATATCAATGAGGTCTGTCAAACGTCGTTCCGAGATATCAAATTCGATGCCTTGCTCTGAGATATTGTTAATAGCATCTCTAACAACTGCGCTCTTGTTCAGTTTGTTCCCATGACGGTATTTTGGTGATGCTTTCTTAAGAGAATATGCCATTCCTGCAATAAGTTTAAGTAGCGTGTCTTTTCCAGAGAAATCGACCTGTTCAGACAGCTCGGGATGACTGGCTGGTTCCTCAGTGTTTACGGCCGCCACCAGCTGAGTTTTACATATTACATCCTCACGACCATAAGGTATGCCTGCGACTATGTGGTTAACAATGTCTAGATCGGTCTTGTGAAGCACCAGATCGCTTACAGTAAAGTCAGGCGGGAACTGACCTGTAGATAATTCATAAGTCGAACGTCCGCGCGGCTCTGTTACATGGATCATAATGCGAAAGTCTCTATTAGCATTATATGGCGAAGCGGCAAATCGCTCTACAAGCCCAAACTTATTTCTGAGTGTCTCGATTGCGTTATCGCATGGAATCCAAAAATCATTCGCATAGCCTTTGATTCTATATACTTGACCTAATTGGTCGAAATACCCTGAATCACCAATAAACTCACTGTCATCATTTTTAAAAGAAAACTCATTTTGAAAATGAATATCATCGGCTAATATACTTCTTTTAAACTCAACACTTTCATTATCTACAGATAAAATCGTTGCTCTACGATCAGACAGTTTTAAGCATAGAGATATTTTCTTTGTCTCGTACCAGTGAAAAAAGTCATCAATCTCACAGCCGAAAAATTTAGCTGCTCTTTCAAGAGAGCAATATTCAAATGGAATAATCTTCAGTGTCATACGCCACCTCGCGCCCTCTTTCGATTAAGGGGCCATGCCAGCCAGTAGAGGTGTACTGGTTTTCGGGGATCAGCCTAGGCACAGCCTTTTTCTTTCAAGTCTACCGTAGTCTACTACAGTAACTTAGCGGTTTGCAGTCACGCGCCCTTCCCGAACGCGCCATGTATCACGTTTTCCCGGTGTTCCAGCGCATCCATATAGTCGGCATACCACTGGAGCATCTCCCGCCGACCATCCAGATACTGCGCATGGTTGTATGTCCCGCGAATGCTGTTCTTGTCCACATGCGCGAGCTGCGTTTCTATCCAGGCGGTGTTGTAACCCTGCTCATGGAGAATCGTGCTCATAGTGTGCCTGAACCCATGACCGGTGACGCGGCCACCGTATCCGATCCGTTTGAACACCTGATTAATACTGGCCTCACTCATGGTTTTTCGCGGGTCATTACGCCCGGGGAACATGTGGGGATAGCGGCCTGTCATTTCACGAATACGCGCAATGATGGCTTGGGCCTGTAATGACAATGGCACTATATGCGGGCGGCGCATCTTCATTCGTTCTGCTGGAATTTCCCACACCGCAGCATCAGCATCAATTTCCTGCCATGTTGCCCCTCGGAGCTCGCCAGTTCTTAAACCGGTGATGATTAGCAAACGCGCAGCCAAAACCACCAGCATGCTGCCAGAATAGCTGGAAAGGGCATCAAAGAACGCCGGTAGCTCAGAGGTGTTGAGGAAGGGGTAGTGTCTGGATTCATGCCCCTGCATAGCGCTGGTGAGATCCGGAGCTGGGTTATATTCAGCCCGTCCAGTGACAATGGCATAGCGAAAGACTTCACCGCAGCGCTGCCTGACCTTCTTGGCCTTCTCCGTTGCCCCTCTCCCCTCCATACGACGAAGCACGTTAAGCAGTTCAAGAGGCTTGATTTCCGCGATCGGCTTTTTGCCGATGTAAGGGAAAACATCTTTGTTGAACGCCTCCATAATGTCCGAAGCATACCCATCCGACCATTTGTAGAGCTTGCTGGCATGCCATTCGCAGGCAATTTCCTTAAAAGTGTTTCTGACGTTTGCCTCTCGGGCTATCTTCTCTTCCCGCTTTGCTTCGTTGGGGTCGATACCCCCAGCGATACCCCTTTTTGCCTCATCACGTTTGGCCCGCGCATCAGCCAGAGTAACTTCGGGATATACCCCCAGCGCCAGCAACTTCTCTTTACCTGAGACGCGATACTTCATTCGCCAATACCTGGAACCATTGGGATTTACGAGTAAATAGAGACCGCCGCCGTCAGAGAGTTTGTACGGTTTCTCTTTGGGCCGGGCAGTATCAACCTGGCGGGCATTGAGCTTCATCTGGGGGTATCTCCACAAGGCAAAACAGCACATACCCCCGAAAATACCCCCAACGACACGTAGATTTTGGGATTGAGTAGTAGACGTTGAGATACCAGCGGGAGCGCTATAAAGCAGAGTATAAAGGGTTCTTGTGGACTTTAGTAGACGTTAGAAGATGTTTGAATGGTGCCGATAATAGGAGTCGAACCTACGACCTTCGCATTACGAATGCGCTGCTCTACCAACTGAGCTATATCGGCCCTG
>ERZ773192.2113-NODE-2113-length-17661-cov-4.224469_pt1 | contig 17661 bp, 17 predicted proteins | sample MGYA00581010_ERZ773192 | MGnify/ENA primary metagenome ERZ773192 (study PRJEB29015, sample SAMEA2737741) | human gut metagenome | biome: human gut; feature: human-associated habitat; material: faeces | place: China | collected 2012 ...
AAAGAACTAAATTATAAACAATTGAAAATCAGCTGGGACTAAGTGCCCAGCAGTGATAATTTATATATATGTTACAGCAATTCACGGTAGACAATTTTCTGTCATTTAAAGGACAGGAGGTTTTCAAGTTGAAGCCAGGCAGAGGGACGCTAAAAAGTCATCACAAGGTAGAACCAGTTAAAGGTTTTATGGTTCTAAAAACAGCCATTATGTTTGGCGCTAACGCTAGTGGAAAGAGTAACTTTGTCAAGGCTATCGATCTTGGGAAAAGGTTAGTGCTCGAAGGCACACCTATAGGAAGCCCTATGGAATACCATCCATTCCGATTACATGCAGAAAACAAGAAGAAAGATACAACTTTTATCTACGTGATTTTGTGTAACAATAAAAAATATGAATATGGTTTTAGTTATAATGCAGAGCGAGTTTCAAGAGAATGGCTAAAGCAAATTACTAAAAAGACTGAATACACCATTTTCGAAAGGAATATAAACGAGGAGAATCCTTTTGACATATCATATCTTCTTAGGCTTAACAAGAAAGAAGCAGAAAAACAATTCCTGACGGTATTTGCAAAGGCAACTCCCGCAAGATCATTATTCCTACACGAAATTTTAAGCCGCAATGTTCATGGCAATGTGACAAATATTGAAGATCTTGAAAATATTTTGGCATGGTTCATCAATACCCTTAAAACTATATTCCCAGCAACACCTTATAAGCAGGGAAGTATGCTCAAAGCCGTTGATGACAACAAGCTAAAGGAGGGTTTTGGAGCTATACTGCGTTTTTTTGATACAGGTATTGCCTCAATTGATTTAGAAAAAGTTGATTTTAACAAATTGGGGATTCCTCAAGATTTAAAGAATTTCATTCAAACAGATTTGTCCCAAACCAACACAAATGAAGCCTTTGGTTCACTTCGTTTTGAAGATAATCTGTATTTAATAACAATATCGGAAGGAGAGATTATCGCTAAGAAATTAATGATTATACACAAGAGAATAGACGTTGACGATTATGAACTATTCTCAATTGGTGAAGAAAGTGATGGAACCCAACGGTTATTTGATTTTATACCTTTAATTCTAGATTTTATTAAGGGGGATAAAGTTTTTATTATTGATGAAATGGAACGCAGCTTACATCCTGCACTTATGCTAAAACTGGTAGAATTATATTTTCAGTATTCTGAAAAGATAACCACCCAATTGATATTTACCACGCACAACAGTTCACTAATGACATATGATTTGCTGCGTAGTGATGAAATATGGACTATTAACAATGCTGCAAATGGAATTAGTTCTTTAGGTCGGTTTGATGAAACTTACAATCCTAGATTTGACAAGATTCTACAACCATTGTATCTTAAAGGTGAATATGATGGAATTCCAAGATTTGATGAAGAAGAATTGCTAAAACTCATCAGACTCCTAAAATAAAAATCCCCATACAAATCTTACTTCGGTTCGATACTATTTTATGATACCAAGCCATAAATGATTATCTCATTCCTTTAACGGGGAGTGTTTTATTCTGTGTGTCTGGAGCGAGTCTTTAGATTTCCGAGTTTTGCAAATATATAGTTTTATTTGATACTTCATTTTGGAGTATATTCCTGTCAATATTGATTTCAAGAGTCGACCTCAGGTAGGACTTCTTTTCTGACTGATTCCTCGTTAGGCACGGCCAGCGCATCCTTGAAACCATCCGAAAGTCCTTCTGCAACCGCTCTATCCAGTTCATGGTGTAGATTATTGTCTAGTTCAGGTAAGTAAATATGCCTATTAGGAAGCGTCCTCGCTTCATCTCTTGATGCTTCTGTAATACCAATTTCTTTTGCATAGAAGTACAGCCTCTCATCCTAGGCGTGTTCCTCGGCATTGTTCCTGTCTCCCATACGGAAGACCTGTCTCAAATCGTCAGCCAAATACACTTTGCACCATTACGGACGTCGCTCAGTAAGTTGTAAATCGAATGGGTGTGCATCTCTGAAACTTGGCACCAGGAAACATTACGTTGAAGATGTCATCAAGCTCCTTGGGGCCATCCGAGCATATAAATCCAATTCTTGAAGCTCCTATCTCACATAAAGGTTATTAAGTATTTTATCCCAACCAGACCGCTTCCCTTTGACTTGTTATAGATGTCGAGCCCTTAGTATTGTCCTCCTTGACGGCGAGGATTACATAGAATGCTTTCGTATCAACAGGAGAATCTTGATGTGGACACAGTCAATGAGCACAACAAAATATATACGCGTAAATATCAATGCTTGAGTAAGTAAAATAGGTTCTATATTGGTGACTTATATAACCGCAAACGAAGACAGCTTCTCGTTTTTACGCTGATGAAATAGATTTCCTATTAGATTAGAACTACTTAAGTGGTTGACAGTTTGATTCACTTCTTTTTTGCAGGATTAAGTTATAGAAATACAACACGATGGTTGTTTGATTGAGGCATTTGTAGTAACTTTGCAATCAAAGCTTAAATGGTATTCTAATGAACACGACGACAAATAGAATGTCACCTGTGACTTCCATATCGACAACATGTGAAACGGAACAGGATATAAAAAATTGGTTGCAATACTCACAAGGTATTGCAGCTGCCATGTCTAAACGAATGACGGAGCTCGGTTTGACACAACAGATGCTTGCCGAAAAAATGAACTGCACCCAACAATACATCTCCAAAGTATTGAAAGGGAAAAAGAACATGTCGTTGGAAACCATATGTAAGATTGAGAATGCATTAGGCATTGAGATAATCAAAGGCCTGAATACAAAAAAGTAACGGAAAAGCATAATTATGACAATACAAAGTGAAGCGGCACTAGAAGCCGGACTTATCGCCACACTTCAGCAAATGGATTATGAGTACATCCAGATTGCAGAGGAGAATAATCTTCAAGCCAATTTCAAACGGCAGTTGGAGATACACAACCGTAAGCGGTTGGAGGAACATGGCCGTACTCAGTTTACCAATGAGGAGTTTGAAAAGATACTTATCTATCTTGAAGGTGGCACTCGCTTTGAAAAAGCAAAGAAACTACGAGATCTATATCCACTTGACACGGCAGACGGCAAACGTATTTGGGTAGAATTTCTCAACCGCCAACAATGGTGTCAAAATGAGTTTCAGGTGTCCAACCAAATCACGGTGGAAGGGCGCAAGAAATGCCGTTATGATGTAACCATTCTTATTAACGGACTTCCATTGGTGCAAATTGAGTTGAAGCGCCGTGGAGTGGAACTCAAGCAGGCATATAATCAAATACAGCGTTACCACAAGACATCTTTTCACGGTTTGTTTGATTACATTCAATTATTTGTAATTTCCAATGGTGTAAACACACGCTATTTTGCAAATAATCCGAATATAGGTTACAAATTTACCTTTAACTGGACTGATGCTTCCAATCATCCATTCAATGAATTGGATATGTTTGCCGCGTTCTTTCTCGAGAAATGTACTCTCGGGAAAATTATTGGTAAATATATAGTGCTACATGAGGGTGATAAGTCTTTGATGGTTCTCCGTCCATATCAGTTCTATGCCGTAGAAAAGATATTGGATAAAGTAAAGAATTCAAACGACAACGGTTATATATGGCATACGACAGGTGCCGGAAAGACATTAACTTCTTTCAAGGCAGCCCAACTTGTTTCCGAACTGGATGATGTGGATAAAGTGATGTTTGTTGTTGATCGTCACGACCTTGATACGCAGACCCAGTCAGAATATGAGGCATTCGAACCAGGCGCGGTGGATGGTACAGACAATACGGATGAACTAGTAAAACGTCTGCAAAGCAATTCCAAAATTATCATTACTACTATCCAAAAACTCAATGCTGCCGTCAGCAAGACTTGGTACAGTAACAAGATAGAAGCAATACGCCACTCTCGCATTGTTATGATATTCGATGAGTGCCACAGAAGCCACTTTGGGGAAAGTCACAAACGAATAATGAAGTTCTTTGACAATGCCCAAGTATTCGGTTTTACGGGTACTCCTATCTTTGCGGAGAATGCTGTGGACGGGCATACCACAAAAGAAATCTTTGGGAATTGTCTGCATAAATACCTCATCAAGGATGCCATTGCTGATGAAAATGTATTGGGGTTCCTTGTAGAGTATTATCATGGAAATGAAGAGGTGGAAAAAGAAAATGCCACCCGTATGGAGGAAATAGCAAAGTTCATCCTCAATAATTTCAGCAAGTCAACTTTTGACGGGGAATTTGATGCACTGTTTGCCGTGCAGTCTGTACCCATGCTTATCCGTTATTATAAGATATTCAAATCTCTGAATCCTAAAATCCGCATAGGTGCGGTATTTACATACGCAGCTAACGGCAGTCAGGATGACGAACAGACAGGAATGGGTACAGGGCAATATGTAAGTGGTAGTGTAGGAGATGCTGACGAATTGCAGGCCATCATGGATGACTATAATGAAATGTTCGGTACTTCATTTACAACAGAAAATTTCCGGGCATACTACGATGATATAAACCTGCGCATGAAAAAGAAGAAAGCGGACATGAAACCGCTTGATCTTTGTCTTGTTGTAGGAATGTTTCTTACCGGTTTTGACAGCAAGAAGCTGAATACGCTTTATGTGGATAAGAATTTGGAATATCACTCTTTACTACAAGCTTTTAGCCGTACAAACCGCGTATTGAATGAGAGAAAAAGATTCGGCAAAATTATATGTTTCCGTGATCTGAAATCCAATGTAGATACGGCAATCAAGCTGTTCAGCAATTCCAACAACCTGGAGGATATTATAAGGCCACCATACGAGGAAGTAAAAAAAGAATACAGACAGTTGGCATCGGATTTTTTGAAAAAATACCCTAATCCAAGTTGTATTGATATTCTGCAAAGCGAAAAAGACAAGAAAGACTTTGTACTGGCATTCCGTGATATTATCCGTAAACATGCTGAAATCCAAATATATGAAGATTACAATGAAGATGCGGAAGATCTTGGAATGACAGAACAGCAATTTAATGACTACAAAAGTAAATATCTCGATATTACTGTCGGATTTATCGATACACCTGCCAGTCCATCTGTAGTTGCCGAAGAACCTGTCCCTTACGGAAATAATCAAGGATTGGAGGATGTGGATTTCTGTCTGGAACTTCTACATAGTGATGTTATCAATGTAGCTTATATACTTGAACTCATTGCTGAACTTGACCCATATAGTGCCGATTATGCAGATCGCCGTCAGCATATCATTGACACAATGATTAAAGATGCAGAAATGCGTAGCAAGGCGAAACTCATTGACGGTTTTATCCAAAAGAATGTGGATGAGGATAAGGAGAATTTTATGGTGCAACGTAAAAAAGCGGATGGCACTAGCGATTTGGAAGAACGGTTGAATCAATATATTACTACAGAACGGGAAAAGGCAGTACGCTCTTTATCGGAAGATGAGGGTATTCCTTCTGATGTATTGACTCATTATTTGAAAGAATACGATTATCTCCAGAAGGAACAGCCGGAAATCATACAAAAGGCTTTAAAAGAGAAACACCTTGGCCTGATAAAGACAAGAAAAGCATTGACACGCATTCTTGACCGTCTGCGTGGTATTATAAGAACTTTTAGTTGGGAATAAAACATGAGTGACAATAAAGAAATAGGCTATGTGTATATTCTTACGAATCCGAGTTTTCGTGAGGATTGGGTTAAGATTGGTAAAAGTTCACGTCCTGTTGATGTACGCTCAAAGGAGTTGGATAACACAGCGGTTCCGCTTCCATTTGAGATTTTCGCCACTATTAAGACTGTTAAATATAATGAGGTTGAAAAACATGTCCACAAGACAATTGACAGGTTGACAGATTTACGCATCCGTCAGAATCGTGAATTTTTCAATGTTTCTCCCCAATTAGCTTTGGAAATTTTTATTGATATTGCCAAAATGATAGATGATGCTGTTATTACTCGATATAAAGATAATAAGCCTATCAATGAAAGCATGAAAGAAAATGGAGAAGTCTTCAACGAACAAACAAAAATAGTGAAACGTGGTCGTTTTAAGTTTAGCATGGTAAATATCAAGGTTGGAGAATATATAACGTTTACTCCAACCAACCTGCAAGTAAAAGTAGCGAGTGATGATACGGTAGAATATGATGGTCGCATTTACAAATTGTCTCCATTTGTAGGAACATTTATGCCAAAAGAAAGGCAAACACAATCAGGAGCTTATCAAGGAGCAAAATATTTCACATACAATGGAGAAATATTGGATAATTTGAGAACAAAAATGGAACAAAACAAAGAAGACAAATAATGTTATGATTAGATTAATAGATAATATAGACCTTGTATGGAAAAATAACCAGCCGTTAGGATGTTGTATTCATAATCGGACATGGCAAAAGATAGCTTTACAACAGGGTGATATGGATGGTGCATGCGCTGTTTATTCATTGATGATGTACCTTATCGCAATAAAGGTTCTTACTTATGCCCAAGTAAAAAATTTTAATACAAAATTTAATGGACAGACATCAAAGGGGCGACTGTTCAAGGAATTTTTTGAGAAAGAAGGCCTATGTAGAAATGGTTTTTATTTTTCCACAATTGTCGAAAAATTGAAACATTCTTTCTCGAAAGAAGTTTCTGCTGTTTCTTCCAATTATAACAGTACAGATTTCGATCAGTCAAATGCAGTACAACAGATTAAAGAGGCTATTGATGATAACTGTCCAATAATGATTGCAGAAGTATTTAAGGGAGGTGGTGCACATGCTATCTTGGCTGTTGGATATGAATTCTGCAATGATGAATTGACAAAAATATTTTGTTTAGACCCAGGCTATCCCATCGCTGACTATTCCTATTGGAATACTGTTATCAGAATTAATGATGCAAAGGGCAAAGTTTATTCTCATACAAGCATCTCTGACAAACAGATGAACGATATTTATATTTACGAAACATTAAAAATAAGAAAAAGATAAGCAAATATGAGCGAAGAATTACAACAGAAACTCCGTGACCAGCTTTGGGAGGTTGCAAACCGTTTGCGTGGCAATATGTCGGCAAGCGACTTTATGTATTTTACCTTAGGGTTTATCTTTTATAAATACTTGTCGGAAAAAATAGAGAAATACGCTAACAGTGCACTTGAAGATGACGAAGTCACTTTTAAAGAATTGTGGGATATGACCGATACCGATGCAATGGAGTTACAGGAAGAGGTCAAAAACCAGTGCCTGGAAAATATCGGTTATTTTATAGAGCCCAAATATCTGTTTTCATCTGTGATAGACACAATCAAACGGAAAGAAAATATCCTGCCAATGCTGGAACGTTCGTTGAAACGCATAGAAGACAGTACACTAGGGCAGGATAGCGAAGAAGATTTCGGAGGACTGTTCTCTGATATAGATTTGGCTTCTCCTAAGTTGGGTAAGACCGCTGACGACAAGAATACATTGGTCAGCAATGTGCTTCTTGCTTTGGATGATATAGATTTTGGTGTGGAAGCCTCACAGGAAATTGATATTCTCGGTGATGCCTACGAATATATGATTTCCCAATTTGCTGCTGGGGCCGGAAAGAAAGCAGGAGAGTTCTATACGCCTCAGGAAGTCAGTCGTATATTGGCGGAGATTGTTTCTATCGGCCACCAGCGTCTGCGCAATGTGTATGATCCCACTTGTGGCAGTGGTTCGTTGTTGTTACGTGCTGCAAGTATAGGAAAGGCAGTATATATTTACGGACAGGAAAAGAATCCGACTACCTATAACCTTGCCCGAATGAATATGCTTCTTCACGGAATCAAGTTCAGCAACTTCAAAATAGAAAACGGTGATACACTCGAATGGGACGCTTTTGGAGATACCCAGTTCGATGCAGTAGTCGCAAATCCGCCGTTCTCTGCCGACTGGAGTGCAGCTGACAAGTTCAATAATGATGATCGTTTCAGCAAAGCCGGACGACTCGCACCGAAGAAAACCGCCGATTACGCCTTTATCCTGCACATGATTTATCACTTGAATGAGGGCGGTACAATGGCTTGCGTAGCTCCTCACGGCGTGTTGTTCCGTGGAAATGCCGAAGGTGTTATCCGCCGTTTCCTCATAGAAAAAAAGAACTACATAGATGCCATTATTGGATTACCAGCCAACATTTTCTATGGCACAAGTATTCCGACCTGCATTCTTGTCTTCAAAAAATGCCGCAAAGAGGACGATAATATCCTGTTCATTGACGCAAGCAAAGAATTTGAAAAAGTAAAGACTCAAAACAAGCTTCGGCCACAGCATATACAAAAGATAGTTGAAACTTACCGTGACCGTAAAGAAATAGAAAAATACAGCCATCTTGCTTCCTTAAAAGAAGTTGCTGATAATGACTACAACCTGAATATTCCCAGATATGTTGATACCTTTGAGGAAGAAGAACCTATCGACATCAAGGCTGTAATGGCAGAAATTAAAGAACTTGAAGCCAAGCGTGCTGAATTGGACAAAGAGATTGAGGTGTATTTGAAAGAATTGGGAATAGTTGAATAAGTGGAGGTATGACAAAACGGTTTGAGATAAAAAACAGTACGGCAGAATTCCTTATCTTCGCTATTGAGGGTAAGGAAGATGGCATACAGGTGATGTATCAGAATGATACCATCTGGTGTACGCAGAAAGCTATGGCCATCTTATTTGATTGTTCGACAGACAACATTGGTTTACACCTGAAGAATATATATGCCACTCAGGAGTTACAGAAAGAGGCAACTACCGAGTTTTTCTCGGTAGTTCAAACAGAGGGTGAGCGTCAGGTCAACAGGAAAACCCAGTTTTACAATTTGGACGCCATTATATCTGTTGGATATCGGGTAAACAGTATTAGAGCGACACAATTTCGCCAATGGTGCACTGCAGTCATTCGCCAATTCTCTATCCGTGGCTACGTGATAGACAAAAAGAGAATGGAAAACGGCTCTTTCATTGGTGAAGATTATTTTGAACATTTGCTTGCCGAAATCAGGGAGATAAGGTTGAGTGAACGCCTTTTTTATCAGAAACTTACCGATATTTATGCCACTGCAATTGACTATAACCGTGATGCTCCGACCACAAAACTGTTCTTTAAAAAAGTCCAGAACAAAATGCACTATGCCGTACATGGTCATACTGCCGCAGAACTGATCGTGAATAGAGCCGATGCAGAGAAAGAGCATATGGGACTGACTACATGGGAGAATGCCCCTGACGGAAAAATTGTAAAGACTGATGTAAGCATTGCAAAAAACTATCTGAAAAGCGTAGAACTGGAAGATATGGGACGTTTGGTCAATGCCGTGTTGGATATGGCTGAACGTATGGCAAAGCGTCATATACCCATGACGATGGAAGATTGGGCAAAACGTATAGACATCATTCTTGAAGCTGGTGGAGATGCAATCCTTTCTGATGCCGGCAAGGTTACGGCCGAATTCGCCAAAAAATTTGCTGAAACCGAATTTGAGAAATACCGTGTCATTCAAGACCGTTTGTTTAGCTCGGATTTCGACCGTTTTAATGATGGTGACAACTTGTTGCCATTTGAAATTAACTCTGATAATGAATAGTGACTATGGTAAATAATAACGATAAAAAAGTCCTTAATGTTCCGGCTTTGAGATTCCCGGAGTTTAGTGGCGAGTGGGAAAAATATGTATTGACAGAATTTGTTGAGCGAGTTACACGGAGAAATAAAGGCAACGAATATAAACTGCCTCTTACAATATCTGCACAATATGGATTAGTAGATCAAATCACGTTCTTTAATAAAATAATAGCAAGTGCTGATATGTCAAATTACTATTTGCTAACAAACGGAGATTTTGCTTATAATAAAAGCTATTCTTCTGAATATCCTTGGGGCGCAATAAAACGGCTTGACCGATATGAATATGGAGCTTTATCCTCTTTATATATCTGTTTCAGGCCCTTAAATCATGTGTCATCAGATTTCTTAACACATTATTTTGAAACAAAAAAGTGGCATCAAGGAATATCAGAAATTGCCGTAGAGGGAGCAAGAAATCATGGTTTATTGAACATTGGCATACAAGATTTTTTTGCTACTAAGCATTATTTACCACAGAGTATATTAGAACAAGAGAAAATTGCCTGCTTTCTGAATCTAATCGAAGAGCGTATAAGATTGCAAAACAAAATCATTGAGAAATATGAATCCTTAATTCAGGCAATTATTTATCAAAAAAAGACAGATGGAATACGCAAGGGGAATTGGCAGAAAACGGAATTAAGCAAAGTCCTACAAGAGAGAACTGAAAAGAATATAAATGGCTATACCGTTTGTTCCGTATCTGTAAGTCAAGGTATTATAAATCAGATAGAATATCTTGGACGCTCTTTTGCAGCCAAGGAAACATCACATTACAATGTCGTTAAATATGGTGACATAGTTTATACAAAAAGCCCAACAGGTGATTTTCCTTATGGGATAGTAAAACGCAGCTATATTAAAAACGCTGTTGCGGTATCACCTCTCTATGGTGTATATAAGCCGATTGATGATAACATCGGAGTTATTCTGCACTTCTATTTCATGCAGCCCAACAATGCGTTCAATTATTTGCATCCACTTATACAGAAAGGAGCGAAAAACACTATCAACATTACTAATACTCGTTTCTTGGAAAACTCCATTCCTCTTCCAAAAACAGAGGATGAAGCAGTCTATATTGCTAACGCCCTGACAAGGATTCAGACAAAGATTGATATAGAGAAAAGTTTGTTACGTTCGTATGAGAGAGAAAAACAATACCTACTTCGTCAGATGTTTATATAAACAACTGACGTAAGAGGAAACTTTTCTGTTCACAAAGTAATTTGGCTATACGCTTTTCAATAGAAAGCTTATCCGAATAGGCTTTGAGAGTTGTGTATATCTTGTTCTGTTTTTCTACCATTGGGAAAAGAAACATTTTGTTCATGAAATCGCTCTTTTGCAAATTGAAACGTGTACTGCCTTGTGCCAATGGGAAAACAGCCTTTCTAAATGATTTGGTTGAAATATAGTATGCTAAAAACGGAGGGAAAATCTTACTTTCGTCTATAATACGGACACCAAAGCAAAAACTATTCAGGTATAAAGGATAAGTATCACCCAAGTACACAGCACCCATTCCGACTTCATTTGGCGTTTCAGACGACAAGGTGAAAAGAATGTCGCCATAACGGACAACTGATTGTTGTTCTGTTTCATTGATTTTGACTAAACCGACATCAGTTGTATCAATGATTTGATTCTGATAGACATTCATATATGTTATGTACTGGCATCCCTCACCAAAATCTTCTGCACTTTTACCAGATAAACCTGAATATGGCTCTCCAAAATCGTTAAAAGATAATTCGACTTTATGTTGTTCTGCTTCTATTAAGGTATCGCATATTGCCTGAATTAAGGATTGAATTTCAGTTATGTCTGCCATTATTGATAAGCTCTATTCATCTACAAATGGCGAGACTTATTCTTTCCGTCAACTTTTTGAAGTGGTCAATGAGAAGAATAAAGCATGTGCTTACAAAAATGTTCTTTCTGCCAGTCAAGAGTTGGGTATGATTGAGCGTAGCGATATAAACATTGACATCAAATTTGAACAAGAAAGTATCAGTGGATATAAGATTGTCCGTAAGGGTGATTATGTTGTACATCTTCGTTCTTTTCAAGGAGGTTTTGCATTCTCTGATAGAACAGGAATATGCAGTCCTGCATATATAATATTGCGTCCTAACGATTTAGTAGTGTATAGCTATTTGTCTCATTACTTCACATCAAAGCCCTTTATCAAGTCTCTTAAACTTGTAACATATGGCATACGTGACGGACGATCTATCAATGTGGATGAATGGTTAGATATGCCGATTCTACTTCCTCCAGCACAAGAGCAAATACGCATTCTTACAATAGTAAATGCTATTGATGCAAAACTTCACAATGAAGTCAAAGTACAATTTTGCTTATCCAGTCAAAAGTCTTATTTGCTGAATACTATGTTTATATGAACATCTGTTTTAGCAAATAGGATTTTTGCGTATAGTATAGCCTGTGTAAACATTTATTTGCTACTAATGATTTCTCTATCGCTTCAATGGTGAAAATGATTGATTGGGATTTTTCTTTTTCTATCAGAGGAAAACTCATATTTAATATGTCATCGCCATTGAGGTTTGCAATAGCCCCATTTCCTCCTTGCAGTGATTGATACACCTGTCTCTTGTATCTTTGTGATTGCATTAACCATTTTACAAGGGGATTTGATGTGCGATAGATGCCGCAAAATGCACCTATCGTAGATTGCCTATCGTTGAATGGATAATATGAATTTTTCCCTACAAGAGTAGAAGACCCATTAGCCATACAGATAACAATATCACCTTTTCGCAGAATTTGGCTTACAGTTGGTGTTTTATTCACGTAAACGACTTCCCTTTTATCTACATGGCTGCCATAATTCAAATTGTTTGCTCGGATTACAATTGTGGCAGCTTTATTTTCTGTAACATCTTCATTAGCATAGGTTAATCCTCTTACATAACAGCCTACATCGCCTAACTTGAAAAATTCACCGCTTTGATTGCACAACAGCATTTCAACAATGGCAGACATAACTGAAATTCAATCCTTAATTCAGGCAATTATTTATCAAAAAAAGACAGATGGAATACGCAAGGGGAATTGGCAGAAAACGGAATTAAGCAAAGTCCTACAAGAGAGAACTGAAAAGAATATAAATGGCTATACCGTTTGTTCCGTATCTGTAAGTCAAGGTATTATAAATCAGATAGAATATCTTGGACGCTCTTTTGCAGCCAAGGAAACATCACATTACAATGTCGTTAAATATGGTGACATAGTTTATACAAAAAGCCCAACAGGTGATTTTCCTTATGGGATAGTAAAACGCAGCTATATTAAAAACGCTGTTGCGGTATCACCTCTCTATGGTGTATATAAGCCGATTGATGATAACATCGGAGTTATTCTGCACTTCTATTTCATGCAGCCCAACAATGCGTTCAATTATTTGCATCCACTTATACAGAAAGGAGCGAAAAACACTATCAACATTACTAATACTCGTTTCTTGGAAAACTCCATTCCTCTTCCAAAAACAGAGGATGAAGCAGTCTATATTGCTAACGCCCTGACAAGGATTCAGACAAAGATTGATATAGAGAAAAGTTTGTTACGTTCGTATGAGAGAGAAAAACAATACCTACTTCGTCAGATGTTTATATAAACAACTGACGTAAGAGGAAACTTTTCTGTTCACAAAGTAATTTGGCTATACGCTTTTCAATAGAAAGCTTATCCGAATAGGCTTTGAGAGTTGTGTATATCTTGTTCTGTTTTTCTACCATTGGGAAAAGAAACATTTTGTTCATGAAATCGCTCTTTTGCAAATTGAAACGTGTACTGCCTTGTGCCAATGGGAAAACAGCCTTTCTAAATGATTTGGTTGAAATATAGTATGCTAAAAACGGAGGGAAAATCTTACTTTCGTCTATAATACGGACACCAAAGCAAAAACTATTCAGGTATAAAGGATAAGTATCACCCAAGTACACAGCACCCATTCCGACTTCATTTGGCGTTTCAGACGACAAGGTGAAAAGAATGTCGCCATAACGGACAACTGATTGTTGTTCTGTTTCATTGATTTTGACTAAACCGACATCAGTTGTATCAATGATTTGATTCTGATAGACATTCATATATGTTATGTACTGGCATCCCTCACCAAAATCTTCTGCACTTTTACCAGATAAACCTGAATATGGCTCTCCAAAATCGTTAAAAGATAATTCGACTTTATGTTGTTCTGCTTCTATTAAGGTATCGCATATTGCCTGAATTAAGGATTCATATTTCTCAATGATTTTGTTTTGCAATCTAATACGTTCATCTAATATAGATATGAATTTTGCAATTCTCTTTTGTTCCATATTTGTTGGAATAGAGAACGCATACTCTTCCATTTGGTTTTTGTCTCCACGTGGCATTTTGACTCCTTTTATACCACTCATGACATAATTGATAAACCGATCTGATGCTATGACATAGTACAAGAAATACTTGTCGCATTTATTTCCTCGTAAGACAAGTACATCTGCGCTGCATCCACCTTTTCTATCTGCAAACCAAACCTTTTTTAGATAAGGACGTATGTTTGATAATAAAATGTCTTCATTTTGGTATTTTATTACATTCACATTTGCTGGCATAGAGGAAGAGCATTGTATGCCTTCAAAATCCTGTAAAATATTTTCTGTTGAAATATAATTATTATTGTTGAGTAATGCAGTAGAAATCCTCTGTTTCTGAAACTCAGCAATTTCTTTTAAATGCACATGTTTCCACTCTCCGCTAAACTCAGGGAATCTCAAAGCCGGAACATTATGGTTTATATTTCTCTAATTATAAGAACCAATTATTAAGAAATCATGATTCATAAAACTATTAGAGAAATTGCGGCTGCATGGAAAGAGTACAAGCGGCCTTATGTGAAACAGTCCACTATGGCTGCATATGTATTGATCTTGGAGAACCATATTCTTCCAACCTTCGGGGAGGATAATTCACTTCCGGAACAGAGTGTTCAAGCTTTTGTTTTGCACAAAATTGAAAGTGGATTAAGCACTAAATCGGTCAAGGATATTCTGATAGTCCTTAAAATGGTAATGAAGTTCGGAGTGAAGAAGGAATGGATGACTTATTATGAATGGGACATCAAATATCCCCCAAGTTCAGAGAACAAAGTATTGGAAGTTCTGTCCGTTACTAACCATAGGAAGATATTAAACCATATCCAAAGTCATTTTACATTCATGGGACTTGGTATTTATATCAGCCTTAGTACAGGGCTACGTATAGGAGAAATCTGTGCTTTGAAATGGAGTGATATCAATGTCACTGATGGAATACTAAACGTTAATCGAACAATAGAACGTATTTATATTATAGAAGGGGAGAAAAAGCACACTGAGCTGGTTATAAACTCACCAAAGACCAAAAACTCATGTCGCGAGATTCCGATGAATAAAGAGTTGCTAGGAATGTTGAAGCCTTTGAAAAAAGTAGTTAACGATGACTATTACATCCTAACCAATGATGAACGTCCGACAGAACCACGTACATACCGTAACTACTATAAAAGGTTGATGGAGAAACTTGATATTCCAAAATTAAAGTACCATGGACTCCGCCACAGCTTTGCGACTCGTTGTATAGAAGTCGGTTGTGACTATAAAACTGTTAGTGTGCTATTGGGACACTCAAACATATCAACTACGCTGAACTTATATGTTCATCCCAATATGGAACAGAAAAAACGCTGTATAGATAAAGTATTCAAGTCGCTGGGGAAATAAAGTTATGTTATAGAGCGAAGAAATCTGATATAGTAATTTCTTCGCTCTTAATTGTTCTGTGATTCCAAAATACTTAAAAGTAGCTAAAAAGAAGATTAAGAAACCAATGTAATAATCAGTATGTGGAATACAGTAAAAATTCTTCTGTAAGCACCATATATCTCAAAAAACAGGATTGAAAGATTTGATATTTTGCTCGTTCTTTATTATACGGTAGCATGAATTGATAAAATTTTATCTAATAGTAGATTTAATGAGCATATAAAAAACGATTTATATCATTGGAACATCTGTTACCACAGGAGTAGAAAACTTTTAGGTTTATAATGTTCTTTCTTCATTTATCCATAATTGCTAAAATTCCATTTTCTACAATTTCCTGTAATGTAGTTGTTTTTAATATTTCTTGATAAGTAGTATAAAAATCATTATCAAGTCCAATATAAACAATATTATCATGTAGTTCCTCTATAGCTCTAATATGTGAATGTAATTTACAGTTCTTGTCTGTACAATCTGATACTATTCGTTTTATTCGTTCTAACTTATTTAATAATTCATCATATTGAGATAGACCTTTTGTCGTTGGCTGAATTTGATAATTGGTTTTCTTAGCAGGCTGTATATTATGCTCTGGATCTAATAGCACTACATGAAATATAGAAGAATCTCTACCAAAATAACCAACTATACGACCAGTCCCCTTTGTAATGGAAAATTGCATTATTGGAAAATCCGCCTCATTTTCTAATATTTCTTTCGGCAACCAATCTAAATCTTTTCTCTGAATAGGAATGTTTTTAGCATTCCAATTTATCGGATGGCATCGTAATGCATCACTACCTCTATTTTCTTCTAATACTTCTTGGGGTGTCATATTACTTAATGTTCCTAATCTTTCAAGAAGCCCAATATGCCATCCTTGGGAACATTTCCCAATTTGAAAATAGGGTATCTGTTTAAAATAAGAGAAGGAAAAAGTCATCTTCCTTCTCTTTAAATAGTTTTCTTGTTCCTTGGTAACTAATGATTTATTACCATATTTAGGAGAATTCGTATTAAGATCTAATTTCATCCCATTTTTTACCATAGTATTCAATCATTAGTTCGGGGGCAATAATTTTATCACAACGTTCATTTACGTTTAAATTCCCACGTGTTTTTATCCAAGGCATTTCACTATGTGATAATCGTTCTAATTCAGCACCACTATATTTAAGATAATTTTCCAGTATAAAATCAACAAATTCTGCATCTTCAGAAGGTATGCTAACGTTTTGATTCAGGCAATCATCAACATTAATCTCAGAATAAAGATATTTCCTGGGATTAAAACGATTATATATATCCCTGTTTACAGGACCATGAATCCAAGCTTCAAAATCCCCGTTAAACATAGGCGTCTTATTGATTCCATAAGACCACGCTTGAACATAATACAATAACTTCTGCAACTTTAAATTTATTAAAGACGCATCTTTATCTTCCGATTTTACTCGTAAGATAATATAATCAGCTATGTCATGTATTGAGTTCATTTTCAATCAAAATAATTTCAATGCAAAATTAGTATCTTTTTCTAACCTAACAAAATAATTAATTAGTTTTATGTGATTGAATTAGAATGTTGAAGGTTTTCTTGTTCGCTTTCTTCCTTCATCCATATCCTTCCACCTATTGTGTTTCCCTGTATCTTATTAAGAAAATAGGTGCGGTTGTCGCTCTTGTGCAGCTTGATATCATAATAGATGTTATAACAAGCTTTTACTTCCACTCCAAACATGTGATCGGAGAAGTCAGGCAGTTCGTTTAGAGGTATTACCCTGTCCTTAAAATCACAGTATACAGGATGCAGCTTATGCAGATAATCATTCTCATTGATCTGATGGAAGTAATTCGTTTCAGTGAATATCGGACAAAGAAAAATTTTTTCATCCAACAGCTGTATAGCTGTATCTCTTAACTTCGTCTCCTCGCCAGAAAAGATTGTAGGTAATCCATTATTCATGTGTTCATTGATAAATTGGACAGTAAGCATCTTTACTTTAACCATAATCATTTGGTATTTAGCATTCCTTCTCTTAAAAACACATACACTTTATAAATTTTCCAGATTTATAAAGTAATTTTCCCCATATCCGCCAAGATTGGCGGACTATTAGCGGTCGCACAATGAAGTGCACCCCAAATATTGGACGGATTAGTATTTGTTTAGATGGCATGAGTTC
>ERZ773192.2116-NODE-2116-length-17649-cov-8.565250_pt1 | contig 17649 bp, 16 predicted proteins | sample MGYA00581010_ERZ773192 | MGnify/ENA primary metagenome ERZ773192 (study PRJEB29015, sample SAMEA2737741) | human gut metagenome | biome: human gut; feature: human-associated habitat; material: faeces | place: China | collected 2012 ...
GTCGTCCTCGCGGGCTTCCGACGCATTTATCATTTCAAGCAGCGTCGTAAAGTTTTTCTCATTCTCCGGGGCTTCGTACCAGATGTAGCCGATAAGGGCGCAGTAAAAAAGCCGTTCCGATTTCACCCAAAAATCCTCGCCGGATTTTTCCCCGTCGCCTTTGGTGTTGGCGATAATGGTATTTACCAGTTTCAAAATATCCTTTTCGCTGCGCAGATAGGCGAAGGGATTGTACCGCATGGATTTCTTGAAATTGATGGTGTTTAGCACCTTGATTTTGTACCCGCCCCGCTGCAAGAGCTTTCCACACTCGATTAAAACCGTTCCTTTCGGGTCTGTGACAACATAGCTGCTGTGCATTTGCATTAAGTTGGGCTTTACAAAAAACCTTGTTTTGCCGCTGCCGGAGCCGCCGATGACAAGCACGTTTTTGTTTCTTGCATACTTCGGGTGCTTCGGGCGGCTGCTCATCATCAGCCTTTCGGTCTGCGTCAGCAGCACGTTATTTTCAAACATGGGGTCGATATATGGCTTTATATCCTCGGCATTGCCCCAACGTGCAGAGCCGTACTCCATGCCCTTACGGTATTTCTTTGCGTTCTTGCCTTTCACATAGACCGCAAGCCGGATAACGACAGCCCCGACAATGCCGATAAGCAAATCCATAGGGTTAAAACTCGGCAGGGCATTTGAAAAGGCAGCGGAAAAGCCGCTGCCAATGGAAACCAGCTTGCCGGAGAGGTCAGCCCCCGGCGAGAGCCGCACCGCCTGTCCGACTTTATCAAAGAGATACACAAAGAGCAGATAGGGGGCGTTTAGGATAAGCAGCTTCTTGATATTCGGCTTCATAGCGATACCTCCCTGTCCTTGTGTTTTGTCTTTTGACGGTTCGCGTTAAGCTGCTTTGCTGCTTCCCGGAATGTGGCAAGTGCCTTTCGGATAGAGGGCTTTTGCTCCTGTGTCAGCTTCTTTGCGGAAAACTCCTTAAAGGCTGCGGTCAGAGCGTCCGCGTCCCGCCCCTTGAAAAATACAAGATAACGGGGCGGCGTTTCGGTGCTGTCTTTCTTTAGGGCAAAGTCGATACCGTATTTTTTTGCCGTCTGCTCAAAGGCTTTGATATTGCCCTCGGTTATCTCAATGTTGGATAGCCCCGCGTTCTGCTTCGCAAGCTGCTTTAGGGTCTGCTTCCCGTGGGGCTGTTTTTCCTGCTGCTTTTTTGCCTGTGCAAGCATGGCTTTGATTGCCTTTTGCAGCATTTCAGCGGTCAGCTTTGCTCCCTTGACCGAGAGCGCAACCACTTTTTCGTTGATTTCGTCCTGCAATGTTTACCGTCCTCCTTTCCCGGTAGTAATGATAGTGTTAGGGTGGTACGCCGCTTTTGGGCGTGAAAAAAGGGCGTCCGTTGTTCACGCCGCCCCGTTAAATCCGCACCCGCAGCCCGTTCAAGTCCTCGGCGCGAATACCTACAAGATACCAGTTGTCCCCGTACTCAATCCGGGTCGGCTTCCATTTGCCGCCTGTGAATACGTCCATGCACTCGCCGCAATGCAAGCCGCCGTAATAGTCGGCAATGTCAAAGCGAATGTCGTAGCGGTCAGCGGTTTCATCAAAAATCAAAGCTCCTGTTTTCTGTGCCATGTGGTAAATCCTCCTTTTTTCGTTTACAGGCTTTCGCCCTCGTTGTAGGTGTAATAGTCCAGGTCGCCGTACTTTGGCTTTCTCGGTGCAAGCGCGCCGCTTGCCATATCGTGAGCGACAAGGGAAGTATAGTAGCTGTCAATGGTAGACGGGGCATTGAAAAGCACCGCCTTTAGGTACTGCTTGATGTTGCGGATTTTCGTGGTGTTCTCCTGCATACAGTCAAGCACAAAGCGGATATGTTCGCTGTTCAGCTTCATAAACTTTGACTTCACAAGCTCGGCGGGGTAATCGTCCCCGGCAATACGGATTTTCTTTCTTGCCGTACAGACGGTTTCAAGCATGAGGTCAACAATTTCATTCAGACGGTCGCGGTCAAGGCTTCTGTCCTGTAAGAGAATGTCATAGGCGATATTGTCTTTGATAATTTCCTCATACACTCTGTAAGCGTCGTTCCTTTCCGTTCTTTTCCGTTCCGGCGGCTGTGCCGTTTCGTCCTCGCCATAAGGCAAGGGATTTAGGGAATGGATAGGAATGGAATGGGTACTTGATAAATCCGTATTTGATTTTTCTTTTTTTGGTAAGTTAGTTCTTTGTATATCTTTATTTAATTGCGTTGGATTTTCCGACGTCGGATTATCCGTTGTCGGATTTTCCAATATCGGGTTATCCGCTGTTGGATTTTCCAATACCGGGCAATCCAATTCCGGCGGCTGCGGCTGTTCGTAAATGGTGTACTCGATAGCGGTCATTTTGCCTTTCTCGTCGCGTCCCTGCCGCCTTGTGATATATCCGGCTTTTTCAAGCTCCCAAACGGCGGTACGGATAGCGTCGATACTTTCCCGGTTGATGTAGGACAGCCCCGAAAGGGTATAATCCCAATCCTCCGGCAGGGACAGCATTTGAGATAACAGCCCCTTTGCCTTTAAGGAAAGCTCCTTATTGCGTAAGTGGTGGTTGCTCATTACGGTGTAGCCTGTGTTGCGTTCCACACGGAAAACTGCCATAGCTTCATCACTCCTTTGCTTTAGATTTGTTGCGCAGTAGAACGCGGATTTTGAGGGGTAAGGTATCTTTTCCTTGCTTCCTCTGTTTTGCGTTCTGTAAGCCCGATAAATCAAGGCTTTTTTTGCCCCTACTGCGTAACATGAGGGCATAAAAATAGCGGCGTTCCTGTTCTCCCAGTGAGAGAGTGAGAAACGCCGCTGTGCGGGTCGCTATTTCATTTCTTCTGCTATCAGTTCTTGCATGACTTCTCCAAAGTCTGCCATGAAAGAAAAGATGAAGTATTCCAAAACGTCGGGGTCTGCGTCCATAGGCTCGGCTTCCTCTGAAAAAGGCAAGCCCATTAGCCCATAAAGCAGTTTGATGATTTTGAACAGCTTGCCCCGGTCGGTGGGGTTGTTCATGGTTACAAGTACGTTGGTAAGGCGGTTGATTGTTTCCATGTCGCCGCCTGTCGTTACCCATACCATTTCCGCGAACGGCTGCGTGATTGCCCCGGCGACAAGGTTTATCTTATCCTTGCCGATTTCGCCGGACGGAAGTATAATACCCTTAGTCAAAAGTTCGTTTTTCATGTCGTCCTCCTTATATTCTGTGGTGCTAAAATGGTGCCCGGTCTTACAAAAACACCTTATGCGGAGATATGACAAGAAAAATGAAGATATGCGGAAAACCTTGATTTTAAGCCATTTTCACATTGGTTTATAAACATTTGTGAGGACTTATAAAAGGTTTTGCGTCTATCAAATCAATAAAAAATACAGTAAGGAATTAAAACTACAAGCAGTGCAAGACTATCTAAACGGCAAAGGAAGTTTAAGAGAAATATGCAGAAAATACGGAATTTCAGATAAACGCTCCATTAGAGATTGGATAAAGGTGTATAATGGTCATAAACAATTCAAAGAACGCCGAGGGGCGGGAACGGAGATTTATATGACCAAGGGAAGAAAAACCACGTTAGAAGAAAGAATAGAAATCGTCGAATATTGCATAGAACACGGAAAAGATTATCCTGCAACAATAGAAAAATACGGTATTTCATACCAACAAATATATAGTTGGGTACGGAAGTATGAAGAAACCAGTGTTGAAGGATTGCGTGACGGCAGAGGCAGAACAAAGTCAATAGAAGAAATGAGCGATACGGAAAAGCTCCAAGCGGAAAACCGACTGCTCAAAGCGCAGTTACGAGATAAAGAAGTGGAGATATTACTGCTAAAAAAACTGCAAGAACTGGAAAGGGGTGGTCGCTGACAGGAGTAAGACAAGAGAGTATATATTCATCAATTAAATATATACACGAAACAGAAAATACGGCAATCGAAAAGCTGTGTAAGCTTGCACATTTAAATCGTTCATCATACTACAAGTGGCTTAAACGAAAACCAAGCAAAAGCGAACTTGAAAACGCACAGGTTGTTGAATGGATAAAACAACTATATGAAGAACAAAACGGTATACTCGGATACCGACAAATGACAATAACGATAAATAGAGAATACAATACAAATTACAATATTAAGCGAATCCGCAGACTGATGAGGGCATTGCATTTAAAGTCGGTATGCCGAAAGAAGAGATACAATTACATTAAGTCTACGCCTGAAGTCACGGCAGAAAATATTTTAAACAGACAATTTTATGCAGACGCACCGAATGAAAAATGGCTAACTGATGTTACTGAATTCAAATACTATGTAAGTACAGAGGTTAAAAAACTGTATTTAAGCGCTATTCTTGATCTATATGACCGCAGAATAGTTGCATACAAAATTGGAGAAAGCAACAATAACAAGCTTGTGTTCGATACATTTGATAAGGCTGTAAAAAACAATCCTGATGCACATCCGCTGTTTCATAGTGACAGAGGTTTTCAGTACACAAACAAAACATTCAGTGAAATGTTGAAAGCGCACAATATGCGGCAGAGTATGTCCAGAGTGGGTAGGTGTATTGACAATGGACCGATGGAAGGATATTGGGGTCTGTTGAAATCTGAAATGTACTATCTAAAAAAATTTAACAGCAAAGAGGAACTGATACTGTCAATTGAAAACTACATACATTTTTACAATACGAAGAGATACCAGTTACGACTTCACTGCATGACACCGATGGAATATCACTCCGCTTTTGCGGCGTGAAAAATTCCACCCTGCTGCGTAGCAGGGTGGAATCTACCAAAACTAAATCTTTTTGTTTTTTGCACTGTCTACTTGACAGGGAGCTCTTCACATCCGTAGTCGGGGAGATTTTTGGTGTGGTTTTTCGGTTTAAAACGTTTGATAATATTACAATTCTCTGATTATGTCTAATAAGTGCTCGCCATAATTCTTAATCGGACTTTTATTCTTGACTTTTTTTAATGAACATGATAATTTTTAATTGGTCAATAATTGATCAATAAGATTAAAAGGTGGCGAAAACTGTGAAAAACAAATTTTTTAAAAAGCTCATCAGCCTTGTGCTCTGCCTTTGTATTATGGCATTTTGTACCGTTGTCGGCTTTGCAAAAGGTGAAAAGAAGAGCGATTATCCGTTCATCTATGTACACGGAATGTGCGGCTGGGGCGACGGCGCACCGCAGGAAGAGAACAGACCGTACTGGGGTACTCAGCCGGAAAACAATGTCATGACTTATCTGCGTGCGCAGGGTTATACAGTATACAATCCGACGGTCGGCGGTTACAGCAGCGCATGGGACAGAGCGTGCGAACTTTATGCACAGCTTACCGGCACTGTCGTTGACTACGGTGCGGCGCACTCAAAAGAATGCGGCCATGACAGATTCGGCAGAGATTACACAGGCAGGGCAACCATGGGAAAAGCATGGGATCTTGAGAGCCCGCTTAACTTTGTCGGTCACTCCTTCGGCGGCGAAACAATACGGCTTTTGGCTTCGTTGCTTGCTTACGGCGATGAAACAGAAATGAAAGCAGCCACGGAAAACTGCTCGGAGCTTTTCAAAGGCGGTCATGAAAAGGGCATCCGTTCAATTACAGCCATCTCCTCTCCGCATAACGGTTCGACGGCTTCAAACTATGTTGCCGACACCTACCTTCCGGCTTTTCTTATGATATTTATGCTCCATTCAAAATGTGTTTCCGGAAAATCGGCAAATGACCTTATGCTTGACCAATGGGGAATTTCCAAAGACCCGATAAGCGGAGAAAAAGCAAAATTAAATCTGTTTGCATGCATGAAAATTGCCTTTTCAAATGACCACTGCGGCTATGACCTCACCGTTCAGGGTGCGGAAAAGCTCAACAAAAAGATCAAAACGGTCAAATCGGCTTATTATTTTTCATACACAGCGTGCATAACCGAGGACACAAAGCTCGGCTATACAAAACTCAACAAGAATTATGATGTTTTTGAGCCGTTTTTGATTTCATCTCCGCTGATTTCAGCTTCGGTCAATATGTTCATCGGCGGAAAATATATTGATAAGTCATGGGGAGCAAACGACGGAATTGTTCCGCTTAAAAGTGCACTTTATCCTTTTGACGAGGATCACATTACATATGATGAAACAAGAAGCATAATTCCCGGTGTTTGGTATGTTATGCCGACAATTTACGGTGCCGACCACTATGATTTCTGCAATGCCGCAGACGAAAAGGCGTTCGGCTCACGTCAGGGCTTCTTTGATTTCTACACAGATCTCTCAGAGCTTATTTGCAATATCTGATTTTTAAAATTTATAAGTCTGCACCCCGATTACAATTGTAGTCGGGGTGTTTTGCAATATTATATTGATTTTGATGGAACTGAAAAAAGCAGCAAAGATGATTTCTCATCTCTGCTGCAATTTTTAATTAAATCAGTTGTTGTAAAGTCCGCGCTTAACGTAAGTTGTGTGGAGAACCTCATGCGCCTTATGGCTGCCGGGCTCACCAAAGAACTCGTCATATACACGCTTGATAGCTGAATTCTCATGTGACTTACGGTTTTCGTTGTTCTTGTCAAGATTGTAAAGAACGGAAGCACGCTTGCTTCTGAAGTCCTCAAAGTTGCGAACCGCTGCGGAAACGATCGGCTGTCCGCCGCCGTTGATACATCCGCCCGGGCAACCCATGATCTCAATGAACTGATACTCGCTTGTACCGTTCTTGATCTGCTCCATGAGCGTCTTTGCATTCTTTGTGCCGCTTGCAACGGCTACCTTGATGCTGAGATCGCCGACTGTGTATGTGGCTTCCTTGACGCCCTCCATACCTCTGACCTCGGTGAAATCAACATTATCAAGAGCCTGACCCGTAATCTTCTCAACTGCGGTACGCAGAGCCGCCTCCATAACGCCGCCTGTTGCGCCGAAAATAACGGCTGCGCCCGAGCCCTCGCCGAGAGGACTGTCGTAAGTCTCATCAGGAAGTGAATTAAAGCTGATTCCTGCGCTCTTAATCATTCTTGCAAGCTCACGGGTTGTGATAGAGATATCGACATCGGCATAGCCGGATGCGCTCTGATCTTCTCTGCCAACCTCGAACTTCTTAGCGGTACAGGGCATTACGCTGACGCTGACGATCTTAGCAGGATCAATATCCATCTTCTGAGCGTACCATGTCTTGAGCGTTGCGCCGAACATCTGCTGAGGTGACTTGCAGGTTGAAAGATGGTCAAGCTGCTCGGGATAGTAATGCTCGCAATACTTAACCCAACCCGGTGAACAGGAGGTGATCATCGGGAGTGCGCCGCCGTTTGTAATTCTCTCAATAAGCTCGTTTGACTCTTCCATAATGGTAAGGTCAGCGGAGAAATCGGTATCAAATACCTTGTCAAAGCCAAGGCGGCGGAGAGCTGCAACCATCTTGCCCTCAACGTCCGTTCCGATCGGGAGACCGAACTCCTCGCCGAGAGCCGCTCTTACAGCCGGAGCTGTCTGAACAACAACGTACTTCTCGGGATCGTTGATAGCCTCAAGCACCTTCGGTGTGTCATCCTTCTCACGGAGTGCACCGGTCGGACAGTTTACGATACACTGACCGCAGGCAATACATGAGAACTCCTTGATCTCTCTCTCAAACGGAGATGTGATGCAGGTATCAAAGCCACGGGCATTAGCTCCTATAACGGAGATGCTCTGCTCATCGCAGGCTGCAACGCAGCGACGGCAAAGGATACATTTGCTGTTGTCACGAATCATGTGAGGCATTGAATCGTCATAAGCATAGTTGGGCGTAACGCCGTCAAACTTGCTCTCGTTCTCAACGCCGTATTCCTTACAGAGCTTCTGAAGCTCGCAGTTTGTGCTTCTTACGCAAGAAAGACACTTGCGCTCATGAGTCGAAAGAATAAGCTCAAGAGTTGTTCTTCTTGAATTACGAACTCTGTCGGAATTGGTGAGGATCTCCATTCCCTCGTTTACGGGGAAAACACAGGAGGAAACAAGGCTTCTTGCGCCCTTGACCTCAACCATGCAGATACGGCATGCACCGATCTGATTTATTTTTTTAAGGTAGCAAAGTGTCGGGATTTCGATTCCTGCATAGCGGGCAGCTTCAAGAATCGTAATTCCGCTCGGCACACTCAGAGGCATGCCATTGATTTTGATATTAACCATTTCCATTTCTGACATCCTCCTTATTTCTTAATGATTGCGCCGAAGCGGCATGTATCCATACATACGCCGCACTTTACGCACTTGCTTGTGTCGATAGTATGTGCTGTCTTAACTGCACCTGATATTGCACCGACCGGGCACTTTCTTGCACAGGCGGTACAGCCCTTACACTTATCAGCCTCAATTGAGTAGGAAACAAGCTTCTTACAAACGCCTGCCGGGCACTTCTTGTCAACAATGTGAGCGATATACTCATCCTTGAAGAAACGAAGTGTTGCAAGAACAGGGTTCGGAGCTGTCTGACCGAGACCGCAAAGTGAGTTGTCTTTAATATAATGAGCAAGAGATTCAAGCTCGTCAAGATCCTCGAGAGTAGCCTTTCCGTCGGTAATTTTCTCAAGAAGCTCTCTCATTCTCTTTGTACCGATACGGCACGGAGTACATTTACCGCAGCTCTCATCAACTGTGAAATCAAGGAAGAACTTAGCGATATCAACCATACAGTTGTCCTCGTCCATAACGATAAGTCCGCCTGAGCCCATCATACAACCGATAGCGGTAAGGTTATCATAGTCGATCGGTGTGTCCATAAGGGAAGCAGGAATACATCCGCCGGACGGGCCGCCTGTCTGAGCAGCCTTAAACTTTTTGCCGTTCGGAATTCCGCCGCCGATGTCCTCAATGATCTCGCGAAGAGTTGTACCCATCGGAATTTCAACAAGGCCTGTGTTATTGATCTTTCCGCCGAGAGCGAATACCTTGGTTCCCGAGGACTTCTCCGTACCCATTGAGTTAAAGAACTCTGCACCGTGGAGAATGATTTGCGGAATGTTGGCAAATGTTTCAACATTGTTTTCTGTTGTCGGCTTGCCGAAAAGGCCCTTAACTGCCGGATACGGCGGACGGGGGCGCGGCTCACCGCGGTTACCTTCGATTGAAGTCATAAGAGCAGTCTCTTCACCGCAAACGAATGCGCCTGCACCGAGACGGATATGAAGATCGAAGTCAAAACCTGAATTAAATATGTTCTTGCCGAGAAGGCCAGCTTCACGGGCTTCCTTGATAGCAACATCAAGACGGTGAACGGCGATCGGATACTCGGCACGGACGTAAACGTAACCCTCGGTTGCACCTGTTGCGTAACCGCAGATCGTCATAGCCTCAACGATACAATGGGGGTCGCCCTCAAGAACGGAACGGTCCATGAATGCGCCCGGGTCACCTTCGTCGGCGTTACATACAACGTACTTCTGGTCGGCTGTATTCTTAGCGGTGAAGCTCCACTTAAGACCTGTGGGGAATCCGCCGCCGCCACGGCCTCTGAGTCCGGAATCCTTAACGATCTGGATAACCTCATCGGGCGTAAGCTCGGTCAAGCACTTTGCAAGAGCCTGATAGCCGTCCATAGCGATATATTCTTCAATATTTTCAGGGTCAATAACACCGCAGTTACGAAGCGCTACTCTGTGCTGCTTCTTGTAGAAATTGGTTTCATTCAGCGGCTTGATATCATCCTGATGAACTGTCTCTTCATAGAGAAGTCTCTTGACCATACGACCCTTGAGAAGATGCTCCTCGACGATTTCGGGAACGTCCTCGACCTTAACCTCGCTGTAGAAACAGCCCTCGGGATATACGATCATGACCGGACCTAATGCGCAAAGTCCGAAGCAGCCGGTTTTGATTACTTTAACCTCGTTTTCGAGACCCTTGGCTTTAAGCTCCTGCTCAAGCTTTTCAATGATCTCGGCACTGTGTGAGGAAGTACAGCCGGTACCGCCGCAGACAAGAACGTGTGAACGATACATTGTTTTTCCTCCTTAATCTTTTACTACAGCGCCAACGGTGTATTCAACAACCGGATTGCCGTTTACAATATGGGAAGCAACGATTTCGGCAACCTTTTCGGGGCTTACCTGAACATAGGTTACCTTATCCTTGCCGGGTTCAAAAACCTCAACGATCGGCTCATACTGGCACATACCAATGCAGCCTGTCTGAGCAACCGTAACGTTTTTAAGATTTCTTTTTGCGACCTCGTCAACGAATGCGTTGAGAACGGGACGTGCGCCTGCTGCGATTCCGCAGGTTGCCATGCCGACTACGACACGGATTCCGTCGCCTGTACCCTCACGGTCTGTCATTGCTGCCTTAGCCTTATCACGGATGGCAAGCAACTCTTCAAGTGATTTCATTTACAGTACACCTCCACGGATAGTTTGTGTTTGTTCATGCAGGTACTCTTTAATCCACTGAGTAACCGACGGCTCATTAAGCGGCACGTCACCGAGTATTCCTTTAAGCTCGGAAGTGGAAAGAGTAAATTCTTTTTCATCGACCTTCAGTCGATAGATAAAATTACGGTCTGTGTTCATGGTGATGAGCATGATAACAGTGGAATCAATATCGCCGAGCGGTGTGTAATCAATGCTGTCGGTCTTAAAAATCGCCTTGACCTTTGTTCCGACGCCGACCTCGGACTCAATGCAGAGGCTTCCGCCCGTCTGCTCCGCCGCCAGCTTAAACAGAGGAATTCCCATGCCGACCTTTCTTGTCGTTCTGGTCGTAAAGAACGGATCCTGAACATTTCTGACCTGTTCCGGGGTCATTCCCTTGCCGTTGTCATAAATTCCTATCAGAAGCTCTTTTTTTACTGTATCCCCGATAATCTCAATCTCAATTAAAGAGGCGTTGGCAGAAATGGAATTCTGCGCAATATCGAGAACATTCAATGACAGCTCACGCATGATTTTTCTCCGTAATTATGCTCTGTATTTGGCAAGAATGCCTGGTACATCGTCTGCAACAAGCTTTCCGTAAACCTCATCGTTGACGGTGAGAACGGGGGCAAGACCGCACGCGCCGATACAACGGCAAGCCTCAACCGAGAACATACCGTCGTCCGAACATTCGCCTGCTCCGATTCCAAGCTCCTCACAAATCTTGTCAAGAAGTTCCTGCGAACCCTTAACATAGCAAGCCGTACCGAGACAAACAGAGATGTTGTACTCTCCCTTCGGGGAAAGCGCAAACTGAGCGTAAAAAGTGGATACTCCGTAAACCTTTTCAAGCGGTACATTCATACCGTCGGCAATCATGGCCTGCACTTCAAACGGAAGGTATCCGTATATAGCCTGCGCCTGCTGCATAACGTGCATGAGCAAGCTTTTATTGTCCTTGCACTCCTCAATTACTGCTTTAAGCTGTGCCTCCTGCTCAGGTGTTCCTTTGAACGGGATTTTGCTGATTTTTTTGAGCATTTAAGTTGTTCCTCCTTTACAACAGTTTAGCCGTATGCGAACGGTCGGAACGGAATAAAAACAGTCTGTTAAAATATTAACACTCCGAAAGCCCACAATACAACATTATAATGCTGAAACATTATATCACATAAAAAATAAATAGTAAACACATTTATCGAATTAAATTCTGCCAAAACGGCTCAAAATCGACAATTTTTCATTTTTTTTCCTGTTTTTTTCCTACAAATTTTATCTTGTACGAAAATCGCTATAATAAATAAATCATTTATTGAATGACTCTTTATCTAATATATTTTTATCTATATCGCGGTATCCGGATCTGTTTTGTGCATAAAAGTAAACCGCCCGAACCTGAAATGCAATTCATTTCAAGTCAAGCGGTTATGAAATCAATTTATTTTATTTCTTCGCTTTTGTCGGTTTCTTTTCGGGAAGCGTCACAACATACGCAAGCTCCCAAAGAGCAATTCCGATAAAGAAAATCAAGCTGAGCGTTACTGCATTTCCGAGTGTGAACGAATCGACCGAGATTGCACCCTTGAGAATCGATGTGCCTATCGAACCGAGCAGATTGTTACTCTCTCCGACAAAGGCTTTCGCAAGTATCTCGCCGATGTCAACCGAACCGTTTATGTACGGAGAAGAAAATCCGGCAAAGCATCTGAGAGCAGCAAAGCAGCAAACCGCTCCGCTTGCTCCGAGCGCAGTAATGGTCTTGTAAGCGTTCGTGAAAAGCGCACAGCCGATAATAACTATCGCAATGATCAACGCAATTACAATCAATATCCCTGCGGCAATCGCCCAATTCTTGCCTGAGAGAAGCTCGGCAGGTATCTTTGAAATGTCGAATTTCATTCCGCCGAATGAAAAGCTGCCGTCACTGATGTACTTGAAAATCTCCTTAACGGAAAAGGTGATCTCCATAGCACTGCTTGCCGTTTTCTCGGCGAGCTTTGAGAGTATTGTATACAGCGATGAATCCTCGGAAATTGAAACAACAGCTCTGACAATATTCATAAAATACATAATAGGGAAAATCGCAAGAGTCACCAAACAAACTACGATTTTGTTGAATATTTTCATCGTTTTCAGCTCCTTTATTTGCCCCATGAAGAGTTAAGAGCAACGGTGCGATTGAATACAAGCTTGTCCTCGGTGCTGTCTTTATCAACGCAAAAATATCCGTTTCTCATGAACTGGAACGTGTCACCGGGCTTTGCGTTTTCAAATCCGCCCTCAAGCAGGCAATTTTCAATAACCTCAAGTGAGTCGGGGTTGAGATCGTCAAAATAGTCGCCGTTCTTACCGGGCTCCTCGGCGCTGAAAAGTCTGTCATAAAGGCGAACCTCACATTGCTTACAGTCGTTGGCATTAACCCAGTGAATTGTGCCCTTGACCTTGCGGCCGTCGGGGGAATTTCCGCCTCGACTCTTGGGATCATAAGTACAGTGCAGGCATGTAACGTTGCCGTTTTCATCCGTGTCGTAGCTATTGCACTTAATAAAATATGCGCTCTTGAAGCGAACCTCGTTTCCCGGAAAAAGTCTGAAGTATTTCTTGACGGGTTCAGCCATAAAGTCATCCTGCTCAACATAGAGTTCACGGGAGAAAGTGACCTTTCTTGTTCCGAACTCCGGGTGCTCGGGGTGAAGCTCAACCTCAAAATCCTCACTCTGTCCTTCGGGATAATTATCAATAACAACCTTAAGCGGGCGCAGAACAGCCATTGCACGAGGAGCCTTAGCGTTGAGATCGTCTCTTACGCAAGCTTCAAGCAACCCGTAGTCAACAGTGCTGTCCGCCTTTGAAACGCCTACCCTGTCGATAAAATCCCTGACTGCGGCAGCGCTGTAGCCTCGTCTTCTCATACCGCAAAGAGTTATCATTCTCGGGTCGTCCCAGCCGGAAACGATACCCTTGTTAACCATTTCAAGCAGCTTTCTCTTGCTGGTAACACAATAATTTATGTTAAGGCGTGCAAACTCAATCTGTCTGGGCGGTTCGTCAAAGCCGATCTGGTCAACGACCCAGTTGTAAAGAGGTCTGTGATTTTCAAACTCAAGCGAGCAAAGTGAGAATGTTACGCCCTCTTTGGCATCCGAAAGCGGATGAGCAAAATCATACATCGGATAAACGCACCACTTGTCACCGGTCTGGTGATGTGAAACATGAGAAATTCTGTAGATAACGGGATCTCTCATATTAAGATTCGGCGATGACATATCGATCTTAGCTCGAAGAACCTTCTCGCCGTTGCCGAATTCACCGTCCGTCATACGCTTAAAGAGGTTGAGATTCTCCTCAACGCTCCTGTTTCGGTAGGGACTTTCCCTGCCCGGCTCGGTGAGTGTGCCTCTGTATTCTCTTATCTCGTCTGCGCTGAGGTCATCAACATAAGCCTTGCCGTCCTTGATAAGCTTGATTGCGCAATCATAGACAAAATCAAAATAGCTTGAAGCAAAGAACACGTTATCCCAGTGGAAACCGAGCCACTTGATATCCTCCTTGATTGCGTCGATATATTCAACGTCCTCACGGGATGGGTTGGTGTCATCAAAGCGAAGATTGCAGATTCCTTTGTATTTTTCCGCCGTGCTGAAATCTATGCAAAGGGCCTTCGCATGACCGATGTGAAGATATCCGTTCGGCTCGGGCGGAAATCTTGTCTGAACACGGGATTTCACTCCGCTTGCAAGATCCTCGTCGATAAAGTCATGTATAAAATTTGATGAAATTTTCTTTTCTTCCATGGTGACCTCCGATTATTTGTATGATTTGGCTGCTTCAATGAGTCTCGCCTTAACTCTTTCATTGCCGAGGAGAGCAATTATTGAATGAAGATCCGGCGTGTTGCGGCGAGAGGTTATCGCAATTCTGATAACCGTCGAAACATCGCCGACATGGCCCTTGAAAGCGTCGGGGTTCTTTTTATATTCCTTGACGTTCGGAGTGTAGCCAAGCGGCTCGCAAATCTCCTTGATCTTTGCAAACCAGGTATCTTTATCATCCGATGCGTCAAAAATCTCAGTATATTTTTCAAGGATAGCGACAGCGTCATCCCTGCTTATATTCTCCGGGAGCGTGTAATCCGGCGTGTAAATCTCGTCATAGAAATACGAAACATAATCCTTTACCTCGTCCCACTTTGCGATATCCTTACGGGGCTTCGCAGTTCCCCTGTCGATTGAGAAAATACCCTTTGCAAAGTCGGCATTTCCGCTGAGAAGATCATAAAGCTCCGGATCGTTATCCTTTGCCCATACCGCTGCCTTGTCGTAAACCTCGTCGGCAGTCATAAGTGAAATAACATTCTTGCTGACATCATTAAGCTTATTGAGGTCAAACAGTGCTCCGCTTGCGCTCATCTTTTTCAGGTTGAACGGGAAGGCACTCTGCGGCGCAGTCTTGTTTGCTTTGCGCCAATCTTCAAAGTTGGAGTTTGCTATTGTCAGAAGATATTCGATAACGCTCTCCTTCGGATATCCGCTCTCGGAATAGAACGAAACGGAAGCCTCGGGATCCTTACGCTTTGAAAGCTTTCTCTTGCCGCCGTTGTCCTCTTTCATGATGGGGGAAATATGAGCATACTTGGGCACCTTGAAGCCGCAAGCCTTGAAAAGCTGAATATGGAGCGGCACGGAAGAAATCCACTCGTCACCTCTGACAACATGAGTCGTTCTCATAAAATGGTCGTCAACGGCATGTGCGAAATGATAGGTCGGAATTCCGTCCGTCTTGAGAAGAACAACGTCCTGTATATTCTCGGGCATTTCAATCTTGCCCTTTATCATGTCGTCAAACTTGATTCTGTGATCTGCCTGTCCGGGGGAGCGAAGTCGCAGAGTATAGGGGCAGCCTGCCTTGATTTTCTCCTCCTGCTGTTCAAGAGTGAGGTTGCGGCACTTTGCCCATTCTCCGAAGTAGCCCTGAATATCCGTTCCGGCTTTTTCCTGCTCGGCACGGATTCCGTTTAGCTCCTCCTCCGAGCAAAAGCACGGATAAGCCATGCCCTGACGAACAAGTGACTTTGCGATAGCTTGGTAAATATCCTTGCGTTTACTTTGCTGATACGGCCCGTATTCTCCGCTCTCCGACTCAAAGCCCATTACGCCCTCATCGGGAGTTACACCGAAATCGTCAAGGCCCTTGATAATTGCAGAAACGCCGTCCTCAATCTCACGCTTCTTATCCGTGTCCTCAATTCTGAGGAAGAAAACGCCGTCGTCGGTCGCACGGGTCGTGAGCTTTGAAATCATTGCGGCAAAAAGTCCGCCGAGATGAAGAAAGCCTGTCGGGCTGGGAGCAAATCTTGAAACTCTTGCTCCATCGGAGAGACCTCTCTCGGGATATATTTTTTCATAGTCCTCGGGTGTTTTTGTTATATTCGGAAACAAAAGCTCGGCGAGTTTTTCGTTATCTGTCATTACAAGGTCCCCTTTTAACAGTCATATAAATACATAATACATTATCGCAGAAAAAGCGTACAGTGTCAAGGTTTAGCGCAGCTTTTTATTTGACAAGTTGTCACAAAATCAGGATTAAAACTCATTGACAATTATTTTTGACAATGCTATACTTTTTGTGTTCACTCAGGGAGCGATTGTTCAGTAAAAGCGAAAGCCTAACAGGGTGCAGACTGAGAAAGCTGTATCTTGTTCGGCTTTTTGTATATATATAATTGTTTTGTGATACGATTTTTAAAAAACCGGACACAGAAACAACGTAACCCATTTTCAGGAGAATAAAAAATGACAAAGGATGAATATTTAATAACAGATCCACCCCTCAAGGCGTTGACTGTTTTTGCGATGCCTATGATTTTAGGCAGCTTCTTTCAACAAGTATACAATATGGCAGATTCAATCATAGTCGGTCAATTTGTCGGCTCCTCTGCACTTGCTGCCGTTGGTGCTTGTGCTGCACTTACGAATGTTTTTATTTGCATAGCACTCGGCGCAGGCGTAGGCGCAGGTGTACTGGTCAGCCGTTATTTCGGTGCTCATAATTACGGTAAAATGAAAACAATTGTATCCACTTCGTTAATCAGCTTTTTACTTCTAAGTATATTTCTCGGAGTTTTTGGGTTTTGCAGTTCTCATTGGATGATGAGCATACTGCAAACGCCTGCAGATATAATGGATGATGCGGTGCTTTATTTGCGTGTCTATTTTGCCGGCTTTCCGTTTTTGTTTATGTACAACATTCTGTCAACCATGTTTACTTCAATCGGTGAATCAAAAATCCCGTTATTGCTTTTAATCTTTTCATCTGTTTTAAATATCATTATGGATCTTTGGATGGTAGGCGGTCTTAAACTCGGCGTATTCGGAGCAGCTCTTGCCACTCTTATTGCACAGGGCATCTCTGCCGTACTTTCCCTTTTGATTTTTCTTTATCGTATGCGAAAATACACAAGTCCGTTTCGTTGGTTTGACAAAAGAGAACTGCGTTCCATGCTTAAAATCGCCGTTCCGTCTGTTCTTCAACAATCAACAGTATCAATCGGTATGATGATTGTGCAAGCAGTTGTAAATCCTTTCGGCACACAAGCGCTCGCAGGCTATACGGCAACGATGAGGGTAGAGAATGTTTTTTCACTGATTTTTGTATCCATCGGGAATGCTGTGTCACCCTTTGTTTCCCAAAATCTCGGCGCTAAAAGAATTGGCCGTATTAAGAAGGGTTACCGTGCCGCTCTGCTGTTAGATGCATGCTTTGCCGTTCTTGCATTTGTAATTATTGAAACGATGCACACTCAAATTTCTTCGCTTTTCTTAGGCAGAGACGGAACAGCCTTAGCATATCAAGTGTCCGGAGATTATATGAGATGGCTCGGCTACTTTTTCATCTTCATGGGTATCAAAATGGCAACAGACGGTGTTCTTCGCGGACTTGGAAATATGCGCCCGTTTTTAATTGCAAATATGGTTAACCTTGCAATTCGTTTGTCCGTTGCATTGATTTTGGCACCGCGTTTTGGTATTGCCTTTGTTTGGCTTGCAGTACCGGCAGGCTGGCTTGCCAACTTTGTAATTTCCTATGCGGCGCTAAGAAAATCTTGGCCCAAGAATACTTTGGCTTAGGTTTGTTTTTACCTTAGCTAAAAAGTCTCCGAAAGTCTTGATAAACAAGGCTTCCGGAGACTTAGTTTTGGCAGGGGCAGAAGGACTTGCCGCG
>ERZ773192.2118-NODE-2118-length-17636-cov-9.203288_pt1 | contig 17636 bp, 18 predicted proteins | sample MGYA00581010_ERZ773192 | MGnify/ENA primary metagenome ERZ773192 (study PRJEB29015, sample SAMEA2737741) | human gut metagenome | biome: human gut; feature: human-associated habitat; material: faeces | place: China | collected 2012 ...
CGCATCAGCTGCAAATCCTGGTTGGAAATATCAATGCTGTAGAGTTTGATCTCGGGGCGGCCATTCTCTTTCAGCGCTTTATAAGCTCCCTGGCTAAAGGCATCCCAGGTGCCCCAGATCGCGTCAATTTTCCCTTTCGGATACTTGGCGAGGATCGCCCCCACCTTGTTGGCAGTGTCGCCCTGCACATCGGATGACACGGCGCCGATCGACTCCAGCTCTTTAATCCCCGGATTTTGCTTCAGCAGCGTCTGGTAAGCCGCCTGTCGGCGCTCCATCGGCGGGAAGCCCGCTACCCACAGCTTGACGATGTTGGCCTTACCGTTGAAGTCTTTCACCAGCTGGCCAAAGGAGAGCTCGGTCAGTGAGGCGTCATCCTGCTGGCTGACCGTCACCCCGGGGATCTCACCGCTTACCGCGGTATCGAACACCGCCACTTTGATCCCGGCGTCCACCGCCTTCTTCACCAGGGCGGTGGAATACGGGTCACGCCCCTGGGAGAGAATAATGCCATCGTATTTCTGGCTGATGGCCTGGTTGACGAAGTCCTGGAATTTGGCGTCATCGCCGTTGCTCAGGAAGGTGCTGATTTTGAAACCGAGCTTTTTGCCTTCCTGCAGCGCCCCGGCGACAAACTGGGTGGTGTTATCGTCAGACCCGAGGTTGCGGATCACGGCAATGCGGATCGGGCCGTTGTGTTCGGCAATCGCCGCCGGCACCGGCGTCGGGGCGGTGGCCAGCGCCGCCGTCGACTGCAGCAGACCCAGCGTCATCAGAGAGAGTGCGATCTTTTTCATGCGGTTTACCCTGTAAAATGTTAAGTACGGCGCTGAAAATAGGTCAGTGCCAGCGCGCCAGCCAGCACCAACCCTTTAATAATGTCCATCGCGTAATACGGCACCGAGAGCATCACCAGCCCGTTGGAGAGCACGCCGAGGATCACCGCCCCCACCAGCGTCCCCAGGGCGTTGGGCTTTTCCGCGCCGCCCACGGAGCGCCCCACGAACACAGCGGCCAGCGAGGGCATCAGATAGGGCAGGAACGCCATGGAGTTGACGTAGTTTGCCCATTTGCTCCGCCGCTGCTTGGAAACGGCATAGCCAATCAGGGTGCCGATGGTACCTGCCAGCAGAGAGCAGGCCACACTGACCAGCATGGTGCCCCGGAAGGCGTGCCAGATGGTTTCATTGTAAAGGATACCCTTCTGGCCGTACATACCGTTCTCCGTGATATTCTCCGAGGTGAGCCACCACTTGGTGGTCAGGTTGGAGGAGTCGCCGGTGTACAGGAAGGAATAGTCGCCGGGGTTGGGCAGGAAGGTTTCGAACGCAAAGGAAATGATGGGGAAAATACTGGTGAAGAAGGTGAAGATCACCAGAATCACCGCAATGATATATTTGCCCGATTTGCCCAGGTTGATCTTGGAAATCTGGCCGGATTTGCCGGTGACGGTGGTGTAGTTTTTGCGGCTCTTCAGGCTGCGCTGATTGAGCAGCATGATGGCCACGCCGAAGATCATCATGATGATGGCAAGGATACTGGCTTCGCCGGTATACTTGGAGTTCATGGATACATACTTGGTGGAAAGGGTAGCAAGACCCAGGTAATGCGGAACGGGGTAGGAGCCCATGGAGCTGCCGAACACCAGCAGAATAGTGGAGAGGATGGCGGGCTTTACCATGGGCAGGGTGATGCGGAACATGGTTTTCCACTTGGGGGTATCCAGGATGGTGGCGGCTTCCTCCAGGTTCGCATCCATATTGCGGAAGATGCCGCCGATGAGGATATAGGCAAAGGGCGCATAGTGCATGCCCAGAACGATCAAGCTGGGGAAGAGCCCCTTGCACCACCACAGGGGCATCTGGACATTGAACAGGGAGGTGAGCAGACCATTGCTGGTGCCGGTAACGGCATTGGAGTTAAAAAGGTTCTGCCACACCACCGCCAGGGTCCACTGGGGCATGATGTAGGGGAAGATAAAGATGGAGCTTAAGTATTTGCGGCAGGAAAGATTGGTGCGCGTAATGAGGAACGCAAACACACCGCCGAACAGAATGGCCACGATGCAGGAGCCGACCGAAAGCAGAACGGTATTCAGCAGGGGGGTCCACAGGTTGGCCTTGGCCAGCGGGCTGGTGAACAGGTCGGTGTAATTGACCAGGGTGTAGCCCTGGGAGGTGCCGGCCAGGTAAGCATCAATGGTGCCGGGGTGGATCTTGAAGGTATCCTGCACGATGGCAATGATAGGCGCTACCGTGGTAATGGTGAGCACAATGCCCATGAGCAGCAGGATAACATTGTGAGGCTTGGAAAAGAAGGTCTTGACCTTATTGCGCCGCACGGCGGCGGGATTGGCCTGCAAAGCTGCGGCTTGTTTCATGGTAGGGAATCACCTCTCTTGTGGGGAGTGGGGGCTGCAAAAGGGAAACGCCCCCGGCGCGGCGGTTGGACGCGATCCGGGGGCGCGCTCTTTACTTCTTAACAGATCGCAAAGATAAGTGCGTGGTGATTTTATCAGCCGGCGCTGTACTTATCCAGAACCTCGATCCAGCTGCCTACGGTGAAGGCAACAGAAGCGCAGTATTCGGGATCCTCAAGGACCAGCTTATCGGCCCACCATTCATAACCGCGGTCGTTCTTGCAGTCGAAGGTGTTAACGCCGTCAACATAGCCGCCTTCCTGATGATGATACTTCTCCTCGGTGCCAGCAGCAACGGTCGGATTGGAGGAATAGCCGCCCATATCCTTGCCCCAGGCAGAGAAGCCGTCAACGGTGCAGGTCATGTAGGCGATAAAGGCGCAAGCAGTCCAGGGCAGCGGGCTGTTATCGGTGACGAACAGATAGTGGCAGTAGCCATAGCCGCCGAGACCGGTGTAGCCATCCTGATAGGCAGCAACCTTGATGTTGTTCTTGGAAACGGTAGCGGATTCCTCAACGGAGCGGAGCTTGGAGTAAACCAGAAGGCCGAACTGATCCTTGGCGGAATCGGAAACCAGAGTATTGCAGATGGGACCGTCATCGGTCTGGGCATTGTAGCTGCCGACCCACAGCTTGATCCAGGCCAGGCCGTACTTGGCGTTCTCGGTCAGACCGAGGTTCGCGGCATCGGCAGCCATGGCATCGATGGTGGGCTGGAAGTAGGCCTGCTCCTCAGCGGGCAGAGCCTCAAAAGCGGTCTTGAGCATGGTGGAATAATCATCACGGGTAAGCATATACAGGAAGTTCTTGCCCACGATCTCGGAATCAATATCCATGAATAGGCCGTGCTCGCCCTCGGCTACGAAATCCCAAACATTATCATAGGATTTTTCACCGACGCAGTTATACATAAAGACCTTATTGAGGGTCTGCAGGGGCAGATAGCCTTCATAGGCATCGGCGGTGGTGTTGTTGGCGTCAGCCCAATCCTTGGGGATAAAGGTATCCAGAACGCCGGTCTTGACCATCTTGCTCTCGATCTGGTTGCCGTCCTGAATGAGGGTCATGGCGAAGGTGCCGGTCTCCTTCAGGGAGTCAGCGGTGAGCTGCTCAAAGATCTTGTTGTTCTTGGGCTGCTGCCACTCAAAGTTCAGGGTGTAGCTGGAGTCGATGGACTGCAGGTACTCGATGAACAGAGGCAGGGCGCTCTTGCCGCGGCTGGAGTTGCCAACGCCGTAGAAGGTCTTGCCGTTGGACTCTTCGATTGCTTTTTTCGCCAGCTCCTCAAGAGTCATGCCTTCTGCTTCCTTAATGATCTGCTGGGTAGCAGAAAGCTCCTCATTGGGAGTGGGAGCGGGCTTCTCGCCGCAGCCGACCATCAGGGTGAGGACCATGATGACAGCAAGCAGCATAGACAGTGCTTTTTTCATTTTTTTCTCCTCCATAAGTTGTCGTTTTATAATGACCGCCCCAGGGCGGCGATTACCGAAAAATGATTTGATAATGACCTTACATAAACTTTGCTTAAACTTTACTTTATTATAGTACTTGGTCTAATGCTTGTCAATTATGACATTTAACACTATGCTATCCAGAATAAATTGGTTAAAAGCAACAATCAATTCGCCAATATGTGCAAAAATAAAAGTCGGAAGTAGCCGAAATGGGCAGGCCGTGCTATAATATGGCCGGTAAAACGGCAAAAGGGAGGAACGAGAAGATGATCCGGCTGGTGACCTGTGATATAGACGGTACGCTGCTGCATGGCGAGGAAACATCAATTGACACCGAAACGCTGGAGGAGATCCGGCGCCTGCGGGAAAAGGGGATCCTTTTCTGCCCGGCCAGCGGCCGACAGTACCACAGCCTGCGGCGGCTGTTTGCCCCGGTGCAGGATGAGATCGCATATATCTGTGAGAATGGCTCAGTGGTGTTTGGGCCGGGCAATCCCGGCCCGGTATGGGGCAAGGTGCCGTTGGAACGCAGCCTGGCGGTGCAGCTGTGCCGGGATATTATGGCGATGCCGGAGTGCGAGATTAACGCAAGCGGTGAAAACACCTGCTATGTATGTACCCGCGATGAGGAATATCTGCGCCACATGCGGGAGGATGTGGGAAATATCACCGAGGTAGTGGATGACCCTGACGACATTCCGGAAACCATTATTAAGGTTTCGGCCTTCAGCCGCCGCGGTACCGGTGCGGTGATCGAGCACTTCCGGGAGCGTTGGGGAGAGATTTTTCAGGTGGCGGTAGCCGGGGACCAGTGGATCGACTTTACCCTGGCGGATAAAGGCTCCGGACTGAGGATCATCTGCGAAGCGATGGGAGTAAAACCGGAGGAAGTGATGTCCTTCGGGGATAATTATAATGATATTCCCATTCTCTCACTGGTAGGGCACCCTTACATCATGGATAACGCCGTACAGGAGCTGCGGGAACTGTTCCCTAACCACTGCCGACGGGTAGCCGATGTGTTGAAAACGCTATAAAGGATGAAAGAATACCAAATAAAAAAGACGCCATACCGCAACATCTCTGACCAAACCACCATTCTGCACATGATCCTGTATAACCCGTAAAAAGGCGCGAGCCGCTGCAAATGCAGCGGCTCGCGCCTTTTCTTTCAGCCATCCAACTCCGCCTCGTGCTTGAGGATCGCGCCGGTGGCCGCGTTGATCTCGTAGCTGTACTCCATGCCGCCGAACTTGAACTCGACCTCGTAGACGAGCGTGCCGTCCTCATCGTCCAGCTCGATCTCCATGTCATACGCCTTGTTCTCGCTCACACCTGCGTGGTTCAGGGCGATGGACTTCGCCTTGGCATGGCCGATGTCGCCGGTGGGCACAGTAGGCTTTGCCGTCTCGTCCCCTACAGGGGCCGTGGTCAGCAAGTCCTTCTGCCCGCTGAGCACCTTCCCCGTGTAGGCGTCCACCAGATACTCAAACTCACCCCATGCTGTGTGCAGCTCCACCTCGTAGTGCGCGGGGAATTCGTCCAGCTCGGAATCGACCTCAGCCGTAACGGAATCAAGCGCCGTTGTCCCGGCATACTGCTCCGCGGCGTAAGCGGCGGCATCCTTACCGATGGGCATGGCGGGCGCGCCCGCTTCCGCAAGGTCCTTGAGCTCCTCCACCGAGAGCTTTGCCAGCGCGTCAAACTTCAGCGACGGGTTGATGGCGAGGACGGAGTTCACCAGCGCCGCCTTGCCGGTGGAAATATTGTTTTCCCGGGCCTGCTGCTCCCGCGCCGCATCCTGCGTCAGCGTCTGCGTCAGGACGGCGGCCTTCGCTTCGCTGGTCTGCAGCACACCGTCCACGGCGCTGGTCAGCTCCCGCTGGAGCTTTTCCGCGCGGGCTGCATCCTTGTCCTCCACCGAGATCATGATGGCGGAGGAAATGCTGTCGAGATAGCCGTTTCGTACGAGGCTGCCCACGATGGCGTTCACCGCCACGTCCAGCTTTGCACCCTTGAGGTCAGCACCGTTGCTCATATCCGCAAGGATGGCCTTGGCATCCTCGTTGAGCGGGGTACAGACGAGCACCTTTTCGTTCCTGCTGACCTTCAGCTCGATGCTGGGGTTCACATCCAGCGACACCACGGACGCCACCGCATGGGCCTGCTGATAGAACATGCCTCCGCCGCACAGCAGCATCACCGCAAGGCAGGCGGCTACCAGAGTTGTCCATTTTCGATTTACCGTTTTCTTTGTTGTCATGGGAATGACCGTTCCTTTCCGCGCTTCACAGCGGGAGAGAACGCCGCTCATATCGTCCGGCGCGGTCTTTTCCACCGCCGAAGCCAGACGCTGCTCCATCTTTTCATTGGTCATCGGGCGTCATCTCCTTCCAGACAGCTTCGCATCTTCTTCAATGCTCTGTGATATTTCGACAGGACGGTAGGAAGCGGCAGCTCCAGCAGCGCCGCGATCTCCCGGTGCTTCATACCCGTGACCGCGTGGAGCAGCACGATACGCCGTTCCTCGTCCGCAAGGCTTGCCAACGCTTGCTGCAAAAGGGTGCGCTCATCGGCGTCCAGTCCGCACTCCTGCGCGGGAATGGCGTCCCATTCCTCCTCGCTGAGCGCGGCATGACGTTCCTCGCGCCGCAGGCGCATCAGGCACAGATTGCGGCAGACCGCCAGCAGCCATCCCATCGGCGAACCGGTTGGGCGGTACTGCTCCGCGCAGTCCCACGCCTGCACATAGACGTCCTGCGTAAGGTCCTGCGCGTCATGCGCGTTTTTGAGGTAGGAAAGCGCGAGACCGTACACCGCTGAGCGCGTGCGTTGATACAGCTCCGCGAGGGCTTCACGCTCACCGCCGGCAACGCGGAGCAGCAGCCGCTGCAGCTCGTGCCGCTCCTCTGCCTGCGCATATTCGGTTGTCATCAGCAAGCTGAGCATAAGCTTCCGTCTCCTGTCATCCATGTAATGCACGGAAAGGATAATTTATTGCAGGGCAATTTAAATTTTTTAAAGAAGAATGCAATGGGGCTAGGCAAAGAAGTTCGTCCCCTTTTTACTGCGGAAACGGCAAAAAGCAAAGCCTACCGCAAGCAAGAACGGTAGGCTTTGGTATGCCCGACTGGATTCGAACCAGCGGCCTTTGGAGTCGGAGTCCAACGCTCTATCCAACTGAGCTACGGGCACATATTTCCTTCAACGCTCCATAGTATAGCAAACTTCCACGAAACTGTAAAGCAAAATTTGGCAGAAAAAAGATCGTTAAAAAAATTGACAACTTTTCCTTCATCCTCTACAATAGAGACAATCTATTAATTTGAAAAAAGAGACAGAGCATGAAAAAAGAGAAGATCTCCGACGCCGTGATCCGGCGTCTTCCCCGCTACTACCGTTACCTCGACGAGCTGCACGCCAAGGGCATCGTGCGCATCTCCTCCGGCTCGCTCGGCAAGCGTATGGGCGTGACCGCCTCGCAGATCCGGCAGGATCTGAGCTGCTTCGGCGAGTTCGGCCAGCAGGGCTACGGCTACAACATCATGGAGCTGCGCGCCGAGATCGGCCACATCCTCGGCGTGGATGACAAGCGCCGCCTCATCGTCGTCGGCGCGGGCCACCTCGGTCACGCGCTGCTGCAGAACTTTGACTTCGACCAGGGCGGCTTCCTCTTCGACACCGCCTTCGACGTCTCCCCCGCTGTCATCGGCACCACGGTGAACGGCGTCACCATTCGCGGGATGGACGAGCTGGACGCCTACTGCACCGCCAATCACCCCTCCGTCGCGGTGCTGACGGTGCCCAAATGCGTCGCACAGGAGGTCGCCGACCGCCTCATCGCCCTCGGTGTACAGGGCATCTGGAACTTCACCAACGTCGAGCTCAGCGGCAACGTTTTCTTTGAAAACGTCCACTTTGCCGACAGTCTGCTCACGCTCAGCTACCGCATCACCAAGCATTTTTCCCCCGGAGTAAAGGAGCCGAAATGAAAAAACGCACCTTCCTTCTCGCTCTCGTCCTGACCGCGCTCGTGTTTGTCGGCTACGCCGTCGCCGCGGGCGGCGACGCGAGCGATCCTCTCGTCTCACTGGACTTTCTGAACGGCACGTTCCGCCGACAGGCGGAGGAAAGGATCGACGAGGCCGTTACCAAGGCGGATGCCGGCGCGCTCGACGATGCCAAGGCCCGCTGGAACGCCGCGGTCGCGGCGGCGGAGGCCGCTGTCGGCTCCGACTACGCCGCCGTCTTTACCGAAGCGCGCGTCAAGCAGGACGACATCCTCTCCTGCGTCACGGGCTTGCAGGTCATCCCTCTTGCCGGTGAGCTGACCGTTTCCTTTTCCGCCGGCACGGTCGTGGACGTGACCGACGGCACGGAGCTTACGAGCGGCAGCGCCATTCCCACCAACCACCGCTGCCTCGTCGCCGAGGACACCACGGCGCTGTTCACCTGCACGTCCAAGACCGCCGTGCTCAGCTACTGCGGCAGCTATCACTTCGCCCCTTCCGGCAAGCCGGACCGCAACGCGATGGCCGAGGCGCTCCAGTCGCTCTCCCTCTTCCGCGGCACGGGCAGCGGCATCGGCAGCGGCTATGAGCTGGAAAAGGCTCCCACCCGCGCCGAGGCTCTCATCATGCTCATCCGTATGCTCGGTGAGGAAAAAGCCGCGCTGGCCTGTACGGCCTCCCAGCCCTTCATCGACGTGCCGGATTGGTGCGCCCCCTACGTCGCCTACGCCTATGAAAGGGGCTACAGCAACGGCGTGGGAACGGACAGTCTCGGCCATTCCTACTTCGGCACGCAGCAGACGGCCTCCGCCGCCATGTATGTGGAGTTCATGCTCCGCGCGCTCGGCTACAGCTCCACCGCCACCACCAATATTTCCGATGCGCTCGACCGCGCCGTGACCGCGGGCGTCCTGACTGCCGGCGAGCGCACGGCGCTCCAGTCCTCCGACTTCCTGCGCGCGGACGTCGCTTACCTCTCCTACTACGCGCTCTCCGTCCGCACCAGCGGCGGCGCCGCGCTGAGCCGGAAGCTCATCGACGCGGGCGTGTTCACCGATGCAGACTACCGTGCCGCGCAGGCGCTCGTCAAAACCGCGCGGATCGCCTGACACTCTTTTGCACGAGGCGCATACTATGGATTGAGACCGCCACGGCGGCGGCTCTATCTTCATGGGAGGTTGCTTTTATGTGCAATAACGGTTTTGGCGGCGGCGGGTGCTGCTGGATCATCATTATCATTCTGCTCCTGATCTGCTGCTGCGGCTGCGGCGGCGGGTGCGGCAACGGCTGTGGCTGCAACAATGGCTGCGGCTGCAACAACGGCTGCGGCTGCTGAGCATCGACACAAGCTACACAAAGAGGACTGCGCTCACGCGCAGTCCTCTTTTTATCAATATACGGTGATCCTATCCTAAAACGCCCAGATGCTCGAGCAAAATCTTCACGCCGATGAGGATGAGAATGATACCGCCGGTCAGCTCTGCGCGGCTCTTGTAGCGCGAGCCGAAGAGATTGCCGACCCAAACGCCCACGAGCGTGAGCACAAAGGTCGTGCAGCCGATGAGCGTGACGGCGGGCGCGATGTGCACGCCGAGGAAGGCGAACGAGACGCCGACGGCCAGCGCGTCGATGCTCGTGGCGACCGCCAGCGTGAAGAGCTCGCGATAGCGGATGCTCCCGCCGTGCTTGGTCTCCTCTTCCTCCTGCTCGCGGCTCTCACGGATCATATTGCCGCCGATGAAGGCGAGCAGCACAAAGGCAATCCAATGATCCCAGCGTTCGATGTAGCTCGCGAACCGGCTGCCGAGCAGATAGCCCGTGAGCGGCATGAGCGCCTGAAAGCCGCCGAAGAACAACGCCAGCAACAGCGTGTCGCGCTTGTTGATCCTCTCCATGCCGAGGCCCTTGCAGATGGCCACGGCAAAAGCGTCCATCGAAAGACCGATGCCGATCAGGAACAGTTCAAAAAATCCCATGGATTGTCCTCCGCACATAAAAAAATCAGGTACGTCACCGCACCCGAAAACAAGACGCAGGTACGGCAAAACCATACTTGAGTCTCGGTGTTTAAGACAAGCCAGGCCTTTCGGCCAGTCTGTTGACTTGCCACGCTCTCGCGCCATCTACTCCCTCAAAGTCTGCACAGTATAGCACAAGGCAAGGGAAAAAGTCAAGGCCGGCCACGCCTCTTTTACAGCACTTTTACCGCTTTGCTGTTTTTCGCAACTTCTCCGTCATTTTCTTGCCGTTAAATGACGGAAATCCGTCAAATACCCTCTTGCTAAATCTGCAGCAGTATGCTAAACTAAAGGTAATTTTAGGAAAGGACCTCCTGTTCTTATGGAATTTTTATCGAATAAGCCGCTTCTGATCACCGATACCATCCTGCGTGACGCGCATCAGTCGCAGGCGGCCACGCGCATGACGCTGGAGGATATGCTCCCCGCCTGCGAGGTGCTCGACTCCATCGGCTACTATTCCCTCGAGTGCTGGGGCGGCGCGACCTTCGACAGCTGCCTGCGCTTCCTGAACGAGGACCCATGGGAGCGCCTGCGGCAGCTGCGCGCGCACCTGCCCCACACGAAGCTGCAGATGCTCTTCCGCGGTCAGAACATTCTCGGCTACAAGCACTATGCCGACGACGTGGTGGACGAGTTCTGCGCCAAGAGCATTGAAAACGGAATCGACATCATCCGCATTTTCGACGCGCTCAACGACGTGCGCAATCTGGAGCAGGCCATCAAGTCCACCAAGAAATACGGTGGACAGGTCGAGGCGACTCTTTCCTATACCATTTCCCCCATCCACAACGAGGACTATTTTGTCAAGCTCGGTCGCGAGCTGGAGGAGATGGGCGCGGACGCCCTGTGCATCAAGGACATGGCGAACCTCCTGCTGCCGATGGACGCCTACTCCCTCGTCAAGCGCCTGAAGGAGACCGTCAGCATTCCCATCCACCTGCACACCCACAACACCAGCGGCACGGGCGACATGGTCTATCTCATGGCGGCGATGGCCGGCGTGGACATCGTGGATACCGCGCTCTCCCCGCTCGCCAACGGCACCTCCCAGCCCGCGACGGAATCCCTCGTCGCTACGCTCAAGGGTACCGTGCGCGACACGGGTCTGGACCTCGGCAAGATGAGCGAGGCCGCCGTCCACTTCCGTAAGGTCGCCGAGCGCCTCAAGGCAAGCGGCGCGCTCGATCCCAAGGTGCTCAACGTCGACACCAACACCCTGCTCTATCAGGTGCCCGGCGGTATGCTCTCCAACCTCATTTCCCAGCTCAAGCAGGCAGGCAAGGAGGATAAGTATTACGATGTGCTCGCCGAGATCCCCCGCGTGCGTGAGGACTTCGGCTATCCCCCGCTGGTCACGCCGTCGAGCCAGATCGTCGGCACGCAGGCCGTGATGAACATTATCTTCGGCGAGCGCTACAAGAACTTCCCGAAGGAATCCCGCGCCATGCTGCGCGGCGAGTACGGCAAGCTGCCCGGCACGGTCAACGAGGAGGTCCGCGCCAAGGCCGGCATCAAGCCCGAGGACGTCATCACCTGCCGTCCCGCCGACCTCATTGAGCCGGAGCTGCCGAAGTACCGCGAGCAGTACAAGGGCCTCGCCCGCAGCGAGGAGGACGTGCTCTCCCTCGCCCTCTTCCCGCAGGTGGCGGAGAAGTTCATCAAGCTGCGCAACACGCGCCATCCGCTCGGTCAGCGCTTCATCAAGCCGCTTGAGCACGCGGAGAAGGTTGAGCGCCACATCGCGCCGCTCTCCCGCAAAAAGTAACGAACGCCCGAAATGAGACAGCCTCGGCTGTCTCATTTCTTTTGCGCAAAAATTGCCGAAGCGCAGAAGGCCGTCAAGGGCCGGTATCCCGACACCGAGCGAGTTCGTCACCGAGGTCTGCTATCCCGTAAGGAAAAAGTGAACGGATCTCCGCCGTTTCGTCCGTTTTCTCATACTTTGGTATGATTTACATTTCCGTTTGAGCGTGTATAATGGAGCTATACGAGATATAACCATGCCATTATGCTTTACGGAGGATGAAACGAGCCGGAGATCATCATTAAATCCGCCATCGCGGAACGCTTTGAACACTTCATGGCCGGAGGGCGCATTCTCTTTTTCAGCGCCCCTGCGGCTTCGGTAAGACCGCGCTCGCCGAGGCTCTGCTGCGCGGGCAGGATGTTTTGCACCTGTCCGCCGGTGGCGAGGGCTTCGCGCTCCCGCCTGTCGACGGCAGGTGGCGCGTTCTGCTGCTTGATGACCTGCAGAATATGCAGGACGAGAACGACTGGAACGCCCTGTGCGAGCTGATCCGCTCCGGATCGGACCGCCGCTTCGTGCTGCTCTCCCCGTGGCGCGCCGCCGGGCTGTCTGATCGCCTTCCGGTACAGCGAAATGGAAAAAATACTACCGTGCGCTGCCCATAGCAATACGATAAAGCCGCCGGTTCGTTTATCGAACCGGCGGCTTTTCCGTCAAGAATGGCGCGTCCTCTTATGCCTTATTCCGCCTTCAGAGTGTGGGCGGACGATCCTGCACCGCCGCTACAAGCAGGACGGCCAGGCCGATATAGACCGCGCAGGCCAGCGCGGCCAGCGCGCACACCACGATGCACAAAGCCTGTGCCGAGCGGTCATGCCGCAGATATCTGCGGCTCAGCGCGATGCCGCCCAGCGCCAGCAAAAGCAGCACAACGGCCAACCAAAGAGGCATATCGTCCTCCTTATTCCGCCGCGCCCGTCAGGGCAGGGCTTTCCGTTATCAGATCCAGCAGATTGCCCATACCGGTCAGCGAGGCAGTAAACCACTTGCGGATACCGTCGATGTCCCGCAGATCCAGCTCCTCCGGAACGCCCGCAAACACATACCGGGTGTTCAGGGCCAGCGTCATTTCGCCGTCACGGAGGATAAGGCCGCACAGTTTGGCGCTGCCGGAGGATGCCTCCAGCTTCTGTACCAGGTCACGAAGCTGCGGCGTGACCTGATCGTCCGCCTCCCGGCCATCCGCCGTGTGAGCGGCAAAGTGCTTCCGGAAGGCGGCAGGGTCGATGATGTCGTCCTTCTTCCGTTCTTGAAACAGGTCGTTCAGGGCGATGTCCAGCGTCGGATCGCAGATGTCCTTGCAGCGGGCTACGATGCCGCGGAACAGCGTCTCGGTTCGGGTCATCCAGTTGTCGTTGTCGGGGCCGGACTTTTCCTCCACGGTGCGGCGCAGCTCCACGTTGGCCGCGGAGAACCGCAGCCCCTTGTGCTCGCCCTCGTGGAAGTCCGTCACGGTACACTCCGTAAAGGCGACCGCCGACAGATTCGCCGCCTTCAGGTACGCCCGGTCGATGGGCAGCGTGGCTGGCTCCGGCTCCGGGCCGAAGGCTTTTGTCAGCTCCGTGCGGAAGAAGCCGCCCAACTGCTGCTGCATCAGGGCTTTTTTCTTCGTTTGGGCGGGCTTTGCCACCAGCAGAAAAAGCGCTACGCCGGCAAAGACCAGAATGCAGATCACAGCGATGTTGCGATATACAAACATCATGATGCACCCGGCGATCACCAGTAAGATGCCCAGCAACATGCCGATGCTCTCCGCCCTCTGATAGCTTCCCAGCTGCTTCGACAGCTCCGCGTCCGTCATGCGCTCCGCGCCGACCGGCTCAAATTTATCTTTTTTTGTTTTCATGGCTGCCTTCCTTTCACGTCTGCTCCGTCAGAATGTCATCCGCCGGCGGCTCATCGACCACGCGGCTCTCGCGGAAATAGGAGTCGGACGGCCGGTAGAGATAGCCAGCGCCCTTTTCCCACTCCCACACGATGTAGGATTCGCTCATGTCCTCGTGAAAGAGCGTGAGCCGCAGGTCGCTGTTGTAGTCTCCGCTGAAGTCGCTGAGGGACATCTCACCGAACTGCCAGTCCTCATCGCCAAGCTCGTCAGTCGGAAGCACGGCGGTGTCAAACAGCTCGTGCTTTTCATTGTTGTAATACAAATACACCGCTTTGGGACCGAGGCAGGCGCACACATCGATCTCCTCCCCGTCCCGCGCGACCGTGCCGTAGGCATCGACCACGCCGGTGGTGCGCCAGTCGCCGCCCGCGATGTCTCCGTCCGGGCTGCCGCAGGCGGTCAGGCTCAGGCAGAGGAGCAGGGGCAGCAGGAAGGGCCGGTATTTTTTCCGCGTCTTCATCGCCGCTTCCCTCCCCGCTGCTTATGTTCTCTGGTAGTAGTCGTTTTCGCCGCCCCAGTACATCGCGTTATCGTCCGCCAGATAGAGGTCGTAGCTCACGTCCTCATACGCGTCGGATACCGCCTCGTATTGGCTGTCTCCGTTCGCGCGGAGCGTCCCGTAGTCGACCTCGCTCCAGTCGCCTTCCGCCGAGCGCTCATACAGCGTCCAGATGCCGGAGCCGTCGAACTCGATCCAGCTTGCGGCATTCACGTCGCCGTCCAGATACCACATGCCCGCCAGCGCGGAAACATCGTCGGCAGCGCCCGTGTCCGACGCGTCCATGTCGCCGGCGGAGGTGTCCTTCTCAAAGCCGCCGAAGCCTTCGATCTGCAGCGTGCCGTCGTCGGCCAGCCAGCAGTGGTGGGCCCAGCCGTCGAACTCGTTGTAGAAATAATCGCCGCTGTACTCCTGCGAGAACTGGACAAAGCCGCTTGCCTCTATGCTCCCGTCCTGATACAGATCAAAGCGGACCTCATCTCCGCTGTCGGCCATCGCCACGATCAGCTCGCTGTTGTTGTCCACGTCGACCCAGGTGCCCCAGTACATGGCATAGTTCGTCGCCAGCTCGGAGTCCTTGACCATCCCCTCAAAGGAATCCGGCGCGCTGACTTCATCGCTGCCGTAGTCCTCGCCGCCGTCGTCGATGGTATCGCCGCTGCCGCCGCAGGCGGTCAGGCACAGGCACAGCACCAGCGCCAGCAGCAGGGAATAATAGCTTTTTCGATTCTTCATCGTTTTTCTCTCCTTTTTTGATCCAGGTCGTTTGCTTCAATGCTCCTGCTCCGCCATGGAAAGGAGCTCGTCGTGGCTCAGCTCCGCATCTCCGAAGCGGACGAAGATGCCGTTGGTCACGGCGCTGCTCCATACCAGCGGGTCGGAAAGGGAGCGGAAGCGGGTCTTGTCGAGATACGGTTTCATGTCCAGAAGCAGGCGGCTGCCGGATACGAAATCGACCTGCAGAATGTGGTCCGGCAGCGGTTCAACGGCTGACAGGTATCTCCGGTTCAAGCGTGCGTCCTCCTTTTTTCGGCGTATCGGGGGATAAAAAACTCCACCGTACCTTCATTGTACGGTGGATGAAAACGGAAAACCATTAACCAAAGGTTAGGTCTTTCGCGCAGGCGCGTATTCTTTTCAAAAAGGCTGCCGCGCCCCATTGCCAACCGTCCGGAGCTGTGATATGCTGGGCGCAAGGAATCGGGCAAGGAAAGGATGTGCTCTGCATGGCAGCATTTGATGATTTCATGAAACTGGATATTCGTGTCGGAGGTCCTTGTCCTCGGCACATACAGCGAGGGCGGCGTCGTGCTGGTCACACCGGACAAGAAGGTCCAAAACGGCGATAAGCTGGGCTGACGCGGAAAAAGCCATAAACAAAGGAAAGCGGAGGAAAACATATGCTCAGCCTGCGAAATGCGACAGAAGCTGATCTCGGAGAGATCCGGAGAATATACGAATACGCGCAGGACTACATGATCCGGTCGGGCAATCCCACCCAATGGGGTCGCTCTTATCCGAGCGCGGACCTGATCCGGTCCGACCTTCAAAAAAAGGTCTGCAAGGTGATATACGATGAGACCGGCATACACGGGGTATTTGCCCTGTTTGATGGCGCGGAGCCTACCTACGCACACATTGAGGAGGGCGAATGGCTGAACGACGAGCCCTACGTCACGATCCATCGGCTGGCCGGCGACGGGCAGGTCCACGGGCTGTTCCAATGCGCCGCCGATCATTGCAAAAGCATTTCCCCCAATGTCCGCGTCGATACCCACGCCAACAATACGACGATGCAGCGGTTGATCGAGAAGAGCGGCTTTAAGAAGTGCGGGATCATCCATGTCCGGGACGGCTCGCCCCGGATCGCATACCATTGGACGGCGCGGTAATTTTCTCGTGCCGGACGCCGGTGCGCGGACGGCAGTACACCGCGACAGCTTATGCCGCGGCCTTTCCGTCGCTCCCGATCACTCCGGCTTTATCGTTGAGCCCTATTCGATTTTAATTTCCGCAAGGACCTTCTGCGGCTCGACCCACGGATGACCGACAATGCCAACAATGCGCAGGCGCTTCGCTTGCGCATTTTTCTTCCGGCTGATACAATGGACCTCACGCGGGGCGCCGCGCGGAAGGCCGCAAAACAGCTGGATCCGGCGGAGCCGACCGCTTGCGAAGCGGCAAGCGGCGGTATATAATACAGAAAAGCACGGCAAAGGAGGCGGGACGATGCTGAAAATAGCCATTTGCGACGACGACGCCGGAGACCGCGAGCGGATCGCGGAGGACCTCCGCGTTTATGCGGCCGCGCATCAGGAGCACAGCATCGAGATGACCGTCTATTCCTCCGCCTTTGCGATGCTGGACGCCTTCGAGAAGGCCGGCTGTCCGGATATCGCCCTGCTGGACATTTGTATGCCCGGAATGCTGGGGACAGAGCTGGCGCGGGACATCCTCCGGTGCAGCGAAAATACGGACATCCTTTTCCTGACGGCCAGCTCGGATTACGCGGTGGACGCCTTCGCGCTCCACGCTGCGGACTACATTCAAAAGCCGTACACGCAGGAAAAGCTCAACGCCTCGCTGGATCGCGTGATCGCCCTACGGCAGGAGCGGACGTGGCTCCTGCTCCCCTGCGAGGGCGAGCTGCACCGCATCGCGCTGGAGGACGTACTGTACATCGAGACCGACGGCAAGCGGCGCAGCTTCTCTCTGGCCTCCGGCCGGAAGCTGACGGCGCGGCTGACCGCCGCCCAGCTGCAGGACTGCCTGGCGGGACGGCGCGGCATGATCCCGTGCGGAGCCTCCTACGTTGTGAACCTTGCACACGTCCGCTGCTTTTCCGGCACGGATCTTGTCATGGACGGTGGCGAGCGCATTCCTGTTCCGCGGCGGCTGCGCGCCCAAATTAAGCAGGCATACTTTGATTTCTACTTAGAGGAGGTCAAAAACGGATGACGGCCCCCCGCTACATCGGAACGATCCTCTATGTGGGACTGGCGATCTTCGCGGCGCTGCTGGCGGCCGGGCTGCTGATGCAGGAGCGACGCTGGTCCGTGCAAAGGACAGCGCTGCTGTGGGGCGCGGAGGGACTTATCCTGCTGCTGGATCTCTATCTGTGCTTCGGCCTGCTGCCGGCGCCGCTGCGGCTGCCGGTGTCGCTGACGGTCGGCTTTCTCAGCTATTCCGCCGTTTTCATTGCGGTGTCCGCGGACGGCTTCTGGAAAAAGGTCTATCTGCTCATCACGTTTTTCTGCGTGTGCTGCATCTCCTGGTCCGGCGGCCTTTACCTGTGCTATTTTCTTTTGCCCGACCGCCCGATGGCGGTCAAATACCTTGTGCGCACCGCGCTCCATATTGTCACGGCGCTGCCGATCCTGCTCGCCTATCGGAGATACGGCAGGCCGCTGCTCCGCGAGGTCAGCGGCTTTCGGAAGCAGAGCTGGAAACTCCTGAGCGCCGTTTCCGCGATCTATTTTTTTCTGTTCATAGCCCTCATGTCAAGGATACGGTTGGACGACGGAGTGGAGCCGGATAC
>ERZ773192.2122-NODE-2122-length-17609-cov-2.908967_pt1 | contig 17609 bp, 16 predicted proteins | sample MGYA00581010_ERZ773192 | MGnify/ENA primary metagenome ERZ773192 (study PRJEB29015, sample SAMEA2737741) | human gut metagenome | biome: human gut; feature: human-associated habitat; material: faeces | place: China | collected 2012 ...
GCCGTTGCGCTTGAGATATTCAACATTCAAGGGGTTTTTGATGATGCCGCCGCCTGTGGCAATGACGAGGTTATTCTGTGCGGAAACCTCATGGATGACCTTTGTTTCGATTTCACGGAAGGCAGGCTCTCCTTCCTTTGCGAAGAATTCGGCAATGGGCATTTTGATGCGCTCAATGATCAACGCATCGGTATCGACAAAGCCTTTGCCCAACTTTTCTGCCGTCCTTTTGCCAATCGTGCTTTTGCCGCCGCCGCTCATGCCAACCAGAACAAGATTGGAGCGTTCCTTCAGGAGAGGGGTGTTGATTTCGGCAATGCGGGCATCCTCCAGATGGGTATCCAGAAAAATTTCTACGGCATATTTTGCCTGTGCAACGAGCATTTCCAGACCGCCTGCGGCACGAATTCCGCGTTTTTCCGCCTCCAGAACAAGCTGGGTGCGCAGGGGGTTATAGACAACATCCGCAACGCCCTCGAGTGCGGTGAAGCGGTCTAAATCAATGGGGCAGTCATCGGATTTCGGATACATTCCGACAGGAGTGGTATTCACGATGATTTTTGCATCGGCATGATTTTTATAGCATTCTGCATAGGTGACGGTTTCCGGATATTCCTTATAATATACGGTGATAATTTCGGATGCACCCAATTCCTCCAGAACGGCAATGACAGCCTTGGACGCGCCGCCCTTGCCCAGAACCAATGCTTTTTTGCCGGCAACATCGATGCCGTTTTTCTGCAGGAGATAACGGAAGCCGTAAAAATCCGTATTATAGCCGCAAAGCCTGCCGTTTCTGTTGACAACCGTATTGACTGCGCCGATTCTCTGCGCGCGGCTATCCACCTCATCCAGATAAGGGATAACCGTTTCCTTATAGGGAATGGTTACATTCAAGGCAGCAAACTGCTTTTCTCGCAGGAAAGCATCCAATTCATCTCTTGTTAAGGGAATCAGATCATAGGTATAATCCGCCAGCTGTTCATGAATGATTTTAGAAAAGCTGTGTCCCAGTTTTTCTCCGATTAGTCCGTATCTCATCAGAAAGTCACCTCGTATCTTTTGTATTTTCTATGGAACAATAGTTTCTCTCTATCTTAATGCAAATAAAGGATTTATGCAATCTCTTTTACAAAAGAAAAGATTAAAGTTTTTGTAATATTTTTCATTGTATTTTTGTGGTACAATAAATAAAATAAAAATCAAATGGGAAAACAAAGGAATCAGGTGAAAAAATGAATCGATTTTTGAAAAAAATATGCACCGGCATTTTATGCGGTGTGATTGGCGTGGTAAGCATCGGGGCGCAGGAGGCCTTTGCGGCAGATGCGAAGGAGATGCGTGCTGTCTGGATTTCAACGGTATACAGTGCGGACTACCCTTCTACAACGAATAATGCAGAAGCGCAGAAGAATGAATTTATTCAGAAGCTGGAGCAGGCACAGGCGTTGGGCTTGAATACGGTTGTGGTACAGGTGCGCCCGAAGGGGGATGCGCTGTATCAGTCTGAGCTGAATCCATGGAGTGCTGTGCTGACAGGGGCGCAGGGGGCAAACCCCGGCTATGACCCGATGGCGTTCATGATTGCGGAAGCACACAAGCGCGGCATGGAATTTCACGCATGGATGAACCCTTACCGCATTACGACATCCGGAACGGATGTATCCGCACTTTCTGCGGACAACATGGCAAGAAAGCATCCGGACTGGATTCTGACCTACAACGGGGCAATGTATTATGACCCTGCGAATGAGGAGGTACAGCAGTACATCTGTGATACGGTAAAAGAGGTTGTGGAAAAATATGATGTGGATGCCATTCATTTTGATGATTATTTCTATCCTTCCAATTATCCTCTGCCTGAGGGCGAAACAAGGGAAGGTGCAGTGGCGCAGGAGCGCCGCGACAATGTGGATACGTTAATCAAAAAGGTATATCAGACGATTAAAAATACAAAAGCCTCTGTGAAATTCGGCATCAGCCCGATGGGAATTTGGAAAAACAGCACCTCTGACGAGGCGGGCTCCGCAACACGCGGCTCCGAAGGCTATTATACGGTTTACGGAGATGCGAAAAAATGGGTAGAAAAAGGCTGGGTAGATTACATTACACCGCAGATTTACTGGGAGCAGGGCAATGCCTATGCCGATTATGAGACACTGGTGAAATGGTGGAGCGACGTGGTTGAAGGGACTGACGTAAAGCTTTATATCGGACAGGGGATTTACAAGGATTCCGTTGCGAAGGAGATTGCACAGGAAATGCAGGTCAATGAAAAATACAACGTGGACGGCAGTATGTTCTTCAGTCTGCGGGATTTGCTGAACAACAGACAGGGCTGTGCGGATGCGGTGAAGGCATATTATCAGACAGCGACAGCACCCACTACCCCAACAGAGCCGGAAGCACCAACTGTGCCTACCACACCGACCGAACCGGAAGCACCTGTTACGATTGAAAAGAAATATGCCTACGCAGGCAGAGCAAAGGTAACGGTGAACGGCAAGGCGGTGGATTTCCAGACCTATACGATTGACGATTATACCTATTTTAAGCTGCGCGATGTTGCAGGTGCGGTAAATGGGACAGCGAAGCAGTTTCAGACCTACTGGGACGAAAGCAAGCAGGCGATTGAGCTGTTCCGCGGCGTGCCGTATTCCGCTTCCGCAAGCGGCGCAGCAGGCAAATATGGCGATACCTATGGCACAACCTCTACTGCAAAGCTATACTGCGACGGAGCAAAAAAGAGTGTGAGTGCCTATACCATCAACGATTATACCTATTACAAGCTGCGCGATTTGGCGAAGCTGCTGGATATGGGCGTGACATGGGACGAAAAAACGGCAACCATCGGAATCAATACCGCAAGGAGCTATCAGTAAGCCATTGACGGGTCGGAAGGAGAAAGAGATGTCCCTTTTTAAGAAATTGCAGGAAAAGAGAACGGCGGAGCGTGTGCGAAAATCCGAAAGGATGCAGGGCTTTACCATGCAGGCGGAATTGAGCGCGACCATCGTCAGCGTAAGGCTGTTGGACGGCACGGAAGCGGAAACGAGATTTCTGGTGGAATATGCCAACGGCGAGAAGAAGGAGGAAGCTGTTAAGAATGACAGTGAAAGATTTCGGGAGCTGAGCATGTATTTGGGCTAAAGGGAATTTCTTGCACGATTCCGGAGCGCTGCGAGGGAATTTTCTGAAAAAGCCTTGCAAACAAAGGAAAGAAGTGGTATAGTAATACAAAGTAATGATTATAAACGTTGGTGAAAAGAGTGGGTAGAACAACCCGCTCTTTGTTATTGTAGGGGGAAAGCCCCATCGGATTTTTGTAAGACGGAAAAAGAAAAACGAAAAAGAGGTGTAAAAATGGCGAAACCAAACAATACAGAAGCAAAGGTGCTGCCCATTCTGGAGCCGATTATTGCAGAAAAGGGGCTGGAGCTGGTAGATTTGGAATTTGTAAAGGAAGGCGTAAACTGGTATCTGCGTGTTTATATTGATAAGGATGGCGGTGTAAATATTGATGACTGCGAAGCGGTCAGCCGTGCACTTGAGGTGAAGCTGGATGAAAAAGATCCCATCGAGCAGGCCTATATTTTGGAGGTAAGCTCCCCCGGTATCGACAGACCGCTGAAAAAGGATGCGGATTTTGTGAAATATCAGGGAGAAATCATTGATGTGAAGCTGTATAAGGCGCAGGACGGCAGCAAGCAATATCAGGGCAAGCTGCTGGGTCTGGAGAATGGTGTGCTTTCCATCGAGGAGGAAAACGGAACGATTGTGAAATTTGAACAGAAGGATATCGCCAGCGTGAGATTGGCAGTTATTTTTTAAGCTAAGGGAGGAATTTGGAAAATGGACAGTAAAGAATTTTTGGATGCGCTGAATCTGGTTGCAAAGGAAAAGGGCATTGATAAGGAAGTTGTATTTGAGGCAATCGAGGCATCCCTGGTTTCTGCATGCAAGAAAAACTTCGGCACAAGCCAGAATATTAAGGTGGTTATCGACAGAGAATCCGGCAATGTTGCCTGCTATGCGCAGAAAACCGTTGCAAGCCCTGTGGAAGATCCGCAGCTGGAAATCTCTCTGGAAATGGCAAGAGTGCTGAACCCCAACTATGTGGTTGGCGATGTGGTGGATCTGGAGGTAACACCGAAGGACTTCGGCAGAATTTCCGCACAGACCGCAAAGCAGGTGGTGGTACAGAAATTCCGCGAGGCAGAAAGAGAAATTCTCTTTAACCAGTACATTACAAAGGAAAGAGAGGTTGTAACTGCCATCGTACAGAGAAAGGAACGCAGAAATGTTATCGTGCAGATGGGCAAGATTGATGCGATTCTTTCCGCAAACGAACAGATTCCCGGCGAACAGTATAACTTCATGGATCGCATTAAGGTGTATGTGCTTGAGGTAAAGCAGACCACAAAGGGTCCTCAGATTTTTGTTTCCAGAACACATCCAGAGCTGGTAAAGCGTCTGTTTGAGCAGGAGGTGCCCGAAGTACATGACGGCACAGTGGAAATCAAGAGCATTGCAAGAGAAGCCGGAAGCAGAACAAAGATTGCCGTTTATTCCAAGAATGAAAACGTGGATGCGCTGGGTGCCTGTGTTGGGCAGAACGGCTACCGCGTCAATGTAATCGTAAGCGAGCTGGGCGGCGAAAAGATTGATGTTATCAACTGGAGCGAGGACCCTAAGGAATTTATTGCGGCAGCACTCAGCCCCTCTAAGGTTCTGGAGGTTGCGCTGAACGAAGCAGAGCAGAGCGCGAAAATCGTGGTGCCCGACCATCAGCTTTCTCTGGCAATCGGCAAGGAAGGACAGAATGCAAGACTTTCCGCAAAGCTGACAGGCTGGAGAATCGATATCAAGAGTGAAACACAGGCAAGAGAAACAAACTTCTTAGCAGAAGACCCCGTAACGGAAGAAGCGGCGGAGGAAACAACGGCAGAAGAAGCAGATGAGGCTGTAGAAGCAGCAGGGGAAGATGCACAAGCGACAGAGGAAACGGCAGAAGGCGAAGCAGAAGCGTAAGAGGGAGGAGAGTATATGAAGCAAAGAAAAGTACCTCTCAGAAAATGTACCGGCTGTCAGGAAATGAAAAATAAAAAGGAGCTGATTCGCATTGTACGAAATGATGCAGGCGAATTTGCCTTAGACCGTACGGGAAAGCTGCCCGGACGCGGTGCATATATCTGTCCCAATGCGGAATGTCTGGCGAAGGCGCAGAAATCCAAGGGGCTGGAGCGCTCCTTTAAGGTGTCCGTGCCGAAGAATGTGTATGAGCAGCTGCTTCAAGAATTGGAGAAACAGACCAATGAATAAATTTTTTTCCCTTCTGGGGCTTTGCAAGCGGGCAGGAAAGCTTGTTGCAGGCGAGGTGGCCGCAGAACAGGCGGTGCGTAAAAAACAGGCATATCTGCTCATTTTAGCGCAGGATGCATCGAAGAATACAAAAAAGAAATTTACAAATTCCGCAGTGTATTATGAACTGCCTCTGGCAGAAGTCGGAACCAAGGAAGAACTGGGCAGAGCCATTGGCGCAGAAATGCGCTCCATTATTGCGATTACAGAAAAGGGCTTTGCAAAAAAACTGAAAGAGCTTGCGGATGATAATATAGAGAATAGAACGAAGGTCGGTGAAGGCTGATTTTCGAGAAAGACGAGGTGTTGTGGAATGTCCAAAATCAGAATTTATGAACTGGCAAAGCAGCTTGGCGTTGCCAATAAAGACTTAGTAGCAAAAATCAACAGCATCGGCATTGAAGCAAAAAGCCACATGGCAATGCTGACAGAGGAAGAAGCCGCAAAGGTGACGGCATTATATCAGCCGAAGAAGGAAGAGCCCAAGCCGGAACCCCCCAAGGAAACCCCGAAGAAGGGCGATCCCATGAAGTTGCCGGACAAGGACGACAAGTCGATGGACTTCCTCGACGGCTGCTGGAACTGCCGCACCGGGCTTTCGGACACGCGGGGCAACCCGATCAAGGTCCGCTTCTGCTTCGGCAAGAACGGCAAGGGGCAGATCACCATCATCGACCGCCAGGGCAAGACCTACACGGGCCGGGCCGACGCGCAGATGCAGAACGGCAGGCTGCACATCGACACCGGAGACGCCACCAGCCGCAATTCACGGGGCAGTTTCAACGGCCTCCGCATCGATTGCAGCCCCGGCGCGGGCAACGACGCCATGTGCTACGGCCGCAACAAGGGCGACAACTCCCCGTGGAGCGCGAAGTTTTTCAGGGATTAGACGGCACAAAGGCATTTGGGAAGGGAGGGAAAACTTTTCTGAAGAAAAGCTTTTCCCTCCTTTCCCCAAGCCCCATCCCTCCCTCTCCAAAGACTTTTGCCGTTACTGAATCCCTATTGCCATAGCTGCCTGTGGACAAAAAACAATCGGACGGATTCCGTTCAGAGGCCCGCAACGCCGGGAAACTGCCGCCGGGGTTACCCCCTCGCACAGCCCCGCCTGCCATCCGCCCCGTTTACAAAAATCTCTGAAGAGAAAAGGGGGAGTTTTGGAGGGGGAAGGAGAAACGTGGGTTGCCCCTTCTCTAGAAAATTTCTTCTTCCCCCCAAAACCTCCCCGCACCTCTACACCTTATCACCGAGCCCCGCATGAAAAAGAAAAAACAAAACGACGAAGCGCCCCTTCCGGCGCGTGAAGCGGCCCTCCGGATTCTGGAACGCACGGGCATCAGCGCCCCCGTACAATCCCTGTTGGACACGAAATTGACAGGTGGCCTTTTTTCGCGTCAGGAAGCCGCTCTGACGACGGAACTCGTTTACGGGCATCTGAGGTCGGAAATCCGGATTTCGTGGCTTCTGAGCCAATTTATGAAGGCTCCGGAAAAGCTGCCCGCGTCCATGAAGCTCATGATCGGCATAGCCGCCTACGAGCTGCTGTACCTTGACCGCATCCCCGCCCATGCCAGCGTCAGCGCCTCCGTGGACGCCGTGCGAGCCCGGTTCGGGCAAGGGCTGTCCCGCGTCGCCAACGGCGTACTCCGGTCCCTTATCCGCCTCTCCGAATCCGAAGATTTGAAAGCCTTCGCCTTCTATGAATCCCGCATCAAAGATCCGATGGAACGCCTTTCCGTTTTCCACAGCGTGCCGCGCTGGATGCTCGAACTGTGGACCAAAGGCTACGGGCCGGAAAAGGCCGAAACGTTTGCGCGGGCCGTCTCCGTCGTGCCGTCCCCTTGCGTCCGGGTGAACGCCGCCCGGGACGAATGGGAGGCTCTGCGCGACTTCCTGTGCAAGGAAGGAGAAGCTGTGGGAATTTCGGGAGTCCGCTTCGCGCCCGGCACCCAGCCGGAGTATATGCGGGACTACCTGCGGCAGGGCAGGCTGTCGATACAGGGCGCGGGAAGCCAGCTCGTCCTGGAAGCGCTGGACGCGCCGCGCTGGGAAGGCCCCGTGTGGGACGCCTGCGCCGGACGCGGCGGCAAGACGCTCGCGCTCGTTGAGCTGGGCGTGCCCGTCCTCGCCGCCAGCGATACGTACCAGCCCCGGCTGCGGGGCATGAGGGACGACGCCAAGCGCCTTGTGCTCAAGACTCCGCCGCTGTTCTGCGCCTCGGCGGCCGAACCGGCTCTGCGGGGCACGCCCAGGACCATCCTGCTTGATGTCCCGTGCAGCGGCCTCGGCACGCTTGCCCGGCACCCTGACCTGCGCACGCTCCGCACCCCCGGGCAGGTAGCCGGGCTGGTCGACCTCCAACGCCGCATCCTCGATGCCGTGTGGTCGTACCTGCCTTCCGGCGGGCACCTCGCCTACATCACCTGCACCATGAATCCCGCCGAAAACGAAGGGCAGATCGACGCGTTCCTCGCCCGTACACCCGGCGCGTCGCTCGAAAAGCAGTGGCAGAGCACGCCCGATGCCTTCGGCAGCGATTTGATGTATGGAGCGATGCTCAAAAAAGCATAAAAAGAGATGAGAGAACGGTTCACCGTTCTTTTGGAAAAACGTCCTGGCTCCAGATCGCCATATGAAAAATGCAGGGAATGCCTCAAACGCTCGAGGCATTCCCTGCATCTGCAAAGAAACGAGCGCCCTCATCGCAGCAGCGGCATACTTCCGGTCAGTCTGCTGACCAGCTTCTTGGGGCCGCAAAGGCCGAGGCCGAAATACCGCCATTCGCTTTCGTCCGCCTGCGCCGCATTGCCGATGTATTCGCCGTAGTTTTTGCAGCACTGGGCCACATCGGAAAAATCCACAACAATCACATCCTGATAATCGACCCCATACAGTGTCTCTCTGATGGCTCGGATCTGTTCCGCATCGCCCCGTAAAATCGGCACCGGAAACGTAATGATGCCCAGATGGGGCTTGCCGGAACTATCGAGCACGTCCGCGCCGACCGCTTCGGGCATATGCTTGCCCAACGTGATACCCAAGATGGCGGCGGTATTGGCGAGAAGCCCCAAAGGCAGGTTTTCGTCCAGAACCATTACGCATTTTGAAGTCGTACTTTCCACAGCGCTCTCCTTTTCAGGAAAAGGCTAGCACGGGGCCTGAGCAAACGCTTGCACGATATTGCTCACCGTTTCCACCGCTCCATACCGAACACGGCCTTGCCCCGAAAAACATCTTTCCACATCTTCGCCACAAAAAAAACGCCGATTTCCCTTTCGGGAAACCGACGTTGGAGGCGTATCCCGCCCCCATCAGGCTCCGTGAAAAATTTTATTATATTTTTACCATTTCGTAATGGTTACGGGCAATTCACGGATAGCCTCGCGCAGCGCATCGGGTGAAGCGACGGCGGCCCCGACCTGTGCGACGACGAGCCCGGCGGCATAGTTCGCCAGCACACAAGAAGCCAGAAGGGGCAGTCCGGCGGCAAGCCCGAGCCCGAGAGTGGCGATGACCGTATCGCCCGCGCCGGTCACGTCAAAAACGTCCTGTGCCATTGTGGGAACGTGCCAAACCTCGGAAGGCCCGGAGAACAGCGCCATACCGTCCGAACCGAGTGTCGTGAGCAGATGCGGACACCCCACCTTTTCCAGAATGGCGCGCCCGGCGGCGAGGATTTCTTCTCGGCTCCGTACGGGCATCCCCGCGCACTCGCCCGTTTCCTTCGTATTCGGCGTGAGCAGAAACGAACCGCCGTACAAGCCTACATTGCTCGGCTTGGGATCGATCAAGACCTTCACCTGATGCGGACTGGCGGCGAGCAGTCCACGCAAGCGGGACATGAACGACAGAGAGACGATGCCCTTGCTGTAATCGGACAGGATGACCACATCGTGCGCCGGAAGCTGCTCCGTAATGACGGAAAGCAGGGCTTCCTGATCGGCGGAGGAAAGCAGGCTGGCGTCCTCGCTGTCCAAGCGCAGCATCTGCTGGCGCCGGGCCATGACGCGGGTTTTTACCGTGGTCGGGCGCTGCGGCAGTGCCACGAACGCGCCGCAAATGCCTTCGTCACGGACGAGCCCCCGGATACGATCGGCGGAGGCATCCTTGCCCATCACGCCCGCGAGCGTCGCTACGCCGCCAAGCGCCACGATATTGCGGGCCACATTGCCCGCACCGCCGAGCAGATAGCGTTCCTTTTCGATCCGGACGACCGGGACGGGCGCTTCCGGAGAAATGCGATCCGCATCGCCTATAAGATAGGCATCCAACATGATGTCGCCGACGACCAGCACGCGCTTGCCCGCCAGCCCGCCCACGACATCGGGCGTCAAGAGAACCGGAGACGCGTCAGACATGGAAATCCTTTGGTTGAAGATCATTCCGGCTTGGCTTCGGAAAGCTCCACCGAGAGCCCCAGACGGCTCAGGAGCTCCGCAAGCTGTTCTTCGGATTCGTAGGGAAGCGTGATCCGTCCCGCGCGGTCGGTCCCGGAAATGGACGCCTTGGGCGCGACATTCTCCCGAAGCTGCCGGATGGCCAGTTTGATACATGCGGGCTTGGGCGCGCGGGCACTGCGGGCCACGGGAGCGGAAGCCCCCATCAGCGAAGACGGCAACAAACCGTGCCGTTTCCAGTGGATGACGGCTTCTTCGGCGTCACGTACGGACAGGCGGCGCGTCATGACCGCATTGAACAGGATGTCCTGCAGAGCGCGCTCGGGAAGCGCCAGTACGGCGCGGGCATGGCCGGGCGTGAACACGCCGTCCTTGAGCGCATCCTGCATAGGGCGGGGAAGCTGAAGCAGGCGCAGGGAGTTGGCGACGGCGGAACGGCTCTTGCCAAGCCGCTGGGCCAGCTCCTCCTGACTGTACGGCAAACGCTCGCGCAGGGACTGGATGGCTTGGGCCTCTTCAAGCGGGTTCAGATCCTCGCGCTGGAGGTTTTCGATAAGCGCGGCGGTCAGGGCGTCCTCATCGGACAGTTCCCGCAGATAAACCGGCACTTCGGTAAGCCCGGCGCGCTGCGCGGCCCGCCAGCGGCGCTCGCCCGCCACGATTTCATAGATGGTCGCCGTTTCCGTCCGGCGCGGACGCACCAGCAGCGGCTGGATGACGCCCTGGCTCCGGATGGAGGCCGCCAGTTCGTCAAGCGCGGCCTCGTCGAAATGTTTACGGGGCTGCCCCTTGCAGGGCGTCAGCGCGGCGATGGGCAGCGTCGTCGTACTCTTGGGCACCGAGGGCGCGGGCACCTCCGCGCTGTCCGCCTTGGCCGAAGACGGGCGCTCCGCAGGCGTTACGTTGCGGAACAGCGCATCCAGACCACGCCCCAAACCACGTTCATTCGCAGACATGGGAAAACCTCACAGTCGTTCAAGGCAGGGACGCCCTGCCGATGTTTTCACGTGAAACACTACTCCGCCTTCGCGGTACGCGAGCCGGGCTTGCGCATGACGATTTCCTTGGCAAGGCTCAGATAGGCCTCGGAGCCTTTGGACTTGATGTCGTAATGAAGGATGGACTTGCCGAAGCTGGGGGCCTCGGAAAGCCGCACGGTGCGGGGGATGACCGTTTTAAAGATCTGATCGGGGAAGCAACGGTTCACTTCGTCCTGCACTTGCCGCGTCAGGCGGTTGCGCCCGTCGAACATGGTCAGCACCACGCCGAGAAGCCCCAACTGAGGATTGAGCCGCTTCTTGACCTGTTCATAGGTTTGCAGCAGCTTGACGATGCCTTCCAAGGCAAAGAACTCGCACTGGAGCGGTACAAGGATCTCCTTGGCGGCGCACAGGGCGTTGAGCGTGAGCAGGCCGAGCGACGGAGGGCAATCCAGGATAATGAAATCAAAACGCTTTTCCAGCGGCTCCAGCAGTTCGGAAAGATAGAATTCCCGCCCCATCTTATCCACAAGCTCCAATTCAGCCGCCGCCAGATCCGTACCGGAGGGCAAGAGGAACAGATATGGCGAAACCGTGGATAAAATGGCCTCGTTAACCTTTTCGGGCTGGAAGAACGACGTGTACAGATTGGCCGGCAACACATCCTGACCGAAGCCGAGCCCGCTGGTGGTGTTTGCCTGCGGATCGCAATCCACGAGCAAGACGCGTTTTTCCATGATCGCCAATGAAGCGGCGAGATTAATAGCGGTAGTGGTTTTGCCCACACCGCCTTTTTGATTGGCAATGGCGATGATTCGAGCCATGAACGTCCCTCTTTGGCAATAGGAGAAGCGCGAGGACATAAAGGGTGAAACGAGGCCGAAGCTGCCTGAGCCTCATTTCTTCCCAAACAGTTCCGCATGGTTGCCTTGCAAGCGGCAGGCAAACCTCTGTGCCGCGTTTTTCGCGCATACGGCACGCCGCAGGGCCATACAGAAGCGTTCCCGGGCGGTTGCGCCGGAAAATCCCTTCATAAAGAAGGGCATTGTTTCACGGGAAACAGGCACGCTTCCCTTACCGTTCTCTAGAAGATGTCACACCTCACGTCAAGGGAAGACGAAAAGAGAATAAGAAGAAACAAATGTTACCATCAAGAAACATAATATGTTACATTCGGAGACGCCCCGCCATAACGACGCAGGAAAACATTGCCCCCGTTCAGCACGGCCCCGAGAAAAACGGAATGCGCCCGCTCCTTACATATGGGATTGGCCCTCCCAAGGAAGCCGTTCAAATTCTCCCTCTGTAAAAACGGCTATGCAAACCCTATCCCGCCTCCGGGCAAGGCTCATTCACCAGATGCTCCCACTGCCCAAGGAATGCGGCGCGGCTTTCCGCATCCCAATGCTCCATCTCCCGGACAAAAGCCCTTGCCTTGTCGCGCAACGCCCCTTCCGTCCCGGAATTGGCGATGACCTTATCGCATCCCGCCAGCTTGCGCTCCTGCGTCCACTGGAGGCCGTCCATCCGGGCCATGAGCGTATCCGACCAGCCCCGCACATCCAGCAGGCGGCGGCAGCGTTCGCCCTGCTCGCAGGAAATCCCCACAACGTAGGGCCGCCGTTCTCCGCACAGCTTGCGGCTCCAGCCGGACTCGAACCACAGCGGCACCTCGGCGACGGCGTAGCCCCGCCCCGCTTCTTCCTGCCCGCTCCAGAACCGTTCAAGATCATCCAGCACCAGCGGGTGCAGCAGGTTTTCCAACTCGTGCACGTCCACGCCCGACTCCGCCGACGGCAACAGCGCGGCAGCCAGAGCCTTACGATCCACAGGCGAACGGTCGGCGGGAATGAACCGATCGCCATAGCGCAGCCGCAGCGCCTGCCAAGCCTCCCGGCCCGGCTCGTAGAGCCGGATTACCGCCGCGTCCGCGCTCCACGTCGGGACGCCCTCCTCCGCCAGCATCCGCATGAACAGCGACTTGCCCGATCCCGCCACGCCGGTCACGACGACGCGCCGCATGTGTCGTTCCAAGGTCAGCGCCGTCTGGACAAAATCCTCCGGAGGCGGGCAGGTGAAGGCCATCTTCTCACCCGTAAACGGGTGGATGAACGACAAATGCCATGCGTGCAGCATCTGACGCGGAGCCGGATCATGCTTGAGCAGCACGCCGGGTACGGGCGGCGTCAAAACCTGCCCGCCCCTTCCATACAATTTGTCGCCCCAGAGAGGATGCCCTACATGCGCCATATGCACACGGATCTGATGCGTGCGGCCCGTGAAAATCCGTACCCCAAGCAGGCTGTAGCCCTGCCCCTTGTGCAGCACGCGCCACTCGCTGCGGGCTTCCTTGCCGTTTTTCACCACCGCAACCTTGACCTTCACCGTGGGATGCCTGCCGAGCGGCGCATCCACCGTGCCCGCCGGCGCGGGGACCCCCTGCACCAGCGCAAGGTATTCCTTCCGTATTTCCCGTGCCGCGAACGCCTCGGAAAGCCGCATCCTCGCCTCTTCCGTGAGCGCCACGCAGATAAGCCCGGAGGTGTCTTTGTCCAGACGGTGCACGATGCCGGGCCGAAAGCCTTCCTGCGCCCGCAAGGACGGGAAACGCGCCACCAGCCGATGGACGAGCGTCCCATCAGGGCAGCTCGGCGCGGGGTGTACGGTCATACCCGCCGGTTTGTTGAGCACGGCAAGCCACGCATCCTGATAGAGGATCTCCAGTTCGCCCTCTTCCGGCTGCACGGATGTCGGTTCCGCTTCCATCCGCAGTTCAATGGACTGCCCGGCCCCCACCTTGGCGGAGACATCCGTACACACGGCCCCGTCAACAAGACAGCCGCCATCCCGGATGGCCCGTTTCACTTTTTCACGTGAAACATCCTGTTCCCGCAGGGCCTCTCCGAGAAACCGGTCAAGCCGCACCCGCCCGCCGTCAACTGTGAAAGCATATGTTCGTGTCATAAGGAATATCGGTAGAGGTGGGATGTGACGAGGAGGAAGGAACCTTCTTGAAGAAGGATTTCTTCATCCTCCCCAAACGCATCTCCTTCCCGGCTCAAGCAGGGCGAGGAGGCTGCTCAACAAGAATCCATTCCGGCGTTTTTCTTGAAGAGAAAGACATACAATCAAAGCGGGAAAAAGTGCAACCACCTGTCTTTATGCGCTTCTTATTTGCGCAGGAAGCCGGGGAGCTTGAAATACAGCTGCGAAAGCGGATCAAAGAGGCTTCCGGGCAGCCACGATGCCAGCCAGAACAGGCGGAGCTTGGGCGAGCCCACATAAGGAGCCACCAGCCTGCGGGCCTCCGCCCCGTTGCCTTCGCGCCACAGGGTCACGGCCTTCTGGAACGCGGCCCGGCGGGTCAGGATCTCGACCAGATCGGGATAGTCCCGGTCATAGCCGGGGTACAGCTTCCGGTGCTTGTCGAGGATACGGAGCGTCTCATCGGCGAACTGGCCGAATTTGCGGAACGTCGTGTTCACGCCGTGGACGCGCCAACGGGTCAGCGGCTCGTCCACATGGTCCAGCTCCACGGCGGTGGCCTCTGCATCGGTGCGGGTCACGTCCGGGGCGACAACGCCGTCGCCGTTCAGATCTTCACCGGTAATGCTTTCCAGCACAGACTGGGTCTCCGGGTGCAGCTTTGCAAAGCGGCGCACCGCCAGCACGGTGTACAGAGCGCTGAGCAGGTTGATGGCGCCCTCCACGATCAGGATGACGCCGATGGCCATCACCAGTGTTTCCATGGCGCCGAAGGGGTTTGCGATCAGGATGACGCCCAGCACCACGCTGAGCACCGGCAGCAGCAGAAAGCCCTTCCAGCTGTCGTAGCCGCAGCGGCGCAGGTCCAAGGCGTTCTGCACCCGGCCAATGGCGTCAAAGATGACGAACAGGCCGAACACGATGGGCAAAATGCTTACCACGATATCGCTGCGCAGCAGCAGAAAAACGCCCAGCGCAAGGCAGACAAGGCCGGAGATCAGGGTAAGCTGGCTCTGGAACACCCCGCGCTCCACCACAAAGTAGCGGATCAGCTGCACCGCTGCGCAGGCCAGCACCACGCCGCCCAGCGCGTAGCAGACGATGTTCAGCGCCGTGCCGGGCTTCATGACCAGAAAAATGCCCAGCCCGACATACAGCAGGCTCATGAGGATCAGGTTCCACTTCAGCTTTTTTACCATAGAGATCACGTTCCTTTCGTTTGCAGGGCCGCTGCCCGCACCCGGGTCAGTGGTACAGGGGTGCGATGGTGGTCTTGTTGATACGGGCATAGAAGGCCAGGCTCATCAGGATGCTGACGACTTCCGCAATGAAGAAGGCCCACCAGACATTGTTGACGCTGCCGGTCTGTGCCAGCAGCCACGCTGCCGGCAGCAGCACGAACAGCTGGCGGCAGACCGAAACGATCAGGCTGAAGACGCCGTTGCCCAGCGCCTGAAAGACCGAGCTGAGCACGATGCTGACGCCCGCCAGCAGGAAATGCAGGCAGATGATGCGCATGGCCGGGATGCCGATGGCAAGCATGGCGTCGCTGGCGGCAAAGATGCTCAGCACCTGTCCGGGTGCGAACTGGAAGATGCAGAAGCCTGCCAGCATGATGCCCTCGGCATAGCACACCGACAGCTTGATGGTCTTTTTCACGCGGTCCGGTCTGCGGGCACCGTAGTTATAGCCGATGATGGGCACCATGCCGTTATTCAGGCCGAAGATGGGCATGAACACGAAGCTTTGCAGCTTGAAGTAGACGCCGAACACCGCCACCGCCGTAGCCGAGAAGGCCATCAGGATCAGGTTCATGCCGAAGGTCATCAGGCTGCCCACGCACTGCATGGCAATGCTGGGCAGACCCACCGTGTAGATGCGGCCAATGGCCTTGGCGCTGGGGTGGAAGCCCTTGAAGCCGATCTGGATATCCGGGTTTTTGCGGGTGTTGAAGTACAGGGTCATGCCTGCGCCGCAGAACTGACCGATGACCGTTGCCACCGCTGCGCCGGTGGTGCCGGACAGCGTCTCGCCGCAGTAGCCGAAGATGAAGATGGGGTCCAGAATGATGTTCACCACGGCACCCACCAGCTGGCTGATCATGCTCAGATAGGTGCGGCCGGTGGCCGCCAGCAGCTTTTCGCCCATGGTCTGCGTGAACAGACCCAGACTCAAAATGCAGCATACCGACAAATACCGGATGCCCTGCTGTGCGATGACGGGGTCACTGGTCTGAGCGTAGAAGTAGGGCTTCATGCAGGTGAGGCCGATGACAAAAAACACCGCAAAGCTGCACAGGGAAAGGAAGATGCCGTTTTCTGCGGTGATGTTGGCGCGGCTCTGGTTCTTTTCGCCAAGGCTCTTGCTCAGCAGGGCATTCACGCCCACGCCGGTGCCCACGCCCACGGCGATCATGACATTCTGCAATGAAAAGGCCAGCGATACGGCGGTGAGGGCGCTTTCGCTGACATGGGACACGAACACCGAGTCCACCACGTTGTACAGTGCCTGCACCAGCATGGAGATCATCATCGGGATGCTGAGCTTCAGCAAAAGCGGGTTGATCTCCATGGTGCCCATGATGTTCTCCACCGACAGCGGCATGGGCATGATGAAGGATATGGCCTACGTCATGGTGGGCGGCCTTATCGCCTCCACCCTCCTGGCCATGTTCCTGATGCCCGCCTTCTATCTGCTGATCCGGCGGGAGAACCTGGACGGCACCAAAAAGGGCCGCCGCAAAAAGCAGCAGCCCGAACCTGTGGAGGCCGGAAACACCCAGTCCTGACCGCCCCCAATAGAGACAAGACAGGAGCGCCCCGGCGGGGCGCTCCTGTCTTGTCTTTCCCACTGTGGACAGCTTGCCTTTTTCCGAGGGGGAGAGCTCCGGGGGAGATCCATGTGTGATGGAAGCCTGTACCATGTTTTACTATGAACGGGAAAGGTATATGCCGTCGGCAGTGGGGCTTAAATATGTAGGCGCGTCCAGATCCCAAAGGAACAGGATCTCATAGATCCGGCTGACCTCTATAAATATTCCCTTCCACCTATCAAAAGGATTATGCACAATACAGGACGCAGCTGCATCACACTCAGATGAAGACACAACTGTTTGCGGCACAGTTTGGTTGGAAACGCGGTGGAGAGGGCAGACGTGGGAAGAGAGATATGAGGGAGGAACTGTGATGCCCAGAGCACAGGAGAATCGTATTTCGGGGGAGTGACTTTCTTGGCTCCTGGCGGGGGCAGCTTTTGATCGACTGCGGGGATGTTACACTGCGCAGGAAAAGAAGACCTGAAAAAATGACCCTTTCAAAAAGAAGAGGAGATGTTGGCATTAAAAATGCTGCGGAGCATAGCTCCGCAGCTGGGGATATGAGAGGCAAACTGTTTTAAAAGATCATTGGACCGATGAAAGCATAAAGTAAAACGAAAGCCCATGCAAAAGCGGCACCAATCCAGTTTGCACGAAGAGCTTCCTTCGTGTTGTCGCAACGGGCGGTGATCATCTGACCGATAAAATTGCTGGTGGGATAGACAGAACTGGTCAGGCGGGTTGCCGCGAGGATAGAGACAGCAAAAACACCCATAGGAAGTCCTGCCTTAATTGCCATCTCACCGAACATCTCAGCCACGATCTGAATTTCCAGTACAGCGGCGGTCTCAATTCCAAATCCGCCCACCACGGCGGAAACCAAAGCGAGAGCGGTGGCTCCACCACTCTGCGCCAGCCCGCTGAGAAGATTGCCCAAAGCGGTAAAGCCCTCGCCGGCGTTGACCAAGTCCATCATAACGGTGAAATTCAAAAGCAGGACCAACGTGGAGGCCTGACTACCGATGCCTTTGCTCAGCATTTTGACACCTTCATCTACCGGAAAACCGGCAA
>ERZ773192.2131-NODE-2131-length-17544-cov-4.922065_pt1 | contig 17544 bp, 14 predicted proteins | sample MGYA00581010_ERZ773192 | MGnify/ENA primary metagenome ERZ773192 (study PRJEB29015, sample SAMEA2737741) | human gut metagenome | biome: human gut; feature: human-associated habitat; material: faeces | place: China | collected 2012 ...
CAGAATGAAAAATTCGCGGCGCATCTTGGCGCATTTTCATCTGGAAATAGTATTATGCAGCGGATATACCGCTTTTTCTGCTGGTAAGATTCGCCACGCAGATGGAAATCTCCTGCTGATTTGTCCACTTTTCTGCCATATTCACCATGCCTGAATTTTTATCACGAAATCAGCATATTTATTCATAAAACCGCTTGACAAGCTAATAAATATGCAGTATAATGCCTTCCGTCAAACACAAGGAAGGATGGTGGCAATCATGGCTCACCTGAATGCAAAGAAACTTTTCCCGCTTTTCCTGGCGCTGGCACTCTGCTTGACGTCGGTCAATGCGCTTGCCTGCACCGCTGTTTATGTTGGTTCTGACCTCACCGCGGACGGCACGACGATGTTCGCCCGCTCGGAGGATATTTCCAACAGCTACAACAAGCTGTTCTACGCGATTCCCGCTGGCGTCCATACAGCCGGCGAGGTGTACAACGGCTGCTACGGCTTCACCTACACCTTTACCAAGGACAGCTACGCCTACACGGCGTTCCGCGATGATAACGGCGCGGCGAAGGATGGCGTCTGCCCGGACTGCGGTCAGACCCATGCACATACGCCCTATGAGGCAGGCGGAACGAACAGCATGGGCGTAAGCGTGAGCGCGACCGAAACCATCGGCTGCTCCGATGCGCTGTATGAAGTTGATCCGTACACGGACGAGGGCATTGAAGAGGCCGAAATCACGACCGTATTGCTGAGCGAATCCGCGACGGCGAAGGAAGCAGTCGAACTGCTGCTGAGCATTTACGATTCTGTCGGCGCGGCGGGCGGCTCCGGCATCTTCATTGCGGACGACAAGGAAGTGTGGTACGTCGAAAACGCTTCCGGTACGCAGTATGTTGCCGTCAAGCTGACCTCGACGATGGCGTTTTCGCAGCCGAACATGTCGGTGATTGGTCTGATTGACCTCGATGATACCGAGAACGTGATGGCCTCCGCGAACCTGATTGCTGTGGCGGAACAGGCTGGCTCTTATGTCGGCGACAAGGAAGCCAACACCATCGACTATGCCGCTTCCTACAACGCGGATCAGGGTGTCGGCTCCCGTATGGTGAACGCGCTGAAGTACTTCAACGCCGCAACCGCCAAGGAAGAACCTGTTTATGCGGATTTCGCCATTTCCAACGTCGCGGCGGATGGCAGCATCGTGCCGATGTATACCAATATCACGCTTGACCATGCATGGAGCGTTGCGGATGTTGTCGGCTACTATCACATTGCGGGCATCGGCTCGACGCGCAACCTTGAAACGCACATCTTCCAGGTCGCCAAGGAAGACAGCATCACCGACACCGTGGAATGGGTCGCGATGGACGACGCGGCGCTGAGCGTCTTCGTGCCGTATTACCCGATGCTGACCACGGATACCTATGCTGGCTATCAGCTCAGCACCGCAGCGGCAGATTTTGTGGAAGCGCAGCCGGAAAGCGGCGTGTACTACGCAACGACGAAGAACAAGCGGAACGAGAACGGCGAGCGTGTGAAGGTGGAAGGCTTCTGCGTCCTGCCGGAGAACTGGGCGGATTCCGTCTACTGGACGATGGATGCGCTGTCCAATCTCTACGAGTACGGCACGCTGACGGACGATGAAAAGGCGCAGGTTGAAACGACGCTGGCGGATTTGCAGGCTGAATGCTATGAAGTCTACAATCAGCTGAAGGCTGACCCCGACAACGCCACCGCAATCAGCGCCGCTGCCGCGCAGAAGGTTCACGAAGCCTGCGTCGCGCTGGTGAACGCCGTGAAATAACCGTTTTAGTTTCCAATGCGATGTTCATCCGAAGACCGCATGAAAAAAAGCAAGAGGCTGTGAGCAAATTTCCGCTCACAGCCTCTTGCGATTCAGGGGAAAGGAATGCGTATGAACAACACCGAGGGCAGTTTGGTGGTAATATTATTTCCAGATTCAGCGGCGCATTTCATTTGAAAACGGCATTAGCATTCCTTTTTCATGGCGGAATAGCCAATCAGCACCGTCCACACATAGGCGCAGGTTTTGGGGATCATCAGCATACCGATCATCGGAAGGGTATCAGCCCACAGCACCACCGGAATATAGAAACCAAAGCTCAGCACGATGGTCAGCCACATCCAGCGGAAAGACTTGTCGCCGTGTTCCTTGGCGCTGCGATAGAACAGCACGATAATCAGCAGACCCATCAGCGCAAAGGGAATGTTGCGGTAAATGCCCCAGGCAAGCGGAGATTCGGCGCTCAGCCACTGGTTCTGCGGCATCATGCACAGCGCAATGCGCACAGCAGCCAGACCGTACACCGCGGCGGTCAGCCCCTTCTGCCCCTCGACCTGATAGCGCTGACGCCAGACGTAGTAGAGCAGCACATAGAACACGGTCATGGTGACAGAGGTAATCCATTTACCCAGTCCCAGCGGTACGGTGAAGTTTTCAAGCCCTGTGGTGCACAGTGCAATCGCACGCGGAATCAGGTGGAACGAGTCGCCTGCGCCCAGCACAATTGCCATCAGACCGAACAGACGGAACTGCTTGTTGCCCTTGCTTCCACGAATCATCAGAATGCCGATGGTAATGACGGACACCAGATAAACAGCGTCAAAGAGCGTTTCAATAATCGCCTGCATAGTAAGTTACTCTCCTTTTTTGTTCTCTTTCTTGTTGGATGCTGCGGCGAAGATTGGTTCCCCGAACTCAAGGCGGCGCGCCGCGCCCCGCACGGGATTTTGATACTATTTCCAGTTTGCTCGCTTTGTTCCTGCTTATTCCCCCTTTTTGCTGAACGATGTTCAGTTTGCGCTTGAAAAAATGCCTACCTTATCAGTAGGGCTTTCAGGAAGCGCTGCGCGAGGAAGACGCGTCGCGTTTCTGCGGGTGCGGGTCAATACAGAAGCCTGCGGACGATTTCCAGAATGGGGGAGGGATCATAGTCCTCCCGCAGCAAAGCGGACAGCATCAGGGAGAACAGAACGTTCGCCAGCTTTTCCGCCGTAAAATCATCCGTAAAGGCGTCCTGCCGTATTCCTGCATCCTGCTTCAGAACAAAGCACAAAACGTCCAGAATGTGCCGCCACGCATGCTGCATTCGCAGCTTGCCTTCGCTCTTTTCCTTCTGCATGAAGCTGAGCGAATGAAGCGTGAAGAAGCCGGGATACTGCCGGCTGCCATAGGCCATGCGTTCAAACATCCATGTGATGCAGCTCACGATATTTTGAAACATATCCGCATTTTCCGGGCGGTGGAAAATTTCTTCCCATACGCTTTCCACAGTCGCACCGACCAATTCGGTCTTGGAATCAAAATAGTTGTAGATGGAGCCTACCGATACGCCGCACGCCGCGGCGACGGAGCGGATGCTGATGGCAGACCAGCCCTCCTGCCGAATCAATTCCCGGCTGGCTTTCAGAATTTCCTCCCGGGATGTCACGATGGTATTCACACGTCGCCTCCTTACTGAACATTGTTCACTTTGAATGATAGCATTCACGATTCGCTGTGTCAAGGGGTTTTGAAAATTTTTTTGAAAAAATCGCTTGCCGCAAAACGTCCGAAAAGAAAAAAGGAGAAGATGGATTCCCCTTGCTTTCCGTAAACGCCCTATGGTATAATGTCAGCGGATTTATCCATCCGGAAGGAGCATCGCATGAGCAAGACCAAGGAACGCATTCACGACAGCAATCTCCGCTACAAGCAGGGCTTGGGGCAGAACTTTATTTATGACGAGGATCTTCTCGCCGCGCTGGTGGCATCCAGCGAAATCACCAAGGACGATGATGTGCTGGAAATCGGCCCCGGCGCGGGCAGCATGACCAAATACCTCTGTGATGCGGCACACCATGTCCTCTCCATCGAGCTGGATGAACGCCTGATTCCGCTGCTGACGGCGTTCCTCGCTGAACGCGATAATTTCACCCTCGTGCAGGGCGACGTGATGACGCTCAACCTCGCCGACGTGACGAAAGACCTGCGCAAGCCGCTCTCTGTCGTCGCGAATATCCCGTATTATATTACCACCCCGCTGCTGACCATGCTGCTTGCCAGCCCGATTCCGATTCAGCGGATGGCGCTGATGGTGCAGAAGGAAGTGGCGGGCAAGGTGCTGGCGCAGCCCGGTGACGATGGCTGGGGGATGCTCAGCGTTCGCAGCCAGTTCTACTGCGACCCGTATCTGGCCATGGATGTACCGGCAAAGTGCTTTACGCCCGTGCCGAAGGTGGACAGCGCGTTCATCGTCCTGCCGTGGCGGGAAACGCCGGCGGTACAGGTGCAGGAGGAAGCTGACTTTTTCCGCGTGGCGCAGGCGGCGTTCGCACTTCGCCGCAAGACGATGACGAACGGTTTGTGCGCCGCGTTCCACATGGAGCGCGCAGACGCTGCGTCGCTGATGCAGACTGCCGGGCTGGATGAGCGAATCCGCGGCGAAAAGCTGACGCTGGCGGAATTTGCGCGGCTGGCGGATGCGTTTACGGCGTGGAGGGCGAAACAGGCGTAACCTGCTGTTGTACTTTCGAATCATTCGTGGCATACTGCAATTAAGGTAACACCGCACAAATGAGGTGGTCGGCTGGGGAATGGATTTTTCGTCAGATGCAAATGCAAATTTCGAAGGTTTACTGGAGGTAAATCGAGGAATTTGCATGCCGCAGATGGCGGAAAAGACATCGCCGGACGTGCCGCCGAATTGTGCGGTGGTGCCTTAGATTCTTTCACCCGTGAGCGTGTTGTTCTTCGCGCCCACAATCTTCACGCGGACGATTTCGCCCACGTCGCTTTCCGTGCCGGGGAATGTGACGGACAGCCCGTGCAGCCCGTGGCCGGACACATCCGTGTCGCTGCGGCGGCTGAGTCCCTCCACCAGCACCTCTTCTTCTGTGCCGATGAACCGCGCGAGCGCCTTCTTCTGGCATTCCTCCTGTACTTTCAGCAGTTCCTGAATGCGGCGGGAGGACACGTCTTCCGGCACTTGGTTCGGCATTTTCGCCGCGCCCGTACCCGTTCGGGGCGAATAGATGAAGGTGAACGCGCTGTCATAGCCGACCTCGCGCACAAGCGACAGTGTGTCCTGAAACTGCTCCTCCGTCTCGCCGGGGAAGCCGACGATAATATCCGTCGTCAGGCCGATAGCCGGAATCGCCTCGCGCAGCTTACGCACGCGGTCAAGGTACTGCGCGCGGTTGTAGTGGCGGTTCATCCGGCGGAGGATTTCATCGTTGCCGTGCTGAACCGGCAGGTGGAACTGCGGCAGGATGTGCTTGGAATGCGCCATCACATCAATCAGCTCGTCGGACAAGTCCTTCGGATGGCTGGTCATGAAGCGGATGCGCGGGATGCCCACATCATCCAGCGCTTTGAGCAGCTGGGCGAACGTGACGGGCGTTTGGAGTCCCTTGCCATAGCTGTTCACATTCTGCCCCAGCAGCATGATTTCCTTCACGCCGCCGTCGCGCAGCGCTTCCGCTTCCGCCACAATCGCGCTCATTTCGCGTGAACGCTCCCGCCCGCGCACATACGGCACGATGCAGTAGGTGCAGCAGTTGTCGCAGCCGTACATAATCGTGATATACGCCGCGTCATGGCGCAGGCGCTGCACGGGCAGCCCCTCGGCAATCGTGTTCTGCTCCTCCACCTCCACCACCGCGTGGTCGCTTTCCAGCGCTTTGAGCATCAGTTCCGGCAGGCGGTACAGGTTCGCCGTGCCAAACGCCAAATCCACAAAGCGGTACTGCTTCAAAATCTTCTCCGCCATGCCGGGCTGCTGAATCATACAGCCGCACACGCCAATCATCAGCCGCGGATTCTTCTTGCGCACTTCCTTGAGCCACGTCACGTTGCCCAAGGCGCGGCGCTCGGCGTTGTCGCGCACGCAGCAGGTGTTAAACAGCACAAAATCCGCCGATTCGCGGTCGGCGGCTTCCTCCATGCCCATGTCGCGCAGCATTCCGGCAAGGATTTCGCTGTCATGCGCGTTCATCTGGCAGCCATAGGTCACAACGTGGTAGCTCTTCGGGGCATCCGGCATCAGGCGAATCTGCTGAATATACTGCCGCTGCTCTTCCAGCTGTTCTTCTGAAATGATGACAGGCTTTCTGTCACTCATGGGCTTCCTCCTGTTTTGCAAGCATTTCCCGCAGCGGCGGACGTGACCGTTTGCGCGTCATTTCCACCAAACCGAGGGATGTCAAGCCGTGAATCACCGTCTTTACGCGGTCGGACGCGAACGCTTCTTCCAGCGCGTCCAGCACCATTTGCCGGTGTTCCGGGGTCTTCATGTCAATCATATCAATGATGATGATGCCGCTCAAATTCCGCAGGCGCACCTGCCGCGCAATCTCGCCGCACGCTTCCAGATTCAGCCGCAGCACGGTGTCCTCCAACTCGCGCTTGCCGGTGAATTTGGCGGTGTTGACGTCAATCACCGTCATCGCCTCGCACGGGTCGATGACCAGCGTACCGCCGCTGCTGAGCCACACGCGGCGCTCCTGCGCTTTTTTTAGCTGCGACTCAATTTTATAAATGGTCAGCAGGTTTTCAGGAATCACCTGAACCGGCGCAATGCCCGCGGCTTTTTCCGCCACTGCCGGGTCGTCCGTCACAATTTGGTCAATCCCGCGCGGGCGATAGTCATCCAGCACGGCTTCGAGCGTGCTTCGCGGCTGCATCAAGACGGACGGCACATGCGCGGTCGGCGCGGCGCGGCGAATCTGCTCCCACTGCTGGAACAGCCGCTCCGCTTCCGCCGCGAGTTCTTCCTCCGGCGCATTCTCCGCCGCCGTGCGCATCACCAAGCCGAAGCGCTCCTGCGCAATCGCCCTGCCCGTCTCCTTCAGCGCCTTCCGCTTGCCATCCTCCGTGATTTTGGACGACACGCCAATCATGCGGCTCATGGGCGTGAGCAGCATCGTCTCCCCGCACAGGCTGATGTCGCGCGTGAGGAACGCGCCCTTGACGCCCTGTGCTTCCTTGCGAATCTGCACAATCACCGCGTCGCCCGTTTTCGGGTAGGATAGCCCCGTGTTCTTCTCTTCCAGCGGCAGGAAGCCATTTTTCTCCTGCCCAATATCGACGAACGCCGCCTTCATCCCCGGCACAATGCGCTCCACGCGCCCCAGCAGCACCGCTTCCGCCGTGTCGCCCTCCTGCGGGAAAAAGACTTCCGCCAATTGCCCGTCTTCCAATATGCCAATCAGCGGCTTTTCGCCCTGATGCACAAGCAATGTTCTCATAGGTTCTCCAAGGGCGTCAGTTCGCCGTTTTCATCCCGACCCAGCAAGCCGTTGCGGATAATCAGCGCATCCGGGGCGCTTTCCAGCCCACAGAAGGTGCTAAGCGCACTTAACAGCATATCCGGCTTGCACGCCAGCGTCTCCGTCAGCGCCATGACGGCATGAATCGCCGTGCCATCGCCGGAGAGCGACACCAGCAGCGGGCGGATGTCCGTCTCCTTCATGCCGGATTTCGTGCGGCGCATGGCAAGAATACTCGTCTGTTCAAGGAACGCCGGAATCGCCGCAATCATCTTTGCCGCCGCGTTCGCATCCGCAATGTTCAGCGTGTAATCCGCCGCCTGCACGAGCGCCATCATCGCCGGATGCTTGTCATCCAGCGCACGGGCGGAGGAAAGCTGCAAATCCGGCGGCAGGGCGCGGTTCATCTGCTGGAGGAAATCATCCGGCGACACCTCGCGCGCCATCGTCACATCCAGAATTTCCTTTTTCCCCGCTGCCCCGGTGGACAGCGCCGACGCGAACGTCAGCAGAATATGCGGATTATACCCATTGGAATACGCCACGGGCAGCCCCGAACGGCGCAGCGCCCGCATCATCGCCCGCTGAATGTCCAGATGCCCGATGTGGCGCAGGCGGATGCCCTTTTCAAACACAGCCATTATCCGCAATATTTGCACACCCCTTTGAAGCGCTGCAGGCCGCAGCCGTTGCAGCCCTTGCGGCAGTCTTTGGTCGTCTGCGCCTTTTCCGCCTTTTCCTTCTCTCGCCACAGGAATTCCTTTGTCACGCCGCAGTCAATCACATCCCACGGCATGATTTCGTCCTTCTCGCGGCGGCGGTAGGCATAGAACGCCGGGTCGATGCCCAGTTCGGAAAACGCCTCGCGCCACATGTCGTACTTGAACAGCTCCGTCCAGCCGTCGAGCATACAGCCCTTCTGATACGCACGGAGAAGCACCTGCCCCATTCGGCGGTCGCCGCGGGCAAAGCAGGCTTCCAGATAGCTCAAATCCGACTCATGATAATTGAACGTCACGCCCTTGATATGCAGCTTCTCGCGCAGGTGGCTCTGCTTCTCGCGCACCATCTCCTGCGTGTCCTGCGGCTCCCACTGGAAGGGCGTGAAGGGCTTGGGCACAAACACGGACGCGCTGCACACAACGCGCAGTCCCTTCGCGCGCTCGCCCCTTGGCACGGCAAAGTACGCATCGACGACCTTTTTCGCCAAATCCGCAATGCCGTCCAAATCCTCGGTCGTCTCCGTCGGCAGACCCATCATGAAGTACAGCTTGACGCTGCTCCATCCGCCGTGGAAGGCGTCGGAGACTTTGCTCATCAGGTCTTCTTCCGTCACGCCCTTGTTGATGACGTCGCGCAGGCGCTGCGTTCCGGCTTCGGGCGCGAACGTCAGGCTCGTTTTTTTCTCCTTCTGCGTCGCCTCCAGCGAATCCTTCAGCACGCTGTCCAGGCGCAGCGACGGCAGCGAAATCGACACATGCTTCTCGTCCAGACGGCGAATCAGCTCGCGAATCAATTCCGCCAGACAGGTATAGTCGCCGGAAGAGAGGCTGGACAGGCTGATTTCCTCATACCCGGTCGTGTTTTCCAGCTGCTGCGCCAGCTCCACCAGATGCTCCAGACTCCGCTCGCGCACCGGACGATACAGGATGCCCGCCTGACAGAAGCGGCAGCCGCGCGTGCAGCCGCGCATGATTTCCAGCATGATGCGGTCGTGGATAATCTCCATGTACGGCACGGGGATTTCCGTGGGATAGAACGCCTTGTCCAAATCGGGGATAATCGCTTTCAAGACCTTTTCGGGCGCTTCGGGGCAGTTCGGCTTCATGGACGCAATCGTGCCGTCCGCGTTATACTGGACGTCATAGAGCGCCGGGACGTACACGCCGCGGATGGCGCACAGGCGCTTGAGGATTGTCATGCGGCTCGCGCCCTCTTCGCGCCCCTGCATGATGACGCGGTTGAGGTCGAGGATCTGCTCTTCGCCGTCGCCGACCATGAAGGCGTCAATAAAATCCGCCAGCGGTTCGGGATTGAACGCGCACGGCCCGCCCGCAACCACAATCGGGTCTTCCTCCCGGCGATTTTCCCGCAAAAGCGGAATGCCGCCAAGCTCCAGCATCGCCAGAATGTTGGAGTAGCTCATTTCATATTGCAGCGTAAAGCCCACGACGTCAAAGGCGCTGAGCGGGCTGCGGCTTTCGAGCGTGAACAGCGGAACATTTTCCTGCTTCATCAGGTCCATCATGTCCACCCACGGCATAAACGCGCGTTCGCAGAGCATATCAGGCTGCTGATTCATCGCGGCATAGAGAATCTTCATGCCCAGATGGGACATGCCGACCTCGTAGGTATCCGGAAAGCAGAACGCAAAATGCAGCTTCGCGCTGTCCCACGGCTTGAGCTGCGTATTCATTTCCCCGCCGGTATAGCGCGTCGGCTTCTGCACCTGATCGAGCATCCGGGCGATGGCTTCTTGGTTGATTTCGGGTTGCAAAGTGGAAGTACCTCCTTAACCGTACAGCGCAGAATTCGCGCTCATTATAATGTATCATTTTTCGCGGTCAAGGTCAACTGTTTGTCGGATGAAAATTTTGCCGCCGCCTGATTTTTGGCAAAAAACAGCCGTTTTTTGGACTTGACAAGGCGTAGCACATGGCATATAATGGTTTTACAAAATCTGCACAGGAGGTCGTTTTCCATGCGCAACAAACGGATTCTGTCGTTTTTGGTGGCACTCGTTTCTCTGCTGACGCTGCTGCCCGCTGCTTCGGCGGCAAGTGACGTGTACGTCGGGCAGACGTTCTACTTCGGCAGCTATGAGCAGGATGGCAACCTGCGCAACGGCGATGAGCCGATTCTCTGGCGCGTGTACAGCGTTGATTACGGCAGCCGGACAGTGCGCGCGGTGAGCGAGTATGGGCTGGATTCGATGGTCTACAACCGCTCGACCAGCACCACCTCGTGGCACAACAGCACCATCCGCTCGTGGCTGAACAGCACGTTCCTGTCCTCCGCATTCACGTCGGCGGAACAGGGGCAGCTGAACAGCGTGTACGTCAGCAATTCGTCGGACTATGTGTACATCCTCAGCCAGTGGGAAATCCAGCAGTATCTGGACACGGAACTGCTCTACGCCACGGAATACGCCCGGCAGTGCGGCGCGTACACCGCCAGCGACACAGGCACCTCCTCCTACTGGGCGCGCGTGGACAGCACGTCGACCTTCGGCGTGTTCGTCGGCGCGCACGGCAGCTTCTACGACCACGGCAACAAGGTGACGGAGTTTGACAACGCCGTTCGCCCCGCCATCTGCGTCTCATTTGACGTGGCGCTTGGCCGCTGGACGCCTTCTTCCTCCGACAGCAGCAGCGGACTGCTTGCCATGTCCAACCGCCCGATTTCGACGCGCTCCGGCCCGTCGACGAAGTACGATGAGCTTGGCACCTACTGGAACGACGGCGGCCACACGGTGACGGTGCTGTCCCGCGCGTCCGGCAACGATATCTGGTGGCTGGAAGTTGAATTTGAGTACAATGGCAAGATGGTGCGCGCCTACACGGGTGAGCAGCGCATCGACATTGACGTGAACCGTGTGCCGGATGAAAGTATACCGTTTGGCAACGGGCGCGTGACCTCCACTACAACGGCGTACTACGGGCCGGGCACGAACTACAAGCAGCATCAGCAGAAGATTTCCTCCGGCACGACCGGCGCGGTCATGGCGTGGGAGAACGGCTATGTGTGCCTGGAGTTCCAGCCGTCTGGCTCGTACCAGATTCGCCGCGTATGGCTTCCGGAGAACGTGGTGTCCATCACCTATTATTGAGCCACGGCAAGCCTTATCACCATACGCACCTGAAAAAGGCGGTTCAGCTTCATCGGCTGAATCGCCTTTTGGGTTATGTTTTCTTCCCGTGCCTGCGTCCCCCGGTCAGCAGCAGCCCGTAGCCGACCACGCCCGCCAGCAGCAGACCGCCGGCGAAAATCAAGCCTGTCACGGCGCTGTGCTCCGGCACGTCCTCGCCGCCGGAAATGCCGCCAGCCGTATCGCGGGGCTCCAGCGCGTTTGAAATCACCTGCGCCAGCGGCAAAATCGTGTTTTGCAGGCGGATTGGCTCGGTCTCCCGCGCGCCCCAGAGCATCCGGAGCGGCTCTTGCGCGTTCGCGGCAAAGTACACGTCCCGAATGAGCGTCGGGGCGGTGTGGTCAAGCCCCGCCTTGACGGAGAGCGCGAAATTCTTCATCAGCGCTTCATTATCGCCGCCGCGGCGGACAATCAGGCGGATTTTCGCCGCTTTCTCGCCGCTTAAGAGCGTGTCATACTCCGCGGAATTGCTGATTTCGTCCCGCGCGACGGTCAGCGGAAAATCCGCCTGTTCAGGATTCACCGTCACCAGCGCCGCGCCCTGATTCGCAAGCTCTTCCCGCAAATCCCGCACGAGTGCCGCGTCGCCCATCAGCCCGATGGTGCGCACGGCACTGGTCACAGGCTGCGCCGTCTCGCGGGCAGACCACGGCACATCGGGCAGCGTCTCCGTGCCATCCTCGCGCAAGACTGCCTGCTGCCCCTCTACCGCAATCACCCGGTGGCGCGTGCCATCCGCCGTCAGCAGCACATCCCCGACGGCAGGGGGAACATCCAGCCACGCCAGCAGCGTCCCCTGCTCATCCGCCAAGCGATACGCCGATTTTTCCGCCGCCATGGCGGAACTGGTGAGCAGCAGCAGCAGCAGCAAAAGCAGCGTCAGAAGCTTCCTCATCCGCGGTGTCCCCCTTTCACGCCCGGCGGTGTCAGCAGGAAAATGGCGGTTCGGCGCACAATTTCCGCCAGCGCGGTGGATACGCTTGCGCACAGCAGCGCCGCATCCGTCCACGGCTGCACGTCCGCGCGGAGAACCCCCAACACGCCCGCTGCGCCTTGCACGACGAGCATCCCCATCAAGCTGCACAGGAGCATCCCGCGCCGGCTGACCCCCAGAAAGCACGCCACCGCCCCGATGAGCATCGCGCACGCCCAGAGTGCATCCGCCTGCCCGTCCGACAAAATCAGCACAAGCAGCCCCATCGCCCCGGCAATCACGCTGCCCAGCAGCACACGCACCAGCTCCCGGCGCGGGCGGATGGTCATCATCAGGCGCACGGAAGCCGCCGCCGTCACCGCCAGCCCCGCTGGATTCACCCGCGCCGCGCCAAGCCGGACATCCGGCATCAGCAGCGCCGCGAGCATTGCCAGCAGCCACGCACCCGCCGTCCGCTGGCGAATCCCCAGCCGCTCCCACGCGCCGGAAAGCACGCCGGAGAACGTGAGCACAAGCAGAATGGTTGCCAGCAGCATCCCCACCGTCATGTTTTTCGCCTCCCTTTTCGGGTTCAGTATGCGCGCTGGAGGCGGTTTCATGCGCGGCGGAAAAAGATAGCGTCTTTTTGCGGAAAAACCCTGTCGAAACCCTTGACGATTCGCACTTTATTTGATAAAATTTTCATAGGGAGTGTTCTTTTATTTTATTACCTATTATTTATGGAGGCAATTATGAGCATCGACAATCAGCTTCTCTTCTGTTATCTGGAGGAGGACAATATCCAGCAGGCGTATTTTCGCGTCCGCCCGCTGCTGACCCCGGACGCTGACATCCGTCAAGAGGCGATGAACCAGTTTCCGGTGGAAGGCTGCCTGCGCATCGTCCCTGACCGCAACGAACAGCACACCTTCAAGAGCCGGATGCGCGACCTCGGCCATTATTGTCTGGTTGATTTGGCGAACCTGCCCGCCGAAGCTACAAAAATCCGCACAAACAAGAATTTCCGCCCTGACAAGGGTGAGCCGAACCAGTTTATCCTCTATTCCGACACCGTGCATGAATTGCCCGCGCACAGCTTTTATGAGGTGATTTCCGCCCCGGCGGATGATGCCGCGGTGGTGGCGGAAACGGCGATTACGCCCCTGTTCTATCTGCGCGCGGACAACGTGCTGTACGGGCCTGTGTGCAAAAATGACCCGGAAAAGCCGCAAAAGAGCAGCGGGATGGCGGGAATGCTGTTCACGCTGCCCTGCCCGGATGGCGTGGAGCGCACGATTCTCTGCCTGAAGGATGCGCCCACGGCGGTGCGTCCCGCGCCAATTCAGCGGCAGATGCGCCCCAAGCCCGTCCGCTTTGACCGCCCGTTGGATGCGGCAGCCGTTCCGGCAGCTGCGCCGAGTGTCGCGGCTGCCCCGGCTGACCCGATTGCCCCAGCAGACCCGGTCGCCTCGGCAGACCAGACCGTCCCGGCAGACCAGACTGTCCCCGAAGCACCCGCGGCGGAGAAGCCCGCGGAAAAGGCGGACGCGGCGGATGAATCCCTGCCCATCGGCGAAACGCTGAACATTCTGGACGAAACGAAGGATTTTGAAGAGACGCTGCAAAGCCTGAATACAGGCGTATCCGACAGTGCGAACCTTCTGCATCAGCAGCAGACGCGCCCGGTGAAAATGCCGCCGAGCATGATGAAAACCGGCCCGCTGACCGGCACGCCGCTCGTCCGCACGCCGCTGCGCACCTCCCCCCAGCCGAGCAAAAACCGCGTGCAGGAGACGGTGAGCAGCCAGTGGTACGTTGGCAAATACGAGCCGCCGGCGCAAAACCTGCCCAACGGCACATCCATGCGCCCCATTGACAACCCCGTGGCGGACGCGGTGAACGCCTTCCGCGCCGCGTGGCGGATGCCCGAAGCGCGCGAGCAGCTGATGGACTTCATGCTCTCGCTGGACGGGCTGCGCTCCAAGCTGGAGCCCCGCATTTGCAAAGACCGCAACATCACCGCGCTCCAGCGCGTGCTGCGCGACCGCCTGCAGGATTTGGAGGCGGAGCGCCTGACTGCCCTGTGCCAGTTGGACAAGGCACGCCGCGACATGGACAGCTTCAAGCAGGAAATTATCGCCGGCATGGCGAACCGCCTGCAGAAGGAAACGGGCAAGCTGGAGAGCGACCGCGACGCGTGCGAGGCGCAGGTGGCGTCGCTCAAGACCGAACTGAACAGCCTGACCGTGCAGCGCGATTCCCTGCTCAAGCACATTGACACACTGCAGAACGATGCGCTCCCCGCGACCATCTCGAAGCTGCTGGGCGACTTGCAGCTGAACATCCCGCTGACGGGTCAGCCGCTGCGCATGAGCCCTGTGAGCGGACAGCAGGCGACGCTGGACGAACTGCTGGCACGCCTGACGGCTGTGTGCGGCAAGTGCGGGCTGACGCTGACAAAGAATCAGGGGATTGCGCTGCTGCTCCTGCTGGCGATGAGCGACCGCATCGGTATTGTGTCGCCCACCCCCGCGCCCGCCGCGACGCTGATCCGCAACATCGCCGCCGCAATGGGCTGGGAACGCAGCTTTGCGCACCAGATTTCCGCTGAACAGCGCCCGATGGTTGCCCTGCGTCCCGTGGACGCAACGCCCGTGCTGCTTTTGACGAGCTTGCCGAACTATGCGCCGATTTCCGGAATGCACAAGCTGCTTTTGTCGCGCAGCAGCATCGGTTTGACCCGCAACGCCGCCTACGACGCCGGGCAATGGCCGATTCTGCCGCTCCCCGCGCTGCCGTTCATCCCGGAACTGCCGGCGGATGACGCCGCGCCAATCAGCCAAGCCGCGCTGACCGCCCTGCTGGACGCCACGAGTGTCGCCAAGACGTCGGACGAGGAAATCACCGCCGTGCTCTCCCCGATTTTCGCGATGGTTTCGCCGCTTTCGGGCGCCGCGCGGGCGGAAATGTACCGCTTCATCCGCGTTGCCGCCGCCCTGATGGAGGGCGGGCTGCCCGTCGCGCTGGACTTCGCGATTCTGCTGTGGGTTGTGCCGATGGTCGACCGCACGAACCGGAATTTTGCGGATTTCAAGGCGCTGCTGGATGAATATCCGCTGTCGCAGGCGAAGCTGTAAGCGATAATCAAAACGCAGTCTGACGAGACGTGTCAGGCTGCGTTTTTTGATTGCTTTATTTCCGATGCTGTTTCTTCATAGCGTTGCGCTGTCATGCAGAGATTTCGCCTCTGGGGAGGCGAGGAGGGGGCTTTCCGCTCGCCCCCTCCACCCCTTCGGCGCCGCAGCTTTTGGGGATAATCCATAGAATGAACGACCGTAACAATTTTCTATCAGCAAATCGTGTTTGGCGTTCTCCCCTGAAAAATCTTTTGTGGAGGACGATTCGCGCCCGCCGCGCTTGATTCCGCATTCCGAATTGCCCATTGCTCATTCCTCATTGCTCATTGTCTCTGCCTCCAGCGCATCAAGCGTCTCCGCAATCGCCTGCGCAAGGTACGGGATGCCGCAGAGGACTTCCTCCAGCGTGTTCTCGTTCGTGCCGCACTCAATCAGGATACAGCGCGGCGCGATATGCTGGTTGAAGCGTCCCGTGCGCACCTTCACGTCGCGCGAAAGACCCTCGCACTGGGCTTCGAGCTTGTCCGTCAGCAGCTCCGCAATGTGCAGGTTCGCGGCGAAATCCGGCTTCTCCTGATAGCCGCCGGTCGTCCCCTTGCCAACAAGCACCATGAAGCGTGCCGCGTCCTCGCCGCCGATGTTGACGGTGCGGCGGATGGTGGAGGTGGACGAAATCGCGTCGCGGTGCAGGTCGATGTAGAGGTCATAGGTTTCGCCAGATGCCGTTCGCTGCTCCAGCATTGTCAGGGAACGCGCGTAAGCATCCGCCAATTTGGGCGGCTCAAACGCCGTCGTGTCATGCACGACCGTATAGCCCAGCGCCGTCAGCGCACGGGTCAGCGCCTCGCCCACCGCAACGACGTTGTAGCGTTCGTCCTTCGTGCGCCACTTTTCCGTCTCCTGGTATCGTTCGTCGGTCTGCCGGTACGCCTCCCAAGTGTGCGTGTGGTAGATGAGAATCGCGCCGTGGTGCTGCTGCGCTGCCGGGCGGATGACCGTCATCTCGAAAGCGGGCGACAGCGTGGCAGTCGGCGCGGGATTTTCCGTAGGCGCGGCGGTTTCGGGGACATCCGGCATCCCGTCGGTAAAGTCAAACGACGCTTCGCCCGCGGCACGCCCGAACAGCAGCGCCGCGCACACAAGTCCCGCCATCATCCGCCGAAGCGCCTTCATGTCCTCCACCGCCTTTCATCCATCGGTGGATTGTATGCGGCACAAATGCCAATTATGCCCGTCAGTGCAGGCAGTGCGACAGCTCTTCCATCTCCAGATTCGTTTGCAGCGCGCTGTTGATTGCCAGCGCGAGCAAGTCCGCCAGCCCCGCCACCAGCTCGTCGATGTTGCGCGGCGTAACCACGAAGTCGCGCGGATAGCCGCTGGTTAGCTGCTCCGCAAGTGCCTGTGCGTCGCCTGATTCGCGCTGCATCATATCCGCCAGCGCATCGCGGACGATGGTCGAAGCGTACACGACGAGCGGGATGCCCACCGCAATCACCGGAACGTGCATCGTCTCGGCGGTAATGCCCTTGCGGTGGTTGCCCACGCCGCTGCCGGGGCGAATGCCGGTGTCGGTCAGCTGAATCGTCGTGCCGATGTGCGCCGTTTCCATCGCTGCGAGCGCATCCACCACAATCACGGCGGATGGCTTCACGCGCTCCGTCAGCCCCAGCGCCAGCTCCGCCGTCTCCACGCCTGTGATGCCCAGCACCCCCGGCGCAACGGCGCACACGCTCCGCAGGCGTTCCTCCTGCATGTGTCGCGTGACGAGGATGCCGCTGACCACCCGGTCGCCCAGCGCGTCCGCCGTCATCCGCCGATTGCCCAGCCCCAGCACCAGCACGTCACCCTGCGGCGGCAGCATCATCCGCAGCATCTGCGCCACCTCGCGGGCGATGTCCATCCGCTCCTCCGGCAGCATGTGCGGCAATTTCGGGTGTGTCAGCGTCCAGTACAGCCCCTGCGCCTTGCCGAGCCGCTCCGCCGCCTTCTCCGACGACACGCGCACCCACGTCACCTCCGCGCCCGCCTGCTGCTGCGTGTGCACCGACACGCCCGCGCCCATGCCGCCGGGGCGGACAGTGCGCTCCATCGCCAAGTCTGTTCTGTAATCCATACGCATTCCTCCTTTTTGAGGAAGGATGCGCCGGATTTTCATTTTGTATACACGAGAAAAAAGCGGTTCTTCACAGAATCTTGGGGGAAGAGCGGCTTGAAGGCGCGTCTGCGGACGCGCAAAGTTACTGGCAGGGACGCTTCGCTGCCTGCACCTTTGTTGGCGGCTTCCTTGGAATTGGTCGCCCGTGAAACAGTTGGGGCGTTGCCCCAAACCCCACAAGGGGCGCCGCCCCTTGACCCTGCAAGGG
>ERZ773192.2133-NODE-2133-length-17540-cov-9.429282_pt1 | contig 17540 bp, 8 predicted proteins | sample MGYA00581010_ERZ773192 | MGnify/ENA primary metagenome ERZ773192 (study PRJEB29015, sample SAMEA2737741) | human gut metagenome | biome: human gut; feature: human-associated habitat; material: faeces | place: China | collected 2012 ...
ATCCGTAAGGCGGCAAAGCCGCCAACGGCTGCGCAGTGAGCGCCGCTACAGACGCGATCGGTGCACAGCGTTTTCACGGCAGCCGGTACGAACCGTGAGTGCCTCCCCGAGATTGCCACGTCGGCCGTTGGCCTCCTCGCAATGACAAATCGGGGCCCCTACCGTTTTTACGATAGCCGGTTCGGGTCGGCAGCGGTGCACCGGGAGGGGCATGCCCCTCCCCTACAAAGAACACCCCAAGGCAAGCCCAAAACGCACAAAATATACGAAATTCTGACGGAAAGTGGGAAAATCCCTGCTTTCCGCATTTTGACATGCTCAAAATTCCTTTTTCCGGAGGTGTATCATGGAGCTGATCCTCGATCTTCTGCGGCGGCTGCCCGATTATCCCCGCCTGCGGACCGCGCTGGAGAGCGCGCAGGCCGTCGGCGTATCCGGCGCGGCGCAGATCAACCGTTCCCATCTCATCGCGGCCCTCTGCCGCGACACGGCCCGGCCCGCCGTGGTCGTCTGTCAGGATGAAATGGCCGCACGGCGCACGCAGAGTGAGCTTGCCGCCTTCCTCGGCGCGGAGGCCCCCATTCTGCCGACGCGCGACCTGATGTTTTATGACGCCTCCGCCATCTCGCGCGGCTGGGAGCAGCAGCGCCTGCGCTGCCTTTACGATCTGGCGCGCGGCAAAACGCCCCTGCTTCTGACGACGCTCGAGGCGTTTTCCCTGCGCACGATGCCGAAGGCGCAGCTGTTCTCCGCCGCGATGCGCCTGCTGCCCGGCGCGCAGCTCGAGCTGGAGGAGCTGATCTCCCGCCTGCTGCACGCGGGCTACTCCCGCTGCTCCCTCGTGGAGGGCGCGGGCCAGTTCAGCGTGCGCGGCGGCATCGTGGACATCTTCTCCCCGGCGGAGGAGCGCCCGGTACGTCTGGAATTCTTCGGCGACGAGATCGACACCATGGGCTATTTTGACCCCGTCACGCAGCGGCGCGTCGAAAATGCCGATGAGCTCGTCATCCTGCCCGTGGCCGAGACGCTGCCTGCCCTGCACCCCGGCGGCATCGAGGGGCTGGCGCGGGAGCTGGACGGCCTGCTGGCCCGCCAGCGCCGCCGCAAAACGCCGAACGAGGCTCTGATGCGCACACTGCAGGCTGACGCCGACGCGCTGCGGGGCGGCCTTGCCTTCTCGGCGGCCGACCGCTATCAGGCCCTCATCTATCCGGAGTTCGCCTGCGCGGCGGACTACCTGCCCGCCGAGGCGCTGGTGTTCTTCTGCGACCACGGCAACCTCCGCCGCAGCGCGCAGCGCGCGCAGGAGGAGCTGGGCATGATGCTCGACAGCCTGCTGCAGTCCGGCCTGCTGTGCGGCGAGCTGTGCGATTTTTCCGCAGACTGGGAGCAGCTGTGCGGCCGCGTGGCCGGGCACGGCGCGGCGTTCTTCGACTCGTTCCTCGCCGCGAGCTACCCGCAGAGCCTGCAGCCGTCGCTGCTCGTGAATGTCACGGCCAAGCAGCTGCCGTCCTACGGCGGCAATCTGGATGCGGCAGCCTCGGACCTCGCGTTCTATCAGAAAAATGACTATGCCTCCCTTGTGCTGTGCGGCAACCGCCGCCGCGGTGAGATCCTCGCCCAGCAGCTGCGGGAGAAGCATCTTTCCGCCTTCCTCACCTTCCCGCTGGCAAAGCTTCCCGCGCCGGGACAGATTTTACTGACGGACGGCGCGCTTCCGTTCGGCATGGAATACCCCGACCTGCGCTTCGCCATTCTGACAGAAGGCCAACTGCTGGCGCAGACCGCTCAGAAACCGCGCAAAAAGCATCAAAAAGCGACCAATCGTCAAAAGCTCAGCTCGTTTACGGACCTTTCGCCGGGCGACCTCATCGTGCATGAGTACCACGGCATCGGCCGCTATGTCGGCATGGAGCAGATCCGCGTCGACGGCATCGTCAAGGACTATGTCAAGATCGCCTATCAGGGCACGGACACGCTGTATGTCCCGGCGACGCAGCTCGATCTCATCTCCAAATACATTGGCGGCGGCGAGGACACGGTCGTCAAGCTCAACAAGCTCAGCGGTGACCAGTGGCAGAAGGCAAAGGCCCGCGCGAAATCCGCGGCCAAGGACCTTGCCGCCGGGCTCATCCAGCTCTATGCCGAGCGCAAGCGCCGCATGGGCTACGCCTTCGCGGCCGACACGCCGTGGCAGGCGGAGTTCGAGGACAACTTCCCCTACGCCGAGACGGACGATCAGCTGCGCTGCATCGAGGAGATCAAGGCGGACATGGAGTCGCCGCAGCCCATGGACCGCCTGCTGTGCGGCGACGTCGGCTTCGGCAAGACCGAGGTCGCGCTGCGCGCGGCCATGAAGGCCGTGCTCGACGGAAAGCAGGTCGCCATCCTCGTGCCGACGACCGTGCTGGCGCAGCAGCATTACACGACGGCCCTCAACCGCTTCCGCGGCTTCCCCGTGAACATCGGCGCGCTTTCGCGCTTTTCCACCCCGCAGCAGCAGCGCAAGGTCCTGTCTGACCTGCGCACGGGCACGCTCGACCTCGTGGTCGGCACGCACAAGCTGCTGCAGAAGGACGTGGAGTTCCACGACCTCGGCCTTCTCATCGTAGACGAGGAGCAGCGCTTCGGCGTGACGCATAAGGAAAAGCTCAAGGAGCTGGCCCGCGGCGTCGACGTGCTCACGCTCTCGGCCACGCCCATCCCACGCACGCTCAATATGGCCCTGTCCGGCCTGCGCGACATGTCCACCATCGAGGAGCCGCCGCACGACCGCTACCCCGTGCAGACGTTCGTGCTGGAATATGCCGAGCCAGTGCTGATCGACGCCATGCGGCGCGAGATCGAGCGCGGCGGGCAGGTGTATTATCTGCACAACCGCGTCGAGAGCATCGAGCAGTGCGCCGCGCGCATCAAGCGCGCCCTGCCGGACGCCGAGATCGCCGTCGCCCACGGCAAAATGAGCGAGGAGGAGCTCAGCGACGTCATGCAGCGCATGGACGAGGGCGAGGTGCAGATCCTCGTCTGCACGACCATCATCGAAACGGGCATCGACATTCCGAATGTCAATACCTTGATCATTGAGGACGCCGACAAGCTCGGCCTTGCCCAGCTGCATCAGATCCGCGGGCGCGTCGGCCGCAGCAGCCGCCATGCCTATGCCTACCTGACGTTCCGCCGCGGCAAGGTCCTCACAGAGATCGCCGAAAAGCGCCTGAACGCCATCCGCGACTATGCGGAGTTCGGCTCCGGCTTCAAGATCGCCATGCGCGACCTCGAAATTCGCGGCGCGGGCAACCTGCTCGGCGCGGCACAGTCCGGCCACATGATCTCCGTCGGCTATGACCTCTACCTCAAGCTGCTCGAGGAGGCCGTGCTCGAGGAGCGCGGCGAGCCGTCGCCGGAGGAGAGCGCCTGCACGGCCGACCTCGACGTCACGGCGAACATCGACAAGGCCTATGTGACCTCGGGCGAGCAGCGCATGGACCTCTACCGCCGCATGGCGGGCATCCGCTCGCAGAGCGATGCCGACGAGCTGCTCGACGAGATCGTCGACCGCTACGGCGACCCGCCCAGGGGCGTCATGAACCTCATCGCCATTGCGCTGCTGCGCGCCCGCGCCAGCGCCGCCGGCATCCGCGACATCGCCCAGAAGGGCCGCACGCTCCGCTTCCGGCTGGCGCAGTTCGACTTTGCCGTCGTCTCCCGCGTGGCCGGGCAGTACCAGAAGCGCATGTTCGTCGAGCCGAAGAGCGAAGAGCCTGCCATCACGCTCCAGCTGACCGCGAAGGAGGATCCCCTGCAGGCCGCGGAAAGGTTCGTAAAGACCTATCAGGGAGAGTAGACGCTGCACGCTTTGCAGCGGCAAGAGCAACACGGGATACAGCGGTATACAGACATGGGACACAATTCACAGCCTTGCGATCGTTCGGTGAATCATAACGTGCTTCAATCGTCCGCAATGGGGAGCGGATAGCCGTAATTGCCGTCCTCCCTCCGGAACCCGCCCTTGAGATCCGCCTGCCACATGTCGTTGCAGGCATCCTTCCCGGACCGCGTGAGCGCCCCTCACTTCCGGGACTCCTCAATGCAGATGCAGCCGTACCGATGCGGGATGCTATATACATTGTTTTTGCAGGTATGCTCACTATATCGCTGCATTGTACATGACATTTTCTTGCTTACCGCCCCGAAAATTTTCTCAAAAAATTCTTCGCCTTCCCCTCTTGACAAAGGCAAAAAATATGATTATAATGCACTTAATTTCAAACGACAAACCTGTGAGGAAGAAGAGTAGCACAGCACAGGGCATCCCAAGAGAGCTTCGGGCGGTGAGATCGGAGCGGTGCGCAGCGGTGTGAATGGCCTTCCGAGGGCGGCTTGAACGGGAAGTTTTCCCAAGTAGGGTCCGACGGGAACCCTCCCGTTATCCGTGGGGTACGCATGATGGTGCGTAAAAGCGAGTGGACATCGCAAGATGTCAATTTGGGTGGTATCGCAGAAGCAAAGGCTTTTGTCCCATGTGGGGCAGAAGCCTTTTTTGTTTTTAAAATCCAGGCCGCCGGCACCGGTTCCTCCATCCGCCGCCCAAAATACCCATATCAAATTTTGGAGGAAAACAAAAATGAAAAAGAACATTCTGAGCCGTGTGCTGACCCTGGCCCTGGCCGCCCTGCTGGCCCTGTCTCTCTTCGCCTGCGGCAAAAAAAGCGATGACAATTCCACCGGCCCCTCCGGTGCCGCATCCTATCAGGTCGGCATCTGCAGCTATGCAGACGATGCATCCCTGAACCAGATCGTGGACAGCATCGAGTCCCGGCTCAAGGCCATCGGCCAGGAGAAGGGCGTCACCTTCGAGATCAGCTATGATAACTGCAACACCGATTCCGCCGTGCTGAATCAGATCATCGCCAACTTCATGGCCGACAAGGTGGACCTGATGATCGGCGTAGCCACTCCCGTGGCCGTGGCCATGCAGGCTGCCACCGAGGGTACTGACATTCCCGTGGTCTTTGCCGCCGTGTCCGACCCTGTGGGTGCGGGTCTGGTGGAAAGCCTGGAGGCCCCCGGCGCCAACATCACCGGTACCTCCGACTATCTGGACACCGATGCCATCCTGGACCTGATTTTCGCCGCCGATCCTGACGCCAAGAGCATCGCCCTGCTGTATGACCTGGGGCAGGACTCCTCTGCCGCTCCCATCAAGAATGCCAAGGCGTACCTGGACAAGAGGGGCGTGTCCTACAAGGAGTATAACGGCACCACCACCGACGAGATCAGCCTGGCCGTCAGCAGCATCGTGGCCGACAAGGCCAGCGCCGTATTCACCCCCACCGACAACACCGTGATGACCGCAGAGCTGGCCATTTACGAGGCTCTGGCCGGGGCCGGCATCCCCCACTATACCGGCGCTGACTCCTTCGCCCTGAACGGTGCATTCCTGGGCTACGGCGTAGACTATGCCAACCTGGGCGCGGAAACCGCCAACATGGTCTCCGGCATTCTTCTGGACGGCAGCAAGCCCTCCGCCACCCCCGTGCTGACCTTCGACAATGGCACCGCCACCATCAACACCGACATCTGCAGGGAGCTGGGCCTGAACTATGACGAGCTGGCCGAGGCCTTCGCCCCTCTGTGCACCAAGGTCCAGTCCATCGTCACCGCCGAGAGCTTCGACGATTTGAATCAATAAGAAATCAAGCATCCATCAGCGGGGCGGGCCCCCCGCTGATGACCCTCGCGCCGCCCACTCGGGAAACAAACCCATTCTGCATGAAAGGAGAAGCCTCTCATGAACATTTTATCTCTGGTCCAAACCGCCCTGGAGCTGGGCCTCATCTGCTCGCTGACCGTGCTGGCACTGTTTTTGAGCTACTCCATGCTCAATGTATGCGACCTTTCCACCGACGGCTGCTTCACTCTGGGTGCGGCTGTGGGTGCTATGGCAGCCATTGCCGGGCATCCCTATCTGGCCATTCTGGCCGCCATGGCCGCCGGAGTCCTCTCCGGCTTTATCACCGCCCTGCTGCAAACGAAAATGGGCATTGACAGCCTCCTGGCGGGCATCATCGTCAACACCGGGCTCTACTCCATCAATATCGCCGTCATGGGCGGCTCCTCCCTGCTGAACATGAACAAAACCGAGACCGTGTTCACCAAGGCCCGGGCTCTGCTGCAGGACACCTTTCTGGCTGAGCAGTATAAGCTGCTTGTGGCGGTCATCGCCGTGATTGCCGTGGTCGTTTTTTTGGCCCTGTTTCTGCACACCCGCTTGGGTCTGGCCATCCGCGCCACCGGCGACAATCCTGACATGGTCCGCTCCTCCTCTATCAATCCCACCTTTACCACCATCGTAGGCCTGTGCGTGGCCAATGCCTTCACGGGTCTGTCCGGCTGCCTGCTGGCCCAAAGTCAAAAATCCGTCAGCATCGACATCGGCACCGGCATGGTGACCATTGCCCTGGCCTCCCTGCTCATGGGACAGGTGCTGCTGGGCAAGGGCAGCATTCTCAAGCGGGCCGTCGGCATGGTGGTGGGCGCCTTTGCCTTCCGCATGGTGTATACCATCGCCCTGCGGCTGGATATGCCCGCCTTCATGCTGAAGCTGGTGTCCTCGGTGATCGTGGTGCTGGCCATCGCCGCCCCCTATTTCAAAAAGCAGCTGCCTATGCTGCGCCGCCGCATGGCTGCGCGAAAGGAGGCCCGCCTTCATGCTGAAGATTGAAAAAATATCCAAGACCTTCAACCCCGGCACCATCCATGAAAAGGCAGCCCTGCAGGGCCTGAGCCTGCACCTGCTCCCAGGAGATTTCGTCACCATCATCGGCTCCAACGGCGCAGGCAAATCCACCCTCCTTAACGCCATCAGCGGCAGCTTTTTCCCCGACAGCGGCAGCATTTATCTGGACGGAAGAAATATCACCTTCCTGCCGGAATATCAGCGCTCCCGCCAAATCGGCCGTCTGTTCCAGGATCCTATGCGCGGCAGCGCCCCCCCACATGACCATTGAGGAAAACCTCTCTCTGGCGGCGGCCTCCGGCGGCTGGCTCAGCCATGTGACCCGGGCGGAAAAAGCCGCCTTCCGGGAAAAGCTGGCTCAGCTGGACATGGGCCTGGAGAACCGGATGAAGCAGCCCGTGGGTCTGCTTTCCTGCGGCCAGCGCCAGGCGCTGACGCTGGTGATGGCCACCTTCAAGCCGCCGAAGCTCCTGCTGCTGGATGAGCATACCGCTGCTCTGGACCCCGCCACGGCAGAAAAGGTGCTGGAAATCACCCGTCAGACCGTCTCGGAGAACCGTATCACCACCCTCATGGTCACCCACAATATGCACCAGGCCCTGGAGCTTGGCAACCGCACATTGATGATGGACAGAGGCCATATCATTCTGGATGTTGCCGGAGCGGAACGGGCGGGCATGACCGTGGAGGACCTGCTGGCTAAGTTCAAAAGCGGTGCTGGCAAGGCCCTGGACAATGACCGTATTCTCTTGTCGGAACAAACAAAATCGGATAAAAAAGGCGCATCGAATGCCGCGGACTGATCACGAAGCATGGAACAAAACAGTCTGTCCGGCGTGGCAAAGGCAAATAACATCACCGGGAGAAGCAAAAAGCTCTTATGATATGAGGAGCTGGAACGGCAGCTTTTCGGATTTTTATCATGACGGCAAGCCTTGCCGGCCGGTGCCGGCGTTTCTGCAGTAACGATTGAATATTTCCAGAATTTGTAAATAATGGAAAAAATCAGACATGTTTCCGGCCGATATTTAGAACTGCACGGCATCTCTGTATGTGTATTTTTAATTGCATATACCGGATGTTTGTGATAATATATATAGAACACCATTGGTGTAGAAGCGGCCGCATGCCCGGCTTGTGGACATACCAAAATAAAGAAAGAAGGCAGGTTTACGAAAAGCACACACTTAAGAAAACGCATTGTGGCTGCATTGCTGGCCGTGGTGTTAGCTGTTAGTTTGGCTGCGCCATCTCTGGCAATTGAGGAGACAGGCGTCTCGAAATCAGGCAGCAATGGGCTGACTTGGGAGGAAATAGACAGCAGCTCTGTTCAGGTAGAGTCCCCCATTCAGGCGAATACCGGCGTAGTGGAAAAGACGGTAGAATACAAAGACACCGATATGGTTCGTGTCTCCATTATTCTAAAGGACGCCTCTACCCTGGAAAAGGGCTTTACCTCTGATGAGATCGCAGCTGCTGATCGCAGCGCCATGCAATATCGGCGGAAGCTGGAGAAGCAGCAGGACAGCATGGCTGCCGCCATCTCCAAGCAGGCACTGAATGGTGCAACGCTGGATGTTGTTTGGAATTTGACATTGGCAGCCAATATCATTTCTGCAAATGTCCAATATGGGCAGATCGAGAAAATCAAGGAAGTTGCCGGTGTGCAGGAGGTCATTCTTGAGAACCGGTATGAGCCCTGCGTGGTGAAGCAGGAGGAGACGGCGGATCCCAATATGGCCACCTCCGATAAGATGATCGGCTCCAGCGCTGCGTGGGCGGCAGGCTATACCGGCGCAGGAAGCCGGATCGCAATTATCGACACGGGCGCCGATGTGGATCATCCCTCTCTGGATCCGGATGCGCTGAAATATGCCTTGCAGGGGAGTAATGCGACGATCATGACGGAGGCTGACTTGACCGATGAGGTGCTGAATCAGCTAAATGCATATACTCGCAAGGCCGGACTGACCGCAGCAGATTTTTATGTCAACGAGAAGATCCCGTTTGGCTTTAACTATGTGGATGCGGACACGGATATCACGCATGATAATGATACGCAGGGCGATCATGGCTCGCACGTGACCGGCATCGCGGCGGGAAACCGTTTTGTTAAGGACGAAGCCGGAAACTATGTCGCAGCGTTGGACTCCGTCATGACGCAGGGCGTGGCGCCCGATGCGCAGATCCTGACGATGAAGGTCTTCGGCAAGCGCGGCGGCGCCTATGATTCAGACTACATGGTCGCGATTGAAGACGCCATGGTGCTGGGCGCGGACGCAGCGAACCTCTCTCTGGGCGGAAGCTTCCCGGGCTACTCCGAGTATACGGAAGAGAAATACCGTCATATTCTTGATGAAATCGTTGGCAGCGGCATGGTTGTCACAATTTCTGCAGGTAATTCCGGCAGCTGGTTTGACCAGACTGCGTTTGGCCTTCCCTATGCGGGCAGTGTGAACTGGGCTACAAACGGCAGCCCCGGCTCCTATGTTAACTCGCTGTGTGTAGCCTCCGTCGATAACGCGGGCGTTACAGACAATTATCTGAAGGTCAAAGGTCATAACATGACCTACACGGAAAAAAGCTATCAGAACAAGCCGATCTATACCATCGGCGGAAGCCATGAGTATATTTATCTGGACAAGATCGGTACTGCGGAAGAGTTCGCAGCAGTAAAGGATGTCCTGGCAGGAAAAATTGCAATTTGCAATCGAGGCGATACCGCATTTTACGAGAAGGCAGAAGCCGCGGTTGCCAATGGCGCAATTGCGACCATTATCGTCAATAATCAGCCGGGCTCCAATTATATGGATCTGACCGATTATAAAAAAACGGAGCCCTGCGTCTCTATTTCTCAGACGGATGGCGCATTCCTGCGCGAAAGCTCCACGAAGGTGACGAGCGAGGATGGCAGTGTTCTGTATTATAGCGGCGAGATGTTTGTGAGCTCCGAGCGGGAGTCCTGGGATCTGGGAGAAGACTACTATACGATGAGCAGCTTCTCCAGCTGGGGAATTCCCGGCGCCCTGACGATGAAGCCGGAGATCACGGCGCCCGGCGGCCGGATCTACTCCCTGAAGGACGGCGGAGAGTATCAGAATATGTCCGGTACCTCTATGGCTTCTCCGCAGGTAGCCGGAATGGCGGCGCTGGTCGCTGAGTACATCAAGCAGAACGATCTGGCCGAAAAGACGGGACTGGCTGTGCGTACGCTGGCCCAAAGCCTGCTGATGTCAACTGCTCAGCCGATCGTTGAGAAGCAGGGTGTTGATGAGCAGGGGAAGACACTGGAGGGTTACTACTCTGTTCTGCAGCAGGGTGCAGGCCTTGCAAATATCGGCGCGGCTGTAAATAGCGGAAGCTATTTGATGATGGATCAGGATGCAACAGATTCGTATGCAGACGGAAAGATCAAAGCCGAGCTGGGAGACGATCCCCAGCGCACCGGTGAGTATTCCTTTGGCTTTACGCTGTACAATCTGGAGAATACGGACAGCACGTTTACCTTAAGCGCTGATTTCTTTACGCAGGCGGCACTTCAGGGCGAGCTCAATAACGGGAACGGGCAAGTCATGAATTTCTCGGACAAAAAGACTGCCGCATTAGCCGCAGACGTTGTCTGGGACGTAGATGGGAAAACGCTGAAGCCGGAAATGCCTGCGGAGCTGGACGGCTGCGACTTTGACGGAAGCGGCAAGGTAACCGCGGATGACGGTCAGGCGCTGCTGGACTATGTGACCGGCGTGCGGACCGAGATCAGCAGCAAGAGCTGTGCGGATCTGGATAAGGACGGAGACATCGATACCTATGATGCTTACCTGTTCTTCTCCCGCTTGAGCAGCGCTGCCGTGACGGTGCCTGCAAACGGAAAGATTCACGTCACGATTCATGCAAAGGTTCTTGGTCTGGACAGCTACGACGAAAAGAACGGCGGTGCAGGCGCTTATGTCGAGGGTTATGTATTTGCCAACGAGGTAAGCAGTAAAGAGGGTGTCGAAGGGACCAGCCATTCTATCCCGGTGCTGGGCTACTACGGAAATTGGACCGATGCCTCCATGTTTGATGTCGGCAGCTTTATTCAGTATCACTACGGCATGGAGACCCGTCCTCCCTACATGCTCGCTGCAATTCAGCAGGCAGCGCAGCTCCAGTCGCTGACCATAAAATACAAAGGCGTGGATGACTCCTATTCCCTTGGTGGAAATCTGTATGTAGACGACGGATTCTACGATGCAGATCGTTACTCCATCAACCCGAATACCGCAAAGATCTCTGATATTTATTTCAGCCTGATCCGAAATGCGGCCAATGGCCGGATCACTGTGACCGGCGAGGACGGTACGGTATATCTCAACAAGGAGACTCAGGCTCCGATCATTGGCGCCTACTATTTCTCGAACCAGAAGACGTGGATGCAGGTGCAGAGCGGCTTGTCCGTGGATTGTGCGCCGGATGCCGCGGAAGGCGAAAAGCTGACTGTGAAGCTTACCATGGCGCCGGAGTATTATGTGGATTACAGCGGCTCGACGCTTTCGACGGATTGGGATGCGCTTGGTGAGGGAGCAAGTCAGACCTATACGATGTTTGTTGACAAGACTGCTCCTACGCTGACCGACATTACGCTTTCCGAGGACCTGATCAACGACGGACGGGTCATGACCGTTACGGCCTCCGACAACAGATATGTTGCAGCAGCGGTGCTGTACGATTACTCGACCGGGAAAATCCTTGCGAGGACGGGCGGTTCTCCGAAGGGAGCAAGCCGCGGCGATGCTGTTACCATGTCGTTGGATGCAAACGGAACAGCAAATGCAGCACATCTGCTGCTGCAGGTATATGACTACGCAAACAACTGCAGTACCTACAAGATCAATCTGAACAAGTCTGAGCTGAATGATCCTGTTGAGGTTTCCTTGAATCGCAGCACGCTGAAGCTTTTCAAGGGCGGCACGGCGACGCTGGAGGCGGAAGTTACGCCTTTCGGCATCCATCCCGATACGGTGACCTGGACCAGCGACAATACGAATGTGGCTACCGTGGACGAAGACGGTACGGTTACCGGCATTGGCGATGGCACTGCCACGATCACGGCAACCTCTGTAAAGGATCCCACCAAGAGCGCAGCCTGCACGGTAACCGTTGAGGTTTTGAAGGTTACGCTGACCGGCGCGCTGATGGATGGCTCCTCCACCTCCCAGTTCTATACGTGGGATATGGAAAATGATACTACATGGACGCCGGGGGCTGTGATGGAGGTCGATGGCATTACCTCTACCGCATATGACACGGATCGCAACAATGTCATTGTGGTTGACGGAAATGAACGGAAGCTCCATCAGGTCGACATGGAGAGCGGCAAGGTTCTGGCGGACTATGATGCCGTTGCGGGCGGTAACTTTAATGTGCCGCTGTTTGATCTGGAATACAGCGAGCTGTTTACCAAGGGCGACGTACCGGCCTGCTACAGTATCTATAACTTTATGCTCAACAAGCCTGCGGAATTGGGCAGCATCCGCACGGACGGCTTCATGCTGTTCATGGATTTCCTGCTTTACGGAAACGGAGCCGATAAGTTTACGGCGATGACCTCGCTCGGCAAGACAAAGCTTGATCTGGATCAGGACGGCACTGCGGAAACGGATGCGGAGGTGCTGCTGCTGCTGGATAACCGCGGCAACGTGTGGACCTTCCAGATTTATGACGGGATCGACTACAGCAGCACGACAGGCAAATACGAGATTGCAAAGTCTAACCTGACCAGTGCATTTAAAATGTACTTCATGGGCGACGATAACGGCACGCCGCTGTGCTCTATGGTTCCCACGACGGTCAATGGACAGCTGGCATTGTATTTGTCCTACTTTACCGGCAAGGCCAATGAGCTCTACCGTCTGACATACGATTCCGCCAAGAACTTCTGGACCGGCGAAAAGCTGGCCAGCTTCGGCGAGAATGTATATCCGGCAACGATCCTGAAGATCGACAATCATGAGGCCAGCCAGACGGAGCTGGAGCAGATCGTAAGCAATCTGCCGCTTGGCTCCCACACGGTACAGACTCAGGATTTGACAGACATGCTCAATTCTGCTGCGGTTGAAGAAGCGGCCGCGTCTTATGGTGCGCTCAATACAGCAGCAGAAAAAACCGCATCGGCGAAACCGGCGGCTGACATCGCGGGCGAACAGCCTGCATCCTCGGAGATCATTACCTCGGAGGATCAGAACACGGTCACCCTGAAGCTGGTGTCGGGAGGAACGGCCCCCACCACGAACGGGCTTATGAGCGTCAGCTACGATGCTGCCGGCTGGGAGCTGAAGAATGTCATTGGAAACGCGCAGTATTTCTCCTACAAGGCTGAAGCCGGAAAGGTAACGCTTGGTTATGTTTCCGTGGACAGCATGCCTGCCGGAGAACAAGTCGCAGAGCTGACGTTCACCAAGACGAATGCCGGCAAGGACGCCGATCCTCGGTTCACGGTCCAAAAGACAGAGCGCAATGAACAGCGGATCGATGAGGTGGAGCATCTGACGGCAAGCAGCAACCGTGATGATCCGTGCCCGTCGAAGGAATTCCAGGATCTCAGCACAACGGCATGGTATCATGAGTCCGTGGACTATGTGTTGTCTAAGGGCATTATGCAGGGCTACGGCGACGGCACCTTCCGCCCCGATGAGACCGCGACCCGTGCCCAGATGGTGACGCTGCTCTATCGCATTGCGGGAGAACCTGCTGTGGATGATTCCAAGGCCCTGCCCTTCACCGACGTGAATCTGGAGAGCTGGTACGGCAGCGCCCTGCGTTGGGCTTACCAGAACGGCATCACCACCGGTGTCAGCGCGGATACCTTTGCGCCTGACGACTGCGTGACGCGCGAGCAGATGGTTTCCTTCCTCGCTCGGTATGCCAAGGTGACCGGCGCCTATGAAAAGGTGTCCGAAGACCTGAGCAGCTTCTCTGACAGAGATCGTGTCTCCTCCTATGCTGTGGAATCCATGCAGTGGGCTGTTGCCAACGGCTTTATTCTCGGCACAGAAACGGGCAAGCTGGAGCCCATGGCTACGGCCACCCGTGCTCAGCTTGCGGCAGTGGTCGCCAGATACTGCCAGAGCATTCACTGATTTCTATCCGATACGGCGTGCTTACCGGGGGCGTATTGCCCCGCGGTGAGCACGGCGCAAGCCCCAGGGCTTGACAAAAAACCAAAGTGCAAAAGCAGCCCCACAGAAGTGTTTCTGTGGGGCTGCTTAGACTCTCAAAGACCTGCTTATCCGAAAGTCAGTGTCCGTTTATGATACCACTTTCCGCGGCCTCGCAGCGGCACTTCGGGGGGCAGCCGCCATGATCCTGTTCGGGAGGTTTACATAAAGTTCACAATTGTAACGCTTTTGTTGGCAAAACGTTGTTGCATTTTGGCGGCTTCCCGGTATAATAGGATAGGAACAAACGGCGGCGGATGCCGTCTGGAGAATAGGCGGCATTCTGCCGTAGAACCACCGGAGAAGGAGATTTAAATGGGTAAATTTGAAAAAGGCAAACGCCCGACGCAGGCTCAGTCCTATGCCGAGCCGCAGCGTGCGCCGAAAAAGAAAAAGCAGAAAAAGCAGTCCCGCCTCGGCCTGATCGTCGCGCTGCTGGCTGCAGCCGTCGTGCTCGTCGGCTGCGGCGTGGGCTATATGTTCCTGCGCGACGACGGCAGGATCGTCAACAACCTCTATGTCGCAGGCGTCGATCTCAGCGGCATGACGAAGGAGGAGGCGCGCGCCGCGCTCGAAAAGGGCGTGAGCGTCTACGGGAAGGAAAATATGAACGTCGCGCTCTACACGCGCGCCTACGATACATTCACCTCGACATATGACCCGGCGCAGATCCCGCTCGTCGACATTTTCGGCAAGCCGCTCGATGCCTCCGCGCAGACCGAGGCGACGGAGCCGACCGAGACCGCGCCTTCGGAGACGGAGCCGGTGACGGAAGCGCCGACCGAGGCCCCGACGGAGGAGCCGACCGAGGACCCGAACACCCCGCGCGACGAGGACGGCAAGCCGATGACGCTGCTGACAAAGCTGTGCCTGACGCCGTCGGACACGGCGGTCCGCCTCGACCTCGACAAGGCCGTGGAGGCTGCCTATGCCTACGGCCGCGGCGGCGGCCTGTTCTCCCGCGTGAAGAAGAACGCGCTGACGGAGCGCACCGATCTGAACGTCGCCGATTTCCTCACGCTGGACGAGAACTACGTCCGCACGATGCTGGATGAATATGCCAAGGACGCCGTGAGCGAAAAGACGGAGCCCTCCGTCACCGAGGGCACGACGACCGTGACGGACGACGAGGGCGAGGAGCGCGAGCTCAAGACCCTGACGGTCAAGCTCGGCAGCGCGGGCCGCGAGATCAACACGGACGAGCTGTACAAGGCCGTGCTCACCGCCTATGCCGACGCAAATTTCGAGATGCAGTATGTGGTGGAGGAGGACCTGCCGAAGGCCTTTGACCTCGACGCCCTGTACCACAAGTATTATGTTGCGCCGGTGAACGCCGTGTGCGACGAGAACACCTATGAAGTGACCGACGGCTCGGACGGCTACGGCTTCGACATCAAAAAGGCCATGGACGAGCTGGAGAAGGCAGGCCCCGGCGGCGAGGTCACGCTGACGCTCGACGTCATCAAGCCGCAGTACACGAAGGAATCCCTGCAGGAGAAGCTGTTCCACGATGAGCTTGCCAGCTATGACAGCCCGTACAACGCCGGTCTCATCGGCCGAAGTGAGAACCTGCGTCTGGCCTGCCTGGCCATCAACGGCTATGTGCTCAAGCCCGGCGAGACGTTCTCGTTCAACGGCGTCGTCGGTGAGCGCACGGCGGCCAAGGGCTACAAGGAGGGCGGCGTGTATGTCGGCGGCGAGACCGTCCAACAGCTCGGCGGCGGCGTCTGCCAGGTCGCGTCCGTGCTGTACTACTGCACGCTGAAATCCGACCTCGAGGTCATCGCGCGGCAGGAGCACCAGTATGTGCCGGACTATATCCCCTGGGGCATGGATGCCACGATCTACTGGGGCAGCCTCGACTATAAGTTCCGCAACAACACGACCTATCCCATCCGCATTCTGGCGGAGGCCTCCGGCGGCTATGTCCGCGTGCGCTTCATGGGCACGGAGACGAAGGATTACACCGTGGAGCTGGACTACAAGGCCGCGATGACCCACAAGAGCAAGACCGAGGAGGTCGAGATCTCCAAGGGCATGAAGAACTACGACAAGTACAAGGACTATAAGGACGGCGAGCGCATCCAGGTCGGCTACGACGGCTATGAGGTCGATACCTACCGCATGAAGTACGACAAGAACGGCAAGCTGCTGTCCACGGAGAAGGTCAACCACTCGAGCTACGACTGGCGCAACCGTCTGGTCGCCAAGCTCGTCGAGGAGACGGAGCCCCCCACGGAGGCGCCGACGGAGCCGACGGAAAGCCCGACGGAAAGCCCGACGGAAAAGCCCACGGAGCCGGAGCCGACGGAACCGCCCACGGACGCCCCGACCGAGTCCACCGGCGGCGATGAAGAAGCGCCGTGATATAAGGCAACACCGCATAATTCCTCTTCGGCCTTCGCCGGATATTTTTCGCCGATTCTGCGGTTCGAAAAGTTTGAAATACACAAAGTATTCCTGCACTTTTCAAACCTTGTATCGGCAAAAAATCTCTCGCCGAATGCTCTTGTTGAATTATGCGGTATTGCCATAAAAACCGGACCGGCTCACCCAAATGAGCCGGTCCGATTTTTGTATCTGACAGGATAGAAAGGCGCGGGGCAAGCGGAAAGCGGAGAACCTGCCAAGGCTGCCGGCCGTGCGTTGTAGGGGACGGCGTCCTCGACGTCTCGTGGCGCAACGGCAAATTTCCGTGCACTCTCGTCGACCGCACACGCCATTGTAGGGGAGCGGCATGCCGCTCCCGGCGCCGCACTTGCGTCTAGTACAGGCTGCCGTTAAAATGGCAAACGCCCCCGAATTGTCATTGCGAGGAGGCCAAAGGCCGACGTGGCGCCCTGAGCGCGAAGCGCGAGGAAGTGCCCTTGGGGTGCAATCTCGGGAAGGCAGTTCCGTTTTCGCCGGGGTTTCCCTGTTATCGGACCGGATCCTGCGAGATTCCCACGTCGCTTCGCTCCTCGGAATGACAAACTTGAGAGCTTCACGCCACAGAATGCGTATCGCAGATATTGCCAGCCTGCATGGCGGTCACTACCCCACGCGCCCCATCGACACGACGTCCGGCTGGTTCTTCTGCGGCCAGAGCGACGTGGAGAGCATCCATATCTATGCCATGCCCGTGCGCGTGCAGCCGGGGGACACGCCCATCGTGCTGTCGGAATTCGGCGGCTATGCCTATAAGGCTCCGGACCACAGCTTCAATCCCTATGCGACCTATAGCTACAGCCTCTACCCCACGCAGGAGGCGTTCCGGCGTGCGCTGGAGGACCTGTACCGCAAGGAGGTCCTGCCCGCGCGGGACAACGGCCTGTGCGCCGCCATTTATACCCAGCTCTCGGACGTGGAGGACGAGGTCAACGGCCTTGTGACCTATGACCGCGCGCTGTGCAAGGCCGGCGAGGCCCGCATGCGCGAGATCGCGGAGCTGCTGCAGTTTTAGACGCAGCGCTGCCAAACGCACACGCTATTGTAGGGGAGGGGACAGCCGGGCCCGGCGCCGCACTTGCGTCTAGTACAGGCTGCCGTTAAAATGGCAAACGCCCCCGAATTGTCATTGCGAGGAGGCCAAAGGCCGACGTGGCGCCCTGAGCGCGAAGCGCGAG
>ERZ773192.2134-NODE-2134-length-17536-cov-8.091128_pt1 | contig 17536 bp, 11 predicted proteins | sample MGYA00581010_ERZ773192 | MGnify/ENA primary metagenome ERZ773192 (study PRJEB29015, sample SAMEA2737741) | human gut metagenome | biome: human gut; feature: human-associated habitat; material: faeces | place: China | collected 2012 ...
ATCGGGGACAATCACTTTATTGTTGACCAACCGGAACGGAGTTTGCAGGTTTCCAAAGAAGTCGGTTTCCGCTTTCCCTTCTACGTTTCCTGTTTTCATTATATTCTTCACCATGCGGTCTTCCAGTGAGTGATACGTGATCACTACAAGGCGCCCCCCCGGTTTGAGCGCTTCGGTGGCTGCTGCCAGCATTTCTTTCAGTGCTTCCATTTCCTGATTCACTTCAATGCGGAGTGCCTGAAATACTTTCGCCAGTTCTTTCTTCTCCCGTTCGCGTCCGAAAAGCGGCTTGATGATTTCCAGAAACTCGCCGATAGTCCGGATAGACTGTCCGTTTCTGGCTTTTACGATGGCGGATGCCAGTTTGCGGCTGTTCTTCAGTTCACCGTACAGATAGAAGATGTTTGCGAGCCGTTCTTCTTCGTATGTGTTGACGATGTCGGCGGCAGTTAGTCCTGCACGTTTGTTCATGCGCATATCCAGCGCTCCGTCAAAACGGAATGAGAAGCCACGCTCGCTGTCGTCGAAATGGTGGGAGGACACGCCGAGGTCGGCGAGGATTGCGTCCACCTGTTCGATGTCATGATACCGCAGGAAATTCTGCAAATAGCGGAAGTTGCTGCGTACAAAGGTGAAGTGGGGATCATTGACGATATTCCGTTCGGCATCCTCGTCCTGATCGTCACGGCCTTCATCCTCAAGCGTACCCGCTTCGGCCTGCGCCTGCGCAGCTGCGGCGAAAACCCGCAGGCAGCCGACAGCGTTGGCATCAGCGTCTATAAGATGCGCTATTCCGGCGTTCTGATCTCCGGCGCTCTGGCCGGCCTCGGCGGCCTCGTGTTCATCCTGCCGACGACCACGACCTATACCGCCAGCGTCAGCGGCTATGGCTTCCTCGCCATGTCCGTCGTCGTGTTCGGCCAGTGGAAGCCGTGGGGCATCGCGCTCGGCGCACTGTTCTTTGGCCTGACGAAGACCATTGCCGCGTCGTATTCCGTTATCCCGTTCCTGTATAACCTCGGCATCCCGGAGGCCTTCTTCAAGATGCTCCCCTATGTGGCAACGCTGATCGTTCTGGCGTTCTCCACGAAGCGCTCCAATGCGCCCGGCGTCATTGGCGTTCCCTATGATAAGAGCAAGAGATAATATTTGGAGGTAAATTACCATGGCTGTTTTTACAGATGAGGGCAAGACCTATCACGTTCGCGTGGGCAAGGGCGACATCGGCCGCTATGTCCTGCTCCCCGGCGATCCGTTCCGCACGGACCTGATCGCATCCTATTTTGATGATGCAAAGCTCGTCGCGCACAACCGCGAGCATAAGACCTGGACCGGCACGCTCAACGGCGTTCCCGTCTCCGTCGTCTCCACCGGCATGGGCTGCCCGTCCACCGCGATCTGCCTGGAAGAGCTGATCGCCTGCGGCGCGGACACCTTCATCCGCGTCGGCACGGCCGGACGCGTCTGTGACCGCGCGTTCGACCCGACGCTCGACGGTGTCATCAACACCGCTGCCGTCCGCGATGAGGGCACGACGAAGCACTACATCCCCATCGAGTACCCGGCCGTCGCCGACCGTCACGTTGTCGCGGCTCTGGCCGACTCCGCCAAGCAGCTCGGCTACAACTTTATCGAGGGCATCACCCAGTCCAAGGATTCCTTCTACGGCCAGCACGAGCCGGAGAACATGCCCGCCGAGCCGTGGCTGAAGGCTCGCTGGGAAGCATGGCGCCGCGGCAATGTCATCAGCTCTGAGATGGAGTCTGCCGCGATCTTTATCATCTCTTCCATCCGCGGCTGCCGCGCCTCCTCCGTCATGGCCTATACCGAGATGCCGAAGAGCGTCGAGGTCGCCGTCGGTGCGCTGCGCATCCTCATCGAGCAGGATAAGGCTGCCGAGAAGTAATTCTACAATGCAGCGACTCCCCGTGCCGAAAACGGTGCGGGGAGTTTTGCCTTTTCGGATAAAATACGATTGACATTCTGAATCCGGGACGATATAATCAAGGATGGTCCGGCTGGTGCCGGACCATAAAATTGAATCACACGACTCGCAGAGACCGCGTGGCCGCAACGGCGGAGGATCCGTCAGGCGCGTTGGTAAACAAGGGAATGGGGATAGTACCCCGAGAAGGCAGATGCCTTCTGGATGACCGTCGCTGTGAGCGCTGAGGCTGCTGTCCGTCGGCGAAAGCCGGTCATTGGGAAACTGAGAAGGCAGGGCGGCAGACGTGGCGGATGCTCCGCCGGAGGCGCAACTCAGAAGACCTACTGGGAGATTTCCATAGCCCGAATCGGTTGAGGGGATAGGTATGCTATCCCTTCAGCCGTTTTTTTTGTTTTCCGAAGGGAAAACAAAGCGCCCCCCGCAGCTCAGCTGTGGCGGGGCTGAACCCTGCTTCTGCCGCTCCGGCGGCTGCCGATACACATTATCAGTAAAAGGAGAGATCGCTTATGCAAACGAAACCCGCAGCGTGCGGAAAGCGCCTGCTGGCGCTCGTGCTGGCCATTGTGATGGTCTGCTCGCTGCTGCCCGTCAGTGCGTTCGCAGCAGAGCCCAACTATGAGCTGCGCGTCCTCACGTTCGAGGATGCCGACTATAAGGGCGGAACGAACTTCGCAGGCGGAAACAACTGGACGAGTCTCATTGACAGCCCGCAGTACGGCGGCAAGATGCTCTACGGAGAGAGCGGCGCCGGTGTCGACTCCGTCGACGCTGCCTACAAGTGGACGGATAAGAACAATACCTGGCTCAGCAACACCCTGTCCGAGGGCTATGGCTCCTGGTGCTACTGGAGCGGCGGTCATGCCGTTTCCAACTATGTTTCCGGTGAGATCAGCAAGTACGGCGGCTTCGAGAGTCAGCTTACCGTTTATAAAAAGGACGTTTCCGGTCTGGAGCGGACCGGCGGCGGCCACAACGGCTCGAATAACTTTGCCGTGCATTACGGCTATGCAGATAATTCCGGCTATGGCCTGACCGAGGCCTCCCTGCCGACCCTAACCTTTGCCGACGGCACCGCCCGTGTCATTGACCATATGTATGTCAACAACATGGACTATGCGCTCAACTGCTACATCGACGGCAACGGTCTGACTGCCAAGATCGGCGACGACGATTGGGTCAAGCTGGTCGCAACGGGCTATAACGCGGCAGGGGAGAAGACCGGAACTGCCAGCATCTACCTCTGCAACGGTCCGAAGAACATCATGATGGACTGGACAAGGTGGGACCTGTCCGGCCTTGGTAAGGTCCTGAAGGTCACGTTCAATGTGACCGGCTCCAGCGATAACGGCTATGGCTTCTCGCAGCCCGCCTACTTCGCCTATGACGATGTGGCAGTCCGCTTTGAAAAGGCGGCTGCGGTCGTCCCGGCGACCGGCGTGACGCTCGACAAGACCACGCTGAATCTGATGACGGGCGAAACGGCCGTTCTGACGGCAGCGGCACAGCCGGAAAACACCACGGATACCTTGACCTGGACGACCGGGAATGAGGCGGTCGCTACGGTCGCGGACGGTGTTGTGACTGCGGTCGGCGCGGGCAGCACCGTCATTACGGCAACGTGCGGCAGCGTGAAGGCCGAGTGCACCGTCACGGTCACGGCCAGCCCGCTCACGGTCAGCGTCGGCGGCAAGACCAGCCCCCTTTCCCGCGTTGGCGGCGAGGGCGAGACGAAGTACCGTGCCGTGCTGCCCTACGGCAGTGATGTGACGATCCATGTGGCGGATGCGAGCTTCCTGCTCGTGACGGACAAGAAGAGCAATTATCTCAACGAGGCTGGCGCGAATCCCTTCACCCTGAAGGCTGCGGAGCTGGAAACGGCCCTGCTGACGGACAAGGATGAAAAGCCCTTCACGCCTGCGGAAAACAGCAAGGTCGCCTATCTGAGCATTATGGATGTCATGGCGGGCACGACGTATGAGCTGTATCTCGAGCTGACCCGCGAGGTCACTCCGGCGACCGGCGTGACGCTGGACCAGACGGAGCTGACGCTGACGGCGGGAAAGACCGCTTCCCTGAAGGCCACGGTCCAGCCGGAGAACACGACGGATACCATTGTCTGGAGCTCCTCGAAGGAAGAGGTCGCAACGGTGGAAAACGGGATCGTTACGGCGAAGGCGGCCGGCGAGACTGTCATCACTGCGACGTGCGGCACCGTGAAGGCAGAATGTGCCGTTACGGTCACGCCCCCGGTCATGGCCTCGGCTGTAACGCTGGATAAGACCGAGCTGAACCTGTATACCGGCGACACGGCGGCCCTGACCGCTGCGATCCAGCCGGAGGATACGACGGATCCGACCATTGCCTGGACGACGACGGATGCAGAGGTCGCTTCCGTGCAGAACGGCGTCGTGACTGCCGGAAAGACCGGTACGGCCACGATCACGGCCAGCTGCGGCGAGGCAAAGGCACAGTGTGCTGTGACGGTCAAGGCTCCTGCGGAGCCTGCGCAGAAGGACGGCGTGTATCAGATCGGCAATGCCGACGAGCTTGTCTGGTTTGTCAGGAAGGTCAACGGCGGTGAGAATGCGATCTCTGCCGTTCTGGCGAAGGATATCGATCTGACCGATGTGATCTGGACGCCGATCGGCAATGGCAGTGTAGCTTTTGCGGGAAGCCTTGACGGCGCGAACCACACCATTTCCAACCTGCATGTGGACTATGCCACGGCGGCCTCCGGCGAGAGACTGTATCTCGGCCTGTTTGGTCAGGTCGAGGGCACGCCCGAAAAACATGCGGTCATTCAGAACCTGACGGTCACGGGCAGCGTGAACGCGGCAAGCGAATTCTCCGTTTATTCGGGCTATGTCGCAGGCGTGGTCGGCTCTGCTCGGAATGCGGAGCTTTCCAATGTCATTTCCCGCGTGAATGTGACCGCTGATGAAAAGGTCGGCAATGTAGCCTCCGTTGGCGGTCTGGCCGGTGCCATGATCGACACGACTGTGACGAACTGCGGCAATGAAGGCGATGTCACCGGCGTGAACAACCTCGGCGGCCTGTGCTATGAGCTCTATTCCGGCACGATGACCGGCTGCTATAACACTGGCAGGATCACGGCGACCGGTACCTATGTCGGCGGTCTGATGGGCTATGCCAAGCAGGCGACCATCACCAATGCCTACAGCACCGGCGATGTGACCACCGAAAAGACGCTCGTGGGCGGTCTGATCGGCGTCATGGAGAAATCTGCGCTGACAAATGCCTACACGACCGGCAAGGTCACGACAGCCGCGGCCAGCGGCGCGATCGGCGCAGCCGTGGGCAGTGCGGATCAGGTCTCCAATGTGTATTACCTCGGCAGCGCTTCCGCGATTGGCGACGAGAACGCCACGGCGAAGACCGCAGAGGAGCTGAAGGCGCTGGCACCGACGCTCGGCAGCAGCTTCAAGGAGAATACCGGCTGCGGCAGCTATCCGCTGCTGGTATGGCAGGAGGCCCGCGCACATCAGTATAAAGACGGCGTCTGCACCGTCTGCGGCGCGAAGGATCCTGCAGCGCCCTATCTGCTCGACGGTGTGACCGATGCCGCTGCGGAAGTTCAGACCGGCAAGAGCTATCAGCTCGACGATCTGATGGACGGCAAGATCTTCGGCGTGAAAAACGGCACGCTGACCTACAAGAACTACTTCTACACCATGTCCTCCGATGGCGGTGCGACGTGGAGCGGGGAGCAGCACTTTGAGGAAGCAATGTTCGGCGGCGTGAACAAGAGCCTGGTCCAGAGCAAGGCAGGCACATATATCTATAAGTTCCGCGCAAAGAACGACGCCGGCTACTCCGCCGATACCTGGACGCTGACGCTGACCTTCGTCGATGTCGTCGAAGCGAATATCAACTTCTACGTCGGCCGTGACCAGAACTACAGCACAAACGGCAATAAGTACCCGATCCTCAAGATGTACAAGACCGCGGGCATCGACGAAAATCAGTTTGACTATGTCGGCTGGTTTACCGATGCCGAGGGCAAGACCGTGTACGTCTACAACCCCGCCGATTACACCATCATCGACGGCGAAGAGAAGGACTATGTCGAGATCGACGGCACAAAGTACGAGCTGCACGACTACGAGGAGGTCCGGTTCACCAACAGCGCCTTTGACGCAGCCGACGAAACGGCGACGGCCAGCAACACGGTCGTGAACAATTACAACATGTTCTACGCCACCCTGAGCACCGGCCGCTACTCCACGCGCGGCTACGGCTGGAACACTGCGACCGAGGCCTATGACATCTATCTTGGCGGTCAGAGCCTGCCTCTGCCGATGGAGAAGGACATCTACGGCGGCGGCGGCAACGACATCCATCTCGGCGTTGTCAGCGTCTATGCTACGACCAGGAACGAGAAGAACGAGTACTTCGGCACGGACGACTACCATGTCGAGATGATCATGCCCGTTACCGGCAGCATGATCCACTCCGGTACACACTATACCTACACCCGCTACGGCAGCGACTACACTGCCTTCCCCTTCCTGTCGTGGGAGGCGCAGAACGCTTCGCTGTACAACATCTATGCTTATCCGACGAACACGGAAAAGTATATGTTCAATCAGCAGATCAACCAGACCACGGCGCCTTCCTACAACGTCGTAACGAAGAACATCACGATCGCCAACGCCGTGGAGCTGGATATCACTGCGCCCACGACGGCGGAGTTCACCCTGTTCTTCCAGTACAACAACTTCAACACCAGAGCGGTCGAGCCGTACAAGACTGCGAAGGACGACGCGACCGGCATGACCACCTATTCCTACCGCGTTTCTGAGCGCAACAACAACTACACATGGCGTCTGGTCGATGAGACCGGTACCTATGTGACCAAGGCCGGCTGGCTGTCCAGCCTCAACCAAAAGACGGAAAAGACGATCACCTTTGACTCCGGCGCGCCGACCGACAGGAAGTCTCACAGCTTCAAGGACCTCGGCACGACGGTATCCTCCCGCGACGAAGCCGACCTGCAGGTGTTCCTGAGTCACAGCGGCTTTATGAGCGTGAGCGACACCTACCGCATCCGCGCGTACCGTATGTGGGAGCTAATCAATAACGATGCAGGCAACATCATGGTCGAGCCGAGCTTCAACATTCAGGTGCTGCAGGGCAATCCGGCGGACGTTACGCAGGTCAGCGGCGGCAACGCCGTAGGCAACTGGCTCGACGTGACGCCCACCGGCACGGACATCGTGGCCGTCACCTACGACGCCATCGACCTGTACAACGACAAGGACGTTGCCGGAACCCACGGCGGTCTCTTCCCGGCAACCGCCCCCGAGCGCACCGGTGTGTTCGTTATCACGAACAAGGCAGCCGGCAAGGCTGACGCCGTCATCCGCTTTAACGGCGGCACGACCAGCCCCCGCGGTGCGGAGTGGGACTACAACTACGACACGTGGTACTACCTTGACACCGACGAAGCCCCCACGCTGGACTTTACTACCACCAAGGGCGCGACGGCCAGCTACGCCGTCGTCACCACCGACGCTGCCCTGAACAGCACCCTGTCCGGCTGGACGGAGCTTACGGCGGACGAGAACGGCATGTTCCACGCCTCCCTCCTGCCCTTCCGCACGGCAAAGACGCTCGGCGGCACCGTCATCCTGAAGCTGACCGATTCCACCGGCACGTCCTACCGTCTGGCGCGCGTGGCGCAGATGAGCGTCACCGTGAAGAATGCCTCGAATGACGGCGAGCCCATCATGCCCGGCGATAAGGTCACGCTCTCCTTCGACGGCCTGTATCGCGGCATGGATAAGGTTTCCGGTATCTTCAACCCCACGTTGCTATATCTGAACTACAGCGCGGAGGAAGAGGAGTCCAAGGGCCAGCTGACTCAGTACTGGCAGATGGACAGAGCCTCCGTCACCGTGGAGATGCCCACAGACATCACCTTCCCCGAAGGCTCAGACAAAACGACCGTTATGGTCACCGACGGTTATATCTCCGGCGGCATGTACTCCGCCGCCAGCCCGTTTGATACGCTGTACAATATGACCGACACCGGCGTCGGCACGAACTTCTCCGCGGTCACCACCAGCTTTGTTGCCAGCCGTCTGGCAGATGTTTCCGTCGAGGTCAACACGAAGGTCACCTACAACGTCAAGCTCGTCCCCGTGGACGAAAACGGCAACGCGATCGACGGCCTCACCCCCACGTTCACCGACCGTGACAACAAGGCAGTGACCGCCGAGGCCGACGGCACCTTTAAGCTCGGCTATGGCCCGTATTCCTACGCCGTCGAGCAGCTCGGCTATGTCCGCACCACCGGCTCCTTCAAGCTCGGCTCTGCTGACGCAGCAAAGGTCGAAAACGGCGTCCTGACCATCAAGTTCACCGTCCGCAAGGCGGCCGAGAACGCTTGGGACGGCAAGACCACCACGGAACCTGCCACCGACGAAAACGGCGTTTACCTCATCGGCACCGGCGCAGAGCTGGCATGGTTCGCCCAGAAGGTCAACGGCGGCAGCGCCAAGCTCTCCGGCATCCTGACGGCCGATATCGACCTCGCCGGTTACGAGTGGACGCCCATCGGCACCGCTTCTAAGAAGTTTGCCGGTACCTTCAACGGCCGGAATCACACCATTGATCATCTTTCCATCAACTACAGCAGCAAGACCCCGATATCGCTCTATCGCGGCCTGTTCGGCTGGGTCTCCGGCGCCAACGCCACCAACCGCGCGAAGATTGAGAACCTGACGGTCAACGGCACCGTTGTCGCCGGTTCCAACAAGCCTGTTAACGATGCTTACGTCGGCGGTATCGTTGGCCGTGCGGACTATGCCGACCTGACGAATCTCCATTCGAATGTCGATGTTTCCATCAAGCGCACGGCCGGTAACTACTGGCAGAGCGTCGGCGGCGTTGTCGGCGGTGCTTACTACAGCCTGAATGTTACCAACTGTTCCAACAGCGGCAATGTCACCGGCTGGCGCTACTGCGCAGGTATCGTTGGCAACATTTCCAGCGGCAGCCAGCCCAGTACCATCACCGGCTGCGTCAACACCGGCAGCATCACCGCACCCAGCACCTGCGCAGCGGGCATTGTTTCCAATCTGCCGAACGGCTGTAAGGTCACGGCCTGCTACAACACCGGTACGATCAAGGCCGGCGGCAACTATCCCGCCGGTATCGTCGGCTACTGCGCGAACTCCGAGGTCCGCAGCTGCTTCAACCTCGGCACGGTCACCTGCAACACAACCTTTACCTATGGCTCTGTCATTGGCACGGTGAGCAGCGCAGATGCCGTCATCAAAAACCTCTACTACCTCGAGGGCACCTGCGAGAAGGGCGGCATCGGCGCCGTGAAAAATGCCGAGACCCAGACTGCCGCTGTCAGGACCGCAGAGGAAATTGCGAACGCGGAGTTCGTTTCCACGATGAACGCCGATCTGGCAGAGGCTGCCTTCACGAGCGGCTGCACCGCGACGAAGCATCCGATCCTCCTGTGGCAGGCCGACGCGGAGCATACCTTCGCGAACACTGCCTCTGATGTCATCAAGTCGGAAGCTACCTGCACCGAAGCCGCGGTCTACTATGTCAAGTGTGACAACTGCGATGCGGTCAGCAATACGCTGACGGTCAAGGTCGGTGAGCCGCTCGGCCACGATCTGACCGTGACGGTCGTGGAGCCGACCTGCGAAAAGGACGGCTATACCGAGTCTGCCTGCGCGCGCTGCGGCCTCAGCTACCGCACGAACTATGTGGCAGCAAAGGGCCACAGCTATGTGGATGTCGTGACGGCTCCGACCTGCGAGTCCGCCGGTTACACGACGCACACCTGCTCCGTCTGCGGCGACAGCTATGTCGACGCGATCGTCCCGGCCACGGGCCACAGCTATGTGGACGTCGTGACGGCTCCGACCTGCGAAAAGGGCGGCTACACGACGCACACCTGCTCCGTCTGCGGCAGCAGCTATGTCGATACCATGATCGATGCGCTCGGCCATGATTATCAGACCGTTGTGACAGCTCCGACCTGCGACGCCATGGGCTACACGACCCACACCTGCACGCGCTGCGGCAACAGCTACGTCGACAGCTATACGCAGGCAGCGGATCACAGCTACACGAGCGAGGTGACGAAGCAGCCGACCTGCACGGAGGAGGGCGTTCGTACCTTCACCTGCACGAACTGCGGCAAGAGCTATACCGAGTCCATCCCGATGATCGCCCACAGCTATGAGGCGGTCAGGACGGATCCGGACTGCACGCATATGGGCTACACGACCTATACCTGCTCTGTTTGCGGCGACAGCTACAAGGCTGATTTCGTGGATGCTACGGGCCATGACTGCGAGGCGACGGTAGTCGCCCCGACCTGCGAGGGCTACGGCTACACGGAGAATCACTGCAAGCACTGCGACTACACCTATATCAGCGAGATCCGCCAGCCGCTTGGCCATGACGACAAGCTGACCGGCGCGAAGGAAGCCACCTGCACGGAGCCGGGCTACACGGGCGACATGGTCTGCACGCGCTGCGGCGAGGTGCACAGCAAGGGCGAGGAAATCCCTGCTCTGGGCCACGACTACGGCGACTGGACGACGGTGAAGGAAGCCGATTGCTTCCACACTGGTCTGGAAGAGCGCAAGTGCGGCCGCTGCGGCGAGACTGAGCAGCGTGAGACTACGGCAGAGACCTGCCCGAGCGAAGCCTACACGGATCTCGACCGGAATGGTTGGTATCACGAGTACGTTGACTGGGTGCTGAAAAACGGCGTGATGAACGGCGTCGGCGGCGGCCTGTTCGAGCCGAACGGCGAGACGACCCGCGCAATGCTGGTCATGGTGCTTTACCGTATGGCGGGCGCGCCGGACATGGTGGGCCGCGAGAGCAGCTTCACGGATGTGTCTGCCGACAGCTGGTATGGCGCGGCGGTGATCTGGGCCTCGGAGAACGGCATCGTTAACGGTGTCGGCGGCGGACTGTTTGATCCGGATGCTTCCCTCACGCGCGAGCAGATGGCTATGATGCTCTATCGCTTTGCGGGCTATCTCGGCAGCAATACCGAGAAGCGCGCCGACCTGAGCGCCTACGGCGATGCCGACGCGGTCAGCGCATTTGCGCAGGATGCCATGGCATGGGCCGTTGCAGAGGGCCTTGTCAATGGCCGCAGCGCAGCGGAGCTTGCGCCAAAGGCCGGTGCAACGCGCGCGGAGCTGGCGACGATCCTGTTCCGCTTTGCGGCGCTGCAGAACGCCTGAAGCAAATTACGCATAAGCAGCGAACGAGTGCCCCGGGGAGACCCGGGGCACTTTGTATGCGGCACATAGAAAAATCGGAAAAAGGCCTTGACAAAGGGGCCGACAGTCCCTATAATAGAAAGTAACCGAACGGTTACATAAACAGCCAGACGCAAAGACGCAGTGCTGATCGCGGTTCCGATCATGCGCTGCGTCTGTTTTTTGAGAGGAAGATTTTATGAACGCAATTCGTTATCCCACGAGCACCGCAGCACTGCGCGTTATGCGCGGCAGCGCCGTGGGTATCCATGGGCGTCCTGCCGGCGGCCGTCGCCGGCGAATCGTCGAGAACGCAATGAAAGAAGGGGGGGAATATCCATGAAGCTGTATTTTGGAAACGCCGTCACAACGGCAACGACGCTGATGATCCTTGCCCTGCTGGGCTACATCGGCGTTTCCGTCTGGAACCGCGGCAATATCGCCTGCTGGGGCAGGAGAACGCTGCTCCTGCTGGTGTTCGGTCTGGTCGTCTGCTGCTTTGCGGCGGCGCGGGACGGGCTGGACAAGACCATCCAGCACACCATCGACGGCAGCTGCGCACCGGGCGTGTTTCCGCTCGTCAGCGTTCCGACCGTCGTCGGCTGTGCCGGTGCGCTGCTGATCGTCGCCGCCGCGATCGCCACATCGATCGCCAGAACGCAGAAAATGCGGGAGCTCTGGTTCTATGTGATGTCCGGCGGCGCGGTCCTGAAGATCGCCACCATGGAGATCGCGCGGCTCGTGCTCTGAGACCGCGCGGAGAATTCTTGGACTGTCAAAAAAGGTCCGTAAAGACTTTTTGACGAGCTGCATTCTGGCGGGAGACCTCCCGCCGTATGATCGGAAAGGAGAAGAAGCATGGAAAAGAAGAACGCATTTACGATCACGCGAGCCCGGCCGGAGGATGCCGCGGCGCTGCTGGACTACCTGAAGATCGTGGGCGGCGAGACGGACAACCTCAGCTTCGGCGCAGAGGGCGTGCCGCTTGCGCCGGAGGAGGAGCAGGCCTATCTGCGCACACAGGTCGATTCGCCGGACCATGTGCAGTATCTTGCCAGAGTGGACGGCGAGCTCATCGGCACGGCCAGCCTGAACCGCAAGCCCGGCCGGATGCGCCACCGCGGCGTGTTCGGCATCAGCCTGAAGCGGGCGTGGTGGGGCTGCGGTACGGCCTCGGCCCTGACGGAGGCCGTCCTTGCCTTTCGCGGGAAAACGGCTTTGCCCAGCTCGATATCGAGGTGCGCAGCGACAATGTCCGCGCCATCCGGCTGTATGAAAAATTCGGCTTCCGGAAGCTGTGCACCTTCCCGGCCTTCTTCCGCATCGGCGGGCAGGACATTGATTTTGATGTGATGCTCCTGCAGCTGCCTCAAATCTGACTGCAGCGGCGTGCCCTTTCCGGGCGGTGACCCTGTGGAGACAGGCAGCGTTTGCGGCATAACTTCAGTGGTGCAAGGCAATCTCGCAGTACTCGGCTGGATAACAGGAAAACCATGGCGAATCCGTAAGTTGCTGCAGAAGATTGCACCCCAGGGGAACTTCCACGCGCTTCGCGCTCAGGGCGCCGCATCGGCCTTTGGCCTCCGTGCAATGACATGTCAGGGTGGTGCGACGGTGCACCAGTGCCCTTCTGTCGTTGAATTGTCCTGTACAGGGCGCTCACTGAGCGCCGCTACATTTTCTCTCGCACAGTGGCCTTGTGCGGCGAGCGCCGCTATGGGCCAGACAGGCAGAATTGCGCAGAGAACGATGCAGCTGCTGTTGACGGAACCTGCTAAAGTTGAAATTACTGACTTCCAATAGCTGTTTCCGACTGGCAGAACAGACGAAACTCCTGCGAAAAAGCGACAAAGCCCGATTCATTGTCCCTTCCATCCGAAAAATACAGATACAGCGAAAACCCGGATGTGTCCAGATGATATTTTTGACACAGGTACTGCCGGAACCGCTGCTCGAATGTGATCCGGTAACCCGCCAAATCAAAGACTGCGACGATGTAACCGGTCATCAGGTCCAGCAGTCTGTCCAGAGACGGTTGACCGAGATAACCTCCGGGCCGTTCCAGAATAACGGACAGCGTGGAAAGAAATTTTGCTTCATAGACCTGCGTAGATTCTGGCATAGAGGAATCTACTTTCCTCCTGATGGGGCTGTAGGCCCAGTCATACCATTTTTCTTCCATGCTTGCTTCTCCTTATGCGGCGTGTCCCCCCTGCAGCGGGCTCGGGATGAGTCAGAGGGGGAGCTTTTCCTTTCACATCACAGGTTTCCTGCACTTGCTCGTTACGGATTATATCGCGATTCAATATTATAACTTTGGCAGTATTGACCTGCACAGTCTACCATCAAATGGAATATAATGTGTGTACAAGCACAGCTTACACTCCGTATTGAAAAACGGATACCTTGCTCTTCTCCACAACGGATCTTCTTCCAACAGAGTGATATGTGGCTTCTCTCCGCGGCACAAGCCCCAATCAAATGCACACCACATTTTGGTCACGCCACCAGTATCTATTGACACGAATTCCAAGTCCTTCACAATAGAGGCATCCGGTATTTGATCACCCCACCAACCGTATAGGCCAATGCACATGGTTTCATCATAGCGCTCCGTCGGAGCAAGCCGTACAACTGGTTCCCGCCAGATATCGACCACACGAAGGATGACATACTTCTGGTAGTATGGAGAATCTTTCATCTTCGGACTTAAAATCTGATAAGCCAGCAGGCTACCTTCGCGCCACGGACACTTGCGCGCATACGGCTTACTGATCTTTTTGGCCTCCGGCAGGGGCGAAAGCAGCATTTCCTGCGTTTCCCGGAAAAACTGCAGCATGTCCGACAGCCGTTCGTTTGGCCCGGCGTTCAAACGCTGCTCGACCGTCTCCTGATATAGCGAAAGGCAGTAGAGCGCCTCCTCCTTCGTCCGGGGCGTCAGTCGGCCGGTCTCCCATTCGCAGATGCCGAGGGAGAGCCAAAACGTGGGCGTGAACAGCAGGTCTCCGTCCTTCGGACAGTAGGCCCGCAGCAGCAGGTCCTCCGTTTCCTCAACGCTCTTCCCGATGGAGATCAGGCTGCGATAGTCCGCCCGGATGTCGCAATAGTCGTCACCTTGTTTGAATTGCTTGCGGAAATTTGACATGGTCGTTCCCTCCGTCAGGTCAGATACCGCGTGATTTGGTCATAAACATGATCCAGAGCGTCGCTTTCGCAGGGAAATCCGACCGGATCGTATTCCTTCCCGCGCTCCTGATAAAACGCCTCCCAGCAAAGCGGGCACTTTCGTATATAGTAGCCTTCTTCCACGCCAGAGGAAAAATGCACGAGTTTGGGGTCAATGCCGAGCGCGTGCAGCTTGCAAAACAGCTCTTCTTTTGTCATATATAATCACTCTTTCGTTAGCGGCAGCGCGCCGCACCTTGGCAGCTCCTTGAGCTTGCAGTAAGACACGCTGCTGCGGGAAAAAGGAACCTGCTAAAGGTGAAAGTTTCGTCTTTAGCAGGTGGACCTTCAACTCGCCTCCCGCAGCTGCACTGCCGTGCGGAAAGCCTCCAGTAATTCTTCGTAGCTGATATCAAATGAGGGATCATCGATACAGGTAAGATGGTACCCATCCGGCAGCTCCTTTTCAGATACCCAAAACAGCTGCACATATAGCGGCCCATCAACAGGAGAACCCCAGAAATACATATCCGACTCTATTGTTTGTGCCACGCCGCCGACGCTGTCTGCGTAACGTTCGGTCGATATCAGCTGAATGGCGATGCCATCTTCGAATTGCAGGCCCTTCAGTTGTGCCAAACGGGTAAATTCAGAACTCTCACCGCTATTTGTAACGCTGTAGCCGAAATGCAGCATATCATAGCTCACGTCAAAGAATTTGTAATACTTCCCGAAAGTGGTTTTCACAGCGACAGCCTGAATATACCGATTTCCCCACTCTGTTTTGATTTCCATCGTTCGTATCTGATGCCCGTCCAACGTAACCTCAGACACATTCTGGTCGAGGAATGTGTAATGCGGCCAGTTTTCTGTATGGAGCTGATAATAGAGATCTGCAGGAGAAGCAAACCGATAATTTGTTGCCTGCCGGAAATCTTTGAGTGAAGGATAGTATTGCCAAAGGAAAAACAAAGCGGCTCCGGCTGCAATCACCGCAATAACAATCAAGATCTTCTGTAATACTTTTCGCATGGATGTTGCCCTCCTCAGTTTGCACCTGCAGGCAGCGTGCTGAATCATGCCGGAATGAGCCGGACACTTTCACATTCTCCGTACCGCTGCACGGTTTCATCGATCAGGCTCGTTACACAGATACCGCGGATGAGTTCGTTTTCACATTCCAGTGTGATCAGCTTTGCATTCTCTGTCAGGTAGGCGGGGATATAGCGCCCGCTTCCGAGATCGAATTCTGTTGCGGATAGTGCCTCGGGTGCGTGTTCTGCCTCCGTGCCGATCAATTGGGTCAGCTCTGCGTTGGAGGATGCCAGAGCGAGGCCGCTGCAGCGGCGCATGGCACCGGTGCCGCTGTCAAACAGGGCGAAATGCTCTGCCGTTGTTCCGCTTGTGCTGACGGCCGCGATCGTATCGCCGATCTGTACGATGCAGCAGGTCGGGGCGTCGAGCAGAATCTTATCTGCAGCTTCTTTCAGCTCCGCGAGCGGCATGCCCTGCCGGACAATGGCGGCGTCCTCCGTGCTGCATCCTCCGAAAAGACAAGCGGAAAGTAGGACGGCGGCGAACATCAGGAGAAGGGAACGACGGAATATCGCTGCATGGTTGTTTCGCATATGATGTATCTCCTTTTCTGTTGTGTGCTTGCCAAGAATAAAGACTTCAGTATTCTCCTGCCTACTTTTTCAGCCCAAGCCCGCAGGCTCATCCGCCATCACAGAAATATGCAGATCGGGCACAAAAGGGCACCAGACTGGTACTTTGGCATACGCTTTCTCCAGAAGAGTGCAGACTCTGCTGGCTGGAATAGAAATATTTTGGAAATCCATCTCCGTACTGGGGCTGTCAGTCAAATAGACTTCTGCCGACTGAGCATAGGGCAGGCATAGCGAAATGGCATGCCGCAAAATCACAAAGCAGGAGCGAAGCGGAATCCTAGACGGCTGATTTTCGCAAGAAGGTGATTCAAGGCTCATAAAAGTTCCCATATTTGTTGTGTCATGGCCATCGAAAATCTCAAAGGCAAGGTCTTCGCTTCCAACAGAGACAAACGGCAACTCCAGAAGGGCATTCGCGCAATCGAAGTTCACGCGGCAATACTCATCTCTCATATTCTCCGTATAAAAGCTCCGGCATGTGCATTTCGCATGATCACAAGGCTTGTCGTACACAAAGCAGCTCTACCACCTTTCCGGTTTCGTTAGCTTCGTAATACATTCCGCGCTGCCGCCAGATAGCACAGACGTTTGCCCGGCTTCAGCTCCTCGTGTGTGGTCGCCATGGCCCACGACAGGGAATCATCAAAGAAATAGCAGTCCTCCGGCAGCGTTTGCAGCGTGTCCGGAATTTCGTCAGGCGCAGCGCGCAGAACAGCGTCGATCGGATATTTCCAATAATTCGGAATAAAAATCCTGTCGCAGGAATGGATGTCCCAAAAGACGTAGAACGGTCCTGTCAACGCCTGCAGTTGACTGATGAGATAGTGACAGGAGACCGGTTCCCGATCGAGCATGCAATCCCACAGGTAACCCGTGTAGCGAAGCCCGTCGGAGAACTGCCTCATGTGCGCGATCCGGGCCTGAAAATAATCGCAGGATGTGTCAACGAATGTGCATAGAAAGAACTGACGAAGGCTGCTTGCCTCTTCGCCGGACAGGATGTCCATGGATACCACCTCTTTTCAGGCCGGTCAATGGCCCCTCTACTCCTATATTTCACCAGAAACGCAAAACGGACAGCTTTTTCCCAAAATGTCGAAAAAAACGCCGGAAGTCCGAATCTCTGCAAACAGAATAAACGATTCTGCGCCGGATGTCAATCCGGAGTTCGTGGCGCGGGTTTTGCCTGCCGCATTGCAGTTTTGCCGCTGCGGCGGGTTATGGAACGCAAAAGGACACCCTGACGGTTTCCCTTCACACGATCCTTCCCTCCGTAATTTCCGGCTGGACAGGTTTTTCGACAGTCTGATTCCTGTCCATTTTTTCGGCCGGATGATCAGCCGGTCAAACAGGAACAGCAGCCCCGGCAGAACGAACAGCACAATATTGCGACGACTTCCAACATCTATACGCACTTGAATTTCAGCTCGAAAGTGGCATCCGCCAATGCGATCATGGGTGTGTACCCCTCCGCATGATGC
>ERZ773192.2135-NODE-2135-length-17533-cov-4.399760_pt1 | contig 17533 bp, 15 predicted proteins | sample MGYA00581010_ERZ773192 | MGnify/ENA primary metagenome ERZ773192 (study PRJEB29015, sample SAMEA2737741) | human gut metagenome | biome: human gut; feature: human-associated habitat; material: faeces | place: China | collected 2012 ...
CGCTGTCCCTGCACCCTGCAAGGGGCAATTGCCCCTTGACCCCTTTTCGCGATTGAGTTGAGTTCTCTTCCTTACTCTGCCCGCGTGCAGCTTTTTTAGGGCTTCGCCTGAGCCGTTATTTATCCGCCTTCAGCCAGCTTTCCCAAATTTCGGGCTGGTAGCCGATGGTGCATTTTTGTCCGTTGCGGACGATGGGGGATTTCAGCAGCCACGGGTTTTCCTGAATCGCGGTCATAATCACGCTGTCAATGTTGCAGTAGCACGCGGGATGCTCCTTCGCGCGCTTGTCCTCGCGGTCAAGAAGCCCCTGCATCCCCACGTCCTTCGCCATCGTCTGCAATTCGCGCTCGCCCAGCTTGTGCTTCTTCAAATCCATCACCTGCACCTGCACGCGGCGCTCCTTGAAGAAGCGTTCCGCCTTCTGCGCATCGAAATTCTTCTTGCTGATATAAAGCTGAATCACGCCTTGTTCCTCCTTACGTCGTCGCCCAAGAATTGCAGCAGCATACACTGTTTTCCATCCAGCAGGCGGGATGTGATGCGCTCGGTGTAGCGGCGGCGCAGCTCCTCCACGTTCAAATTGGTGCTGATGACCGTGCCTTTACCGCGCAGTTGCCGCTCGTTGATGAGGTTGAACCACTGCACGATGGTGATGTTCTCCATCAGCGGTTCAACGCCCATGTCGTCAATCATCAGCACGTCGGTATCCATCAGCGTGTCCATTTCCTCCTGTTTGCCGGAGAAGTACGCGCGGCGAGCGACGTCCAGGAAGCGGTAGGCGCTGATCATCATCACGTTGAAGCCGCGCTCCAGCAATCGCTTCGCGATGGCGTGCATCAGGTACGTTTTGCCCAGACCGCTCTGCCCCATCAGCAGCAGATCCATCGTCGCAGCGTTGGGGTACTTTTCGGCGTACTGTTCGCACTGGTGGCGCAGCATGTCCATCAATTGCCGCTGGCTGTACTTTTTGCCCGGCAGCGGCTGGTCGGAGAACACATTCGGGTCAAACGCGGCGAACGACTGCTCCGCCTTTTCGCCCAAGCCGACCTCGCGGTACAGCCGCGCATAGAACGCACTGCGCAGGCACGGGCACATTTCGCGAATCGGCTCGCCGACGTAGCCTGTGTCGCGGCACTGCTTGCAGCGGTAGACGGGGTCAAGATAATCCGCCGGGAAGCCGCTTTGGCGGAGCAAATCGGCGATGCGCTTGTTCATCACGTCCATGCGGGCGGGCAGGTCATCCGCCGCCGCTTTGCCGTTCAGAATGCCGCGCACGCCGCCGAAAATCAGGTTCTGCCGCTCGGCGAGGTACTGCCCAATCTCCGGGCAGCGGGTGATAACCTCCTGCCGCCGCCGAAGCTCCTCCTGCGAATTTTTGAGGCGCTGCTGCTCGTACTCCTGCTGCAGTGCCTGCATGATTTCCTTACGCATGGCTTTCCTCCCACTCCTGCATCATGGCGTCCATAGCATCCTGCGTCGGCGTGTAGGTGCGCTGGGTGTACTGCTGCTCCCCGACGACCTTCGGTGCGCGCACGGCGGGTGCGGTGGATTGGCTCGGCTGCTGCTCGAAGCGTTCGCGCTCCGCCTTTGCCGCCTCCATCGTCGTGATGCCTTTTCCCCGGAAAACTTTCAACATCTTGTTGAGGTATGCCATCGGTGATTTCTTCCCTGCCGCCCACGGCGCGCAGCCCAGCACAAACATCTGCGCGAACCGCCATTCCTCCGTCCACTGCTTCACAAGGGCACGGTCGGCGGCGTTCGGCTTCGTCTTTTCGTCCAGCTGCATCGCCTGATACAGCACAATCAGGAACTCGTTCTGCTCGTCAATCTGCCGCATGTACGCGTCAATTTCCGGCAGCGTGCGCAGGCTGCGGTTCTGCCACGCCATCAGCGTCTGCATCACGTCCTGCAGCGTCGTCATGCCCCATTTGGCGCACTGCTGCGCCGCCAGCAGAATCACCGGGTCAGGGTACATGGTCTGGAAGCTCTTGTACGTCGCTTTCGTCGTGTCGTTGATGGTAATGCTGTAATTGCCCAGCGCGCGCAGGAATTGCTTGATAGGCTCGTTTTCCTTCCGGCTGCCCTCGATATCACCCGACACATCCTGCTCCGTGCGCACATTTCCCTGCTCGTGCAGCCGCTTCAAAATCCCGTCCAGATACGCAAACGACGGGTTGCTGCTCTTGATGGTTTCATCCACCGCGCGCAGGATTGCATCCGGCGTGAATTGCCAGTCCACCAGCCACTTGCTGTACATCGTCTGTTCCGGCTCGGTCGGGTAGCGGCGCAGGCCCAGCTTCTCCAGTACCTTCTTGCTGCCGCTCCAAACGGTCTGGTCGCGCCGGAAAATCTCCTGCGCCTCCTCCACCGTCTGCACCTTTTCGTCCGCCAGCCGCATGGCCATCTGCTCGGCTTTTTTCATGCTCACGTTCTTGCCGTGCTTCTGCACCATGTGGCGCATCATGGCAATCACCACGTCCGGCGGCAGGCGCATCTGCTCCACCCACTCGTAGCATTGGCTGACGTCCTTGCCATGCAGCCGGCGGTCGTTGTCGAACACGCCGTAGATGGCTTCCGCGAATTGCTCGTATGCGGGGTCAATCTGCGCCTGTGCGCCCGTCATCATCACCTGATAGATGTTCTGATAGCGGTACTGCGGTGGATTATCCGCCACGCGCTGCACCAGCCCCTTGCGCTCCCAGTAGCGGTACGCCGCGCGAATATCATCCTCCGTCATGTTCAGCTCCCGCGCCATTTGCTGCAAATCGCTGATGGCCTCGTGATGATAGCACGCCACCAAGCCGAAGAGGTACACGCGCACCGCGTCCCCCGACGCTTCGGGCAGATAATTGAGGATAAACTGGTTGGGCAGCGGCGTTACGTCAAACAGCGCCGCCTGCTCGTCAAAGGAAAACATCGCCATGCAAGCCGACCTCCGTACCATCTTCCGACAGGTTTCCCTCCTATTATACCATGCTTGCTTCAAGCCGTCAAATGTGGTATAATGGAATTTGTTCATGCGGATTTCTGCATAAAAAGGGAACGGATATACATCATCAGGAGGATTCTCACCTATGGGGCGTACAGTAGTCATTGCGGAAAAGCCGAGCGTGGGGCGCGATATTGCCCGCGTGCTTGGCTGCCAGAGCAGCGGGCGCGGCTGCCTGACGGGCGGCGACTGGGTCGTGACGTGGGCGGTCGGGCATCTGGTGACGCTGGTTGAGCCGGACGAGCTCGATGAAAAGTACAAGCGCTGGTCGTTTGATACGCTGCCGATTCTGCCCGCCGAAATCCCCTTGAAAGTCATTGCCAGCAGCCGCGATCAGTTTGCCGTCGTCCGCAATCTCATCAACGCACCGGAAACCGATCGGCTCATCTGCGCAACCGACGCGGGGCGCGAGGGGGAGCTGATTTTCCGCTACATCTACGAAAAAGCGGGCTGCAAGAAGCCTTTCGACCGCCTGTGGATTTCCTCCATGACGGACGAGGCGATTCAGGAGGGCTTCCGCGCCATCCGCAGCGGCAGCGACTACGACGGCTTGTACCGCAGCGCGCAGTGCCGTTCGCAGGCGGATTGGCTTGTGGGCATGAACGCCAGCCGCGCTTTTACCCTGCGCTATGACGCACTGCTGTCCGTCGGGCGCGTGCAGACCCCGACGCTTGCGATTCTGGTCAAGCGGCGGAAGGAAATTGAGGACTTCAAGCCGGAAGAATACGCGACCGTCACGGCGGATTTCGGCGACTACCGCGGCATGTACTTCCGCGAGGGCTTGGAGCCAGACACGCACATCCACAAAATCGACGACGCGAAAGCCCTCGCCGCGCAAATCAAGAATCAATCCGCCACAGTGATAAGCGCCGAAACCACCCGCCGCCGCGACCTGCCGCCCCAGCTCTACGACCTGACCAGCCTCCAGCGCGACGCGAACCGCCTGCTCGGCTTCACCGCCGACAAGACGCTCAAGCTCGCCCAGTCCCTCTACGAAACGCACAAAGCCCTCACCTACCCGCGCACGGACAGCCGCTATCTGCCGCCGGACATGATTCCGCGCGTTGTGCAGACGATGAAGGTGCTGCCGGAAAGCTATCAGGCGCTTGTGCCGGGCGCGCTGCCGGATGGAAAGCTGCCCGTCAGCAAGCGCACGATTGACGAAACGAAGGTCACTGACCACCACGCGATTCTGCCCACGCCGAAGCGAATCAATCTGGACAGTCTGCCCGAAGACGAGCGGCAGCTGTACGATATGGTCGTCCGGCGGATGCTGACGGCGTTCTATCCCGCGTGCGAGTACGACGCGACGAAGGTCATCACCGGGGTCGGTGAGCACCAATTCCGCACGAACGGGCGCGTCGTGCTGCAAAACGGCTGGCGGGATGTGCCGCCGCTGGCGAATCCGCCGAAAGCCGGGCGCGCGAAGAAAAAATCCGCCGATGCCGAGGAGGAAACCGCCCTGCCGCCGCTGTCCCCCGGCGACACGCGCACCGTCCGCGCCGCCGAAGTCAAGAGCGACCAGACCAAGCCCCCGGCGCAGCACAACGACGCGTCCCTGCTCTCCGCGATGGAAACCGCCGGGCGCGAATCCACCGACGAGGAAATCGCGCGGCAGATGAAGGGCAGCGGCATCGGCACGCCCGCGACCCGCGCCGCCATCATCGAGCGGCTGATTCAGGTCGGGTACGCCATCCGCAAGGGCAAGACGATTCTGGCGACCGACAAGGGCGTGCAGCTGATTCAAATTGTGCCGCAGGAGCTGTCCTCCCCTGAAATGACCGGGCGCTGGGAACTGGCGCTCGACCAAATCACCGACGGCAGACAGGACGCGGACAGGTTCATGGACAGCATCCGCAAATTCTCCACGTTTCTGGTGAATTTCGCCCGGAATAACCGCGCCGACGTGGTCTTTCCGGATGATGGGCGGCGAAAGAAGCGTACGCAGTCGATGGTCACGCGCGGCACGAAAATTGACGGCTGCGTCTGCCCGGTCTGCCGGAAGGGCGGCGTGCTGGAAAGCCCGCAGGCGTTTTTCTGCTCCCGCGCAGCGGACGGCTGCCACTTCACCCTCTGGAAGGACTGCCTGACGCGCGGCGGCGGCCCGATGCTGACGGAAAAGCTGCTGCGCCTGCTGCTGGAAAAACAGGTTGTGCGCGGCTCAACGGGCGCAATCACGATGCTGGACGGCGCGATTTCGTTCTTCCCCAACGGGTCGGATCGCGCCAGCGCCTGCCGCCCGCTGACGTACGAGAAAAAGCACCGCTGATACGCCTTGCTTTTTTCCGCTAATGCGTGTACAATAGGAAATGAAATGGAAACGCCGGTTTTTTCCCGGCAGAAAGAGGTCTTACAATGGCTGCAAAGCTCCGCAAGCGTGAGGAAATCCCCGCGCAGTACAAATGGGACTTGTCGCACATTTACCCTGATGATGCCGCGTGGGAGGTCGCTTTGGCGGATGTGCTTGCGTCCGGCAAGAAGTTCGCCGCGTGGGAGGGCAAAGTCGCCGAGAATCCCCGTCAGGCCATTCGCGAGTATTTCGACTTGAATCAGCAGGCTGAGCCCGTTTTCTCCTACGCGTTCCTTCGCGGCGAAACGGACAACGGCGACCCGGTTGCGCAAGGGCTTCGCGCGCGCGCGTCCCAGATGGGCGTACAGCTGTCCACCGCGATGTCCTTCTTTGAGCCGGAGCTGCTCTCGCTGGATGATGCGCTGCTGGCGGAAATCGCCGCTGATCCGGCAATAGCGGATTATGATGCGTTCCTGCGCAACCTGATTCGCCAGAAGCCGCACACGCTGCCCGCCGAACAGGAGAAGCTGCTCGCCATGATGGGGCAGGTTGCACAGGCCCCGAACCACATCTTCGGGATGCTGACCGACGTGGATATGTCCTTCCCGCCCGTGCAGATGCCCGACGGCACGACTGCTGAGCTGACCGAAGGCACATATTCCCAGTTTATCCGTTCTGACAGCCGCGACGTGCGCAAATCGGCGTTCGACGGCATCATGAACACCTACGGCAGTTTCGGCAGCACCATCGCCGCAACGTACAACGGCAGCGTGCAGAACGACGTGTTCCAGGCGCGCGCCCGCCATTACGCCACCGCCCGCGATGCCCGCATGGAACCGCTGGAAATCCCCACGAGCGTCTACGACAACCTCATCAGCGAAGTGCACGCGGCGATTCCGGTGCTGAATGAGTATCTGGCGCTGCGCAAAGCGCTGATGGGGCTGGATGAATTGCACATGTACGACCTCTACACGCCGATGGTCAAGAATTTCCACATGGAGCTGAGCTACGACAAGGCGTTTGACCTTGTGCTGGAAGGCCTGAAGCCCATGGGCGAGGACTATCTGGCCAAGCTGCGCGAAGCCCGCGTCGGCGGCTGGATTGACGTGTACCCCTCCAAGGGCAAGTCCTCCGGCGCGTTCTCCTCCGGCAACCTGCGCGACGTGCACCCCTATGTGCTGCTGAACCACAACGACAATTTGTCGGACACGTTCACCATCGCGCACGAGCTGGGGCACTCCATGCACTCCTTCTACTCCAACACCAACCAGCCCGCGCCCAAGAGCGATTACAGCCTGTTCGTGGCGGAAGTTGCGTCCACCTGCAACGAGGCGACGATGATGCGCCACCTGCTCAAGACGTTCGCGGACGACAAGAAGGCGCTGGCGTACCTGCTGAACCACTTCTTGGAGCAGTTCCGCACGACCGTGTTCCGTCAGACGATGTTCGCGGAGTTTGAGCTGATTGCCCACACGATGGCGGAGCAGGGGCAGCCGCTGACCCGCGAGAGCCTGTCCAAGGCATACTACGAATTAAACCAGAAGTATTACGGCGCGGTCTGCACGGTGGATGAGAACATCGCCAACGAGTGGATGCGCATCCCGCACTTCTATCGCTCCTACTACGTCTATGTGTACGCGACGGGCTTGTGCGCGGCGGTTTCGCTCAGCGACAAGATTCTGTCCGAAGGCGAAAGCGCCGTCCGCGACTACCGCAAGTTCCTGTCCGCGGGCTGCGCCGTGCCGCCGATTGACGCCTTGAAGCTGGCGGGCATCGACATGAGCAGCCCCGAACCCATCCGCCGCGCGCTGGGCGTTTTCAAGGACACGCTGGCGCAGTTCAAGGCGGTTATAATGGCGTAATACGATTTTTAGCTTCGCCTGAGCAATCTGCTTGCACCTTTGCTCATTCTTAGCTAAAAACCGTATAAACAGGAGGTTTATCATCCATGATGCAGGGTTACGACAAGGATGCGGCGGTCGCGTTCATCACCCGCTGCATCCGCAAGGCGGATCACCCGGAGCTGGCGGAGGACATTCCCGCGCTCGTGCCGCAGATGATTGATGCGGACATGGCGTACATGCACGAAGCGGGTGTTTTGGACGACGACGGCTACGCGGGCGACGCGTACTACGAGGATGACGAAGCGATTGAGTACATTGTCGAATCACTGGCGGCGAAGAACGCGCTCGACCCCGAACAGGCGGTCAAGCTCGCCGCGCTGGTGGACGACTACCTCGATGCCCAGCAGATGTTTTTGGAATCGCAGGGTATGGTGGAGTACGAGGAATAACCATTTTGGGGGCAGGAGCGCGGCGAATTAGCTTGCGCCTCTGCCCTCGTTTGACCTAATGGAGGAATGACGTGTTCAGTGCCTATTGTCCTGATTTACTGCTTGGTCAGCAACTGACCGACGTCGCCCGCACGCCGGATTTTATCGTCCGCTGGACGTTCAGTGGGAGGACTTCGCCGTACATTCTGCAAACGTACTGTGGCTTCCGTGTGACGCACGAGGGCGAAACCATCCTGACCCAGCGGATGCTTTACACCCGAACCGACTTTGATGAGCCGCTGACGGATGCCAACCGCCGCTTCGACCGCGACGTTGTCCGCCTGACTTCCCTGCTGCCCGTGAAAATTGTCGGCGTCAAGTGTTCCAACACGAATGACCTGATTCTCTGCGCCGAAAATCACCTGCGCATCGAAATTTTCGCCGACGCACCGCCCGTGTGCGAGGACTGGCGCTTCGGACCGCAGGATGATGTGCGTCTGAGCGCCTTTACAGACTGCGTTCACTTGAAATAATGGAGGAACACCATGTTCACGCACTATTCTCTTGACACGCTGCTTGGGCATTCGCTGACCGCCATCGGGCGCGCGGCGGATTTGGTCTGGTGGATTTTCGATGTGGACGGCGCGGAATATTCGCTGCACACGCAATGCACCTTCCGCGTTCTGCACGACGGTGAAGCCGTGCTGAGCCGCAGCGACATTTACTGCATCCGCGACGACAAGCCGCTTGGCAGGGACAACAGCTGGTTCGACTACGACGTCGCCGAGCTTGCGCCTCTCCTGCCCGCGAAGGTCGTCAGCATTGAGTGTTCCGAAATGAACGACCTGACCATCTGCACCGAAAACGGTCTACGCATTGAGATTTGGGCAGCTGAATCGCCGGAGCATGAGCAATGGCGATTCTTCCGGCATATTCCCAAGTCGGATGATCCGCATTTGGTGGCGTATGGGAATTATTTGGATTGCGAATGAGTACACAGAAAGGGACTTGTCTTTTCGGCAAGCCCCTTTTCATTCCACGCAAAAAGAGCGGCCTGCTCTTTTCAGAACAAGCCGCTCGATATTTACGCAACCGTCAAATTACGCGTGGGGGCCAGCTTCAACCAGCGCCTTGCCAGCGTCGTTGCCGGTGTACTTGACGAAGTTCTTCTCGAAGCGAGAAGCCAGATCCTTCGCCTTGTTCTCCCATTCGGAAGCGTCGGCGTAGGTGTCGCGGGGGTCGAGAATCTTGGAGTCCACGCCCGGCAGTTCGGTCGGAACCTCAAAGTCGAAGTACGGAATCTTCTTGGTGGGCGCCTTCAGGATGTCGCCGGACAGAATCGCGTCGATGATGCCGCGGGTATCCTTGATGGTGATGCGCTTGCCAGTGCCGTTCCAGCCGGTGTTGACGAGGTACGCCTTCGCGCCGTTCGCCTTCATCTTCTTGACCAGCTCTTCGCCGTACTTGGTCGGGTGCAGTTCGAGGAACGCCTGACCGAAGCAAGCAGAGAAGGTGGGGGTCGGCTCGGTGATGCCGCGTTCCGTGCCGGCGAGCTTCGCGGTGAAGCCGGACAGGAAGTAGTACTGGGTCTGTTCGGGCGTCAGGATGGACACGGGCGGCAGCACGCCGAACGCATCAGCAGACAGGAAGATGACGTTCTTCGCGGCAGGCGCAGCGGACACCGGGCGCACGATGTTCTTGATGTGGTTGATCGGGTAGGAGACGCGGGTGTTCTCGGTCACGGACTTGTCGGCGAAGTCAATCTTGCCGTCCTTGTCGAGGGTGACGTTCTCCAGCAGCGCATCACGGGTGATGGCGTTGTAGATGTCCGGCTCAGAGTCCTTGTCGAGGTTGATGACCTTGGCGTAGCAGCCGCCTTCAAAGTTGAACACGCCGTTGTCGTCCCAGCCGTGCTCGTCGTCGCCGATCAGCAGACGCTTGGGGTCGGTGGACAGGGTGGTCTTGCCGGTGCCGGACAGGCCGAAGAAGATGGCGGTGTTCTCGCCGTTCATGTCGGTGTTGGCGGAGCAGTGCATGGAAGCAATGCCCTTCAGCGGCAGGAAGTAGTTCATCATGGAGAACATACCCTTCTTCATCTCGCCGCCGTACCAGGTGTTCAGGATGACCTGCTCACGGCTGGTGATGTTGAACGCCACGCAGGTTTCAGAATTCAGACCGAGTTCCTTGTAGTTCTCGACCTTCGCCTTGGACGCGTTGTAAACCACGAAGTCCGGGGTGAAGTTCTTCAGCTCTTCTTCAGAGGGCTGGATGAACATGTTCTTGACGAAATGCGCCTGCCACGCCACTTCCACGATGAAGCGGACAGCCATGCGGGTGTCCTTGTTCGCGCCGCAGAAGGCATCGACGACGTACAGCTTCTTATTAGAAAGCTCCTTAATCGCCAGATCCTTCACGGACGCCCACGTGGACTCGGTCATCGGATGGTTGTCGTTCTTGTAGCCCTCGCTCGTCCACCACACGGTGTTCTTGGAGTTCTCGTCCATGACGATATACTTGTCCTTGGGGCTGCGGCCGGTATAAATGCCGGTCATGACGTTCACAGCGCCCAGTTCGGACACCTGACCCTTTTCATAGCCCTCGTTGGTGGACTTGGTTTCTTCTTCGAACAGCAGATCGTAAGAAGGATTGTGCACAACCTCGGTCGTGCCGGTAATGCCATACTTGCTCAGATTCAGCTCTGCCATGTAGAACCTACCTCTTTCTTTAAATTGGTGGGACAATACACTGCGGATTCAGGAAAAATCCCGATTCTCCGCATCTATATCATACACCACTTGCGCGGTAAAATCAAGATGTACTTTGGCAAATTTTCTGAGAACAGCTTGACACTTGATGCTTTTTGTCTAAAAACACAGCAAGGTCAGGGGTAAACCCATGCGGATTCGCCCCTGACCATTATACTATTTCCAGATAAGAATGCACCAAGATGCGCCGCGAATTTTTTCTTCTGCCTAACGCGAATGGAACGCAGCGTAGCAGCGCTACGCTAAGTGGAATGAGCGGACGGCGGAAGGAAAAAGGCGCAAGCAGATGGCGCAGGCGAATCTGGAAATAGTATTACCTATTAGACAGGCATCGTCTTGTCAGCCTTGTTCAGCATGGTGGAATCCACCTTCAGCTGCTGGGCAGCGCGATACTCGAAGAACTTCGGCGCAACCTTCGGGAACATGGCGTAGGACAGCACGTCTTCCTCGCACTGATACCATTCGCGCATTTCCTCACGCAGCTTGTCGAGTTCCGGCGGAATGTCGTCGGCGTAGCGATGGGTGATGACCTTCGTGTCGCCGATGCACTTCTTGCGCACGTCCTCGTTCACCTTGCCCGGCAGACGGCCGTAGTGACCCGCCAGCAGGTCCTTGGATTCCTTCGGCACCATCTTGTAGCGCTCGCCGCCCAGCACGTTCATCACGGCCTGCGTGCCCACGATCTGGGAAGTCGGCGTGACCAGCGGCGGATAGCCGAAGTCCTTGCGGACGCGCGGCACTTCCGCCAGCACGTCGTAGTACTTGTCCATCTGGTTCGCCTGCTTCAGCTGGCCAATCAGGTTGGACAGCATGCCGCCCGGCACCTGATACTGCAGGGTCTTGACGTCCACGCCCAGCACGCGCGCCGGGTCACGCCAGCCGTCCTTGGTCAGGCGATCCGCCACCGTGCGGAAGTGCGCCGCCAGCTGCGCCAGCAGGTCGAGGTCGAAGCCCGTGTCGTATTCCGTGCCCTTCAGGGTCGCAACGAGGGATTCGGTCGCCGGCTGAGACGTGCCGGAACCCAGCGGGGACAGGCAGGTATCCACCACGTCCACGCCCGCTTCGATGGCCTTGAGCAGCACCATGTCGCCCGTGCCGGTGGTGTTGTGCGTGTGCAGGACGATGGGCAGGTCGGTTTCCTTCTTCAGGCGCTTGACGAGGCTGTACGCCTTGTAGGGCAGCAGCAGGTTCGCCATGTCCTTGATGCAGATGACGTCCGCGCCCATCTTCTGGATTTCCACAGCGAGCTTGACGAAGTAATCCTCGTTGTGCACGGGGGATTCGGTGTACGACATGGCGATTTCCGCCGTGCCGCCGTACTTCTTCGTCGCCTTGACGGCGGTCTGCATGTTGCGCAGGTCGTTCAGCGCGTCGAAGCAGCGGATGATGTCAATGCCGTTCTCGACGGCCTTCTTGACAAAGAAATCCACCACGTCGTCCGCGTAGGGACGGTAGCCCAGCAGGTTCTGACCGCGCAGCAGCATCTGCAGCTTGGTGTTGGGCAGCGCCTTGCGCAGCTTGCGCAGCCGCTCCCACGGGTCTTCGTTCAGGAAGCGCAGGCACGCGTCGTAGGTCGCGCCGCCCCAGCACTCCAGAGAGTAGTAGCCAACCTTGTCCAGCATTTCGCAGGCAGGCAGCATCTCATCGGTACGCATCCGGGTCGCGGCCTGAGACTGGTGGCCGTCGCGCAGGATGGTATCCGTAATTTGAACCTTTGCCATAGGACGAATTTCCTCCTTCAGTTCGGCCAGAGGCGGAGAAGCACTCCCCTGCCCCTGACCGGATACGTTGGATACGTTTCCATCTGACTGCTGATACTATTTCCAAATGAGCATACGCCAAGATGCGCCGCGGATTTTTGCATTCTGGCTAACACGAATGAAACGCAGCGTAGCATCGAGTGGACGGCAGAATCAAAAAGACGCAAGCAGATGGCGTAGGCGAATGCAGGGAATAGTATCTATTAACCGAACATGCTCAGCAGCACACCAGCCGCGATGGCAGAGCCGATAACGCCAGCAACGTTCGGGCCCATGGCGTGCATCAGCAGGAAGTTCGCGGGATTCGCCTTCTGACCTTCCTTCTGGGACACACGCGCCGCCATCGGCACAGCGGACACGCCGGCAGAGCCGATCAGCGGGTTGATCTTGCCGCCGGAGAGCTTGTTCATCAGCTTCGCCAGCAGCACGCCGCCCGCCGTGCCCATGCCGAACGCGACGATGCCCATCGCGATGATTTCAAGCGTGCGCACCGTCAGGAAGGTAGAGGCAGTCGCCGTTGCGCCGACCGTGACGCCGAGGAAAATCGTGACGATATTCATCAGCTCGTTCTGCATCGTCTTGTTCAGACGTTCGGTCACGCCGCATTCCTTCGCAAGGTTGCCCAGCATCAAGCAGCCGACCAGCGGAGCAGCGGACGGCAGCAGCAGCGCAACCAGAATGGTGACGACGATGGGGAAGATAATCTTCTGCGTCTTGGTGGCAGGCTTGAGCTGCTCCATGACGATTTTGCGTTCCTTCTCGGTGGTCAGGGCGCGCATAATCGGCGGCTGAATGACAGGCACCAGCGCCATGTAGGAGTACGCCGCGACCGCGATCGGGCCAAGGAGGTGCGGGGCGAGCTTGCCCGTCAGCCAAATCGCCGTCGGGCCGTCCGCGCCGCCGATGATGCCGATGGCGCCCGCTTCCGCAGCGGAGAAGCCGAACACGGCATACGCGAAGATGAACGTCATGAAGATGCCCAGCTGCGCCGCCGCGCCCAGCAGCAGCGTCTTGGGGTTGGAGATCAGCGGCCCGAAGTCCGTGCCCGCGCCAACGCCCATGAAGATAAGGCACGGATAGATGCCCAGCTTCACGCCAAGGTACAGGTAGTCCAGAAGACCCGCGGAAATCGTCTTGCCCGCCGTCGCCAGCATCGCGCCGGTGGCGGTGTAGACCGCGCCGTTCTTCAGGAAGGCGTCTTCCAGAATGATGGAAGCCGCATTGCCGTTGGCGGCGAACTGCGCCAGAATGTCAGCAAAAGGCACCAGCTTCGTCGGGTCGTCGATGGTGACGGCGTTGACGAAGTGACCCAGCACGACATTGTTGCTGGTCAGAATCTGACCGGCGGCATTGACCATGTAGCCCACGGAATCAACAAAATCCTTGCCGTCTATCAAGACCGCGCCGCCGAACAGCGCCCAGTTGGCATGACCGCCGGCGAAGAGTTCTTCGTGGAAGATGTCGCTGCCCAGCAGGTTGGTCAGCAGCATACCGAAGGCAATCGGCAGCAGCAGCAGCGGCTCAAATTGCTTGACAATGGCGAGATACAGCAGTACGCAAGCGATGGCGACCATGATCAGCGCCAGCGGGTTCGTCAGATACTGGTAGATACCCGAGGTCGTGACGAGCCCCATGAGGGTTTCGCCCACATTGATTCCCATTATATCAGCTCACTTTCCTTCGGGATCGGTAAATACGTCGGATTACGCCAGCACGACCAGCGTGTCGCCCGCGCCGACCGTCGCGCCCTTGGTCACAACGACCTGCGCCACTTTGCCGTCCTTGGGGGCGGGAATTTCGTTTTCCATCTTCATGGCTTCCAGCACGCACAGCACCGTGCCCGCCTTGACCGTGTCGCCAACCTTGACCTTCACGTCCAGGATGTTGCCGGGCATCGGAGCGGCGACAACTTCGCCGGCTGCGGTGACAGCAGCGGCAGCGGGAGCCGGAGCGGCCTTGGGTGCGGGTGCAGCAGCAGGAGCCACGGGTGCAGCGCCGGCAGCGGTCTCCTCGACAGAGACGCTGTAAGCAACGCCATTGACGGAAATATTGTAGTACTTCATGGAAGAGTCCTCCTGAATCAATCTAGATCGTTAGATGTACGTTTTCTTACAGAGCCATGTTGCCGTGCTTCTTGGGCAGACGGGCAGCACGCTTGGTGCTCAGCAGCTCGAACGCGGCCACGACGCTTGCGCGGGCGTTGGCAGCCTCGCAGGTCATGTCGGCAGAACCAGCGGCCACAGCAGCGTCTGCGCTGCACACCTCGGCGACGTAGGCAGCAGCCTTGGCCTTGGTAGCGGCGACGATGTTGTCGGAAGCGTCGATCTCGTCCTTGTACAGCACGGAGACGGCAGCGGAAGGCTCGAGAGCGCTGATGGTGCAGCCCTTGACAGCGATCTTCAGGTCAGCAGCGGCCAGTGCGGTGTAGACGGGGCCGACAGCCTTACCGGCGATGAGAGCCACCTTGGCGGTGGTAGCGTCGGCATAGGTAGCAGCCAGACGGGCAGCCTCGCGGATGCCGCCGGCGATGTCATCGGAAGTGCTGGGAACGAAGCCCTCGGTGTTCACGATGGTCAGCACGGGGACGCTGAATGCGTCGCACAGGCGGACGAAGCGGGAAGCCTTGGCCACGCAGTTGTGGCACAGCTCCTTGCCGGTGGCCACGACGCCCACGGCGTTGCCGCCGATGGTAGCGAAGGCGGTGTAGACGTTCTTGCCGAAACCGGCGTACATCTCCACGGCGCTGTCCTTATCGATGAGGGCAGCAGCAGCCTTTGCAGGCTCGGCGTTGGCGCTCAGGACAGCGGTGGGCTGCTCGAACTCGAAGATGGCCGGGCCGGTCAGGTTGTTGGCAGGCAGCAGACCCACGATGTGGGCAGCCTTCTCAGCAGCCTCGGCAGCGTCAGCGGCCACGATGGCAGCCACGCCTGCCTTTGCGGCAGCAGCGGCAGAACCGGCGTCAGCGACCTTGTCGCCCTTAGCGGCAGCGGTGAAGGGAGCGGTGAAGAACAGCTCTGCGCCCTCAGCCATGATGCAGACATCTGCGTTGGCAGCGCTCAGAGCGCTGGTGCCGCCGCAGACGCCCAGAACGACGGCTACCTGAGGCACGACGCCGGACACCTTTGCGATGGTGGCGTTGAGCTTTGCAGCTGCATTCAGCACGTCCAGACCCTCAGCCAGCTTTGCGCCGACGGAGTCGTAGAAGGTGACGACCGGGCAGCCCGTCTGGGCAGCCAGCTCGAGGACCTTGATGTTCTTCTCAACGTCCTTGACGGAAACAGCCTCGCCGTTCTGGAAGACGGCATAAGCCTGCTGACCGGCAGCATAGCCGCTGGCAGCACTCACCGCGCCGTCCGCAAACAGAGCGGTGTATTCCCCGTCATCAAAAAACTTGGCGAGGATTTCTCCTTTGGTACTCTTTGAAGCCATGGTAAGACCTCCTGCTTATCTTTGTGAGTTTCAAAATTAGGTATATTATACCTTACTTTCCCAAGATTCTCAAGCCTTGTTCCATTCCTTTTTTTCAGAGAATGTTACAAATTTGGCAAAAAGAGCGGAAATTTCAGGCATGATGCTCACTTATGTTTCTTCCCTGCGGCAGCCTTGTTCCCGCCCACAGGACCCCGGGGACGGCGGGCAGCAGCCTTGGACTGCAAAGCGGCCGAGCGGGTCTGGGCGCGGCCCTTGGCGGCTGCGGCGCGCAGGCCGTTCACCTCTGCCTTGGTCAGCTCGCGGTACTTGCCGGGCTGGAGCATTCCCAGCTTGACGACGCCCTCGGCGTTCCGCTTCAGACGGATGACCTCGAGGCCCACGGCCTCGCACATCCGGCGGATCTCGCGGTTCTTGCCCTCTTTCAGGGTCATCTCCATGACGGTGCGGCCCGGCTCGTCGGTGACGACGTTGATGGCGCAGGGCATGGTCTTGGTGCCGTCGTCCAGCACGACGCCGGAGCTGAGCTTCAGGATCTGTGCCTCATCGGCCCGGGGCTGGACGGTGACGCGGTAGAGCTTGGAGATGCCGCCGGACGGATGGGTGACGGCCTGTGCGAAAGCGCCGTCGTTGGTCATCAGCAGCAGGCCCTCGCTGTCCTTGTCGAGACGGCCCACGGGGTACAGGCGGGCCGGGATGTCGGCCACCAGCTCCATGACCGTCTTGCGGCCCAGCTCGTCGCTGGCGGTGGTGACATAGCCACGGGGCTTGTACAGAGCCAGATAGTACATCTGCTGGTTCTTCTGGATATAGATGCGCTCGTCGTCCACATGGAGGACGTCGCGGTTGGGGTCCATCTTGTCGCCCACCTTCACGGGGTGGCCGTTGACCTTCACGCGGCCCTCGGCGATGATCTGCTCGGCGGCGCGGCGGGAGCACAGGCCCTGCTCGCTCATAATTTTCTGAATGCGTTCTTCTGCCATGATAAAATCTCCTTGTGCGCCTCCCGGCGCTCAAATAGGGCTGCGGCAAAACCTCTCCGTCACGCCTGCGGCGTGCCACCTCCCCTATCGAGGGGAGGCCTTGGCATTTCGAAAAGCTTAATCTCTTCGCCAGAGGCTCCCCTATTAGGGGAGCTGTCTGCGAAGCAGACTGAGAGGTTAATTACAGCAGCCTCAGTATCAAAACTGCGGGTCGGAAGTCCGCAGTTACGGCGTAGGTTAAAGTTTACTCTGCTGCGGGAGCGGCAGGCGCAGCGGCGTCCTTCTTCTCCTCTTTCTTCAGCAGAGCGCTGACCTTGTCCACCAGCTCGGGCAGCATGGTCAGGGCGCGGTCAACGGTGTTGGAGCCGTCGGACAGCTGGATGGTGCGCACGCAGCCGTCCTTCACCACCAGAAAAGCCACCGGCTGGATGTTGACGCCCGCGCCGGAGCCGCCGCCGAACAGATCCTTATTGGCGGCATTCTTGCCGTCGAAGTCGGTGCCTGCGGAAGCAAAGCCGAAGGAGATGCGGGACACCGGCAGGATGGTGGTGCCGTCGTCGGTCTTGATGGGCTTGCCGATGATGGTGTTGGAATCTGCCATCTGGCGGATCTTGTCCATCGTGACGTTCATTAAACCTTGAATCGGATGCTCAGCCATAAAATCGGCCTCCTACTATTATTTTCCGGGAAAACTCCCTCTGGATAGGAGTATACACCATACGATATTATTGTAACACACTTTATAGGAAGACGTCCAGCACTTTTTCGCGCCAGAACTCATACAAAACGCGCAGAGCGGCTGCAACGATGAAAAGCAGCCTTGCGCTGAGGCGGAACGACACCCGGTCGGCCACCGTCGGCTCGGCACTGCCGAAGTCCGGCAGGATGCGCAGCTCATCGAACTGCAGCCAGAGAAAGCGGTCCAGCACGCCCAGCACCGGGTTGCGGAACATCAGGAACAGCTGGGTGAACTCCGGCACATCCTTCAGCCCCGCCACCGCGCCGCTCATGGTGTCCATGCCGAACATCAGGGTAGCGAAGCCCA
>ERZ773192.2141-NODE-2141-length-17495-cov-2.738876_pt1 | contig 17495 bp, 9 predicted proteins | sample MGYA00581010_ERZ773192 | MGnify/ENA primary metagenome ERZ773192 (study PRJEB29015, sample SAMEA2737741) | human gut metagenome | biome: human gut; feature: human-associated habitat; material: faeces | place: China | collected 2012 ...
TGCAAAAGCTGCTGGGACACGCCAGCATCAAAACCACAATGGATCGGTATGTCCATGTGACCGATGAAACGCTGGATCAGGCGGTCAAGCAATTTCAGCGCAGTAGCGTATGTTGATATAACTTCATACAAGTCGATGCGTAAATGGCGTAAAAATGGCGTAGTAGCCAAAACGCCAAAGTGCGAAAAACCTTGTAAATACAGCATTTTTTAAGGAGATGTAGAGATATATGAAATTAGGTATCGTGGGCCTGCCCAATGTGGGCAAGAGCACCCTTTTTAACGCACTGACCAACCTGAAGGCCCAGTCGGCCAACTATCCCTTCTGCACCATCGATCCCAATGTGGGCATCGTCAATGTGCCCGACAAACGGCTGGATGCGCTGGCAGAAATTTACCATCCCAAAAAAATCACCCCGGCCATCCTGGAATTTGTGGATATTGCCGGTTTGGTCAAGGGCGCTTCCAAAGGAGAGGGGCTGGGAAACAAATTCCTCGCCAATATCCGCGAAACAGACGCAATCATCCATGTACTCCGCTGCTTCGACGATGACAACGTGACTCATGTAGACGGAAGCGTAAACCCCGTCCGAGACAAAGAGATCATCGACTACGAACTTCAGCTGAAAGACCTGGAAACCATCGAAAGCCGCATCCAGAAAGTACAGAAACAAGCTCAGACCGGTGGCGACAAGGCTGCAAAACAGGCTTATGACGTACTCGTTCAATACAAGGATGCACTGGAACAAGGCAAATCCGCCCGCACCGTCACTTTCGAAACGAAAGACGAACAAAAGATTGCTCACGAACTCTTCCTATTGACCAGCAAACCCGTGATGTACGTCTGCAACGTAGACGAAGCAAGTGCGGTAAACGGCAACAAATACGTAGACATGGTGCGCGACGCCGTGAAAGATGAAAATGCACAGATACTCATTGTCGCTGCAAAGACCGAAGCAGACATCGCCGAACTGGAAACATACGAAGACCGTCAGATGTTCCTTGCCGAAGTAGGGCTGGAAGAATCGGGCGTCGCACGTCTTATCAAGTCAGCTTACAAACTACTGAACCTCGAAACCTACTTCACAGCCGGCGTACAGGAAGTACGTGCATGGACTTACGAGAAAGGATGGAAAGCTCCGCAATGCGCAGGCGTCATCCATACTGATTTTGAGAAAGGATTTATCCGCGCGGAAGTAATCAAATACGATGATTATATCCAGTACGGCTCCGAAGCGGCTGTCAAGGAAGCCGGAAAACTCGGTGTGGAAGGAAAGGAATATGTGGTGCAGGACGGCGACATCATGCACTTCCGCTTCAATGTGTGATTATCGGTAATCACTAACGACTTATTAATTATCACATAAGCATCAATGACATGAAATATCTCATAGCAGGAACCGGTGGAGTAGGCGGCAGTATAGCAGGCTTTCTGTCGCTTGCAGGAAAAGATGTAACTTGTATTGCCCGTGGAGCTCATTTGCAGTCAATACAAACCAATGGTCTGAAATTGAAATCGGATCTGAAGGGTGAACATACGCTTCAGATTAAGGCTACGACGGCCGAAGAGTTCAAAGGAAAAGCGGATGTGATCTTCGTCTGCGTGAAAGGATATTCCGTCGATTCGATTACCGAACTCATCAAAAGGGCATCGCATGAGAAGACAGTTGTCATCCCCATCCTGAATGTTTACGGGACAGGACCACGCATTCAGCGTCTCGTTCCGGGTGTAACGGTGCTCGATGGTTGCATCTACATCGTAGGCTTTGTTTCCGGCACGGGAGAGATCACTCAGATGGGGAAAATCTTCCGTCTGGTGTATGGCGCCCACAAAGGGACACAGGTGGCTTCGGGCATTATGGAAGCCATTCAGAAAGACCTTCAGGAAAGTGGCATTAAGGCTGAAATATCTCCGGATATCAATCGGGATACATTCGTCAAATGGTCGTTCATCTCGGCAATGGCTGTCACCGGCGCTTACTATGACGTGCCGATGGGTGAAGTTCAGAAGCCGGGGAAAGTACGTGATACGTTCATCGGCCTTTCTACTGAGAGTGCCGCACTGGGACGTAAGCTGGGAGTCGAATTTCCCGAAGACCCTGTCAGCTACAATTTGAAAGTCATTGATAAACTCGATCCCGACAGTACCGCATCCATGCAAAAGGACTTGGCACGGGGACATGAATCGGAAATACAAGGTTTGCTGTTTGACATGATCGCAGCAGCCGAGGAGCAAGGTATCGACATACCAACTTACCGGATGGTTGCCGAAAAATTCACAAAACACTAATTACAAACCGTAAACCGTTATCCAACATGAATACCCTTTTATTATCAATCAACTGGAATCCGAATCCCGAACTATTCAACCTTTTCGGCATTTCTATCCGTTACTACGGATTATTGTGGGCAGTAGGAATCTTCTTTGCTTACATCATTGTCCATTACCAGTTTCGCGACAAAAAAATAGACGAGAAGAAATTCGACCCCCTCTTCTTTTATTGTTTCTTCGGTATTCTGATTGGAGCACGTCTGGGGCACTGCCTGTTCTATGAATGGGATTATTATGGAGCGCATCCGGCAGAAATCCTGAAAATCTGGAAAGGTGGACTGGCCAGTCACGGAGGTGTATTTGCCTTGATACTGGCTTTAATCTGGTATTCCAAGACAGTGACGAAAAAAAGTGTGTGGTGGCTGTTCGACCGTATGATACCTGCCGTAGCGGTGGTTTGTATGTGTATCCGTTTCGGTAACCTGATGAACTCCGAGATTTTCGGCTATCCCACGACCTTACCTTGGGGATTTGAGTTTGTCCGCTCGCGTGAATGGCAGGAACTGTATAATCAGAATGGAGTGGCGCAGGCTTGTCATCCTACCCAGATTTATGAAATGCTTTACTGTCTGGTGGCACTGGTCGTATCGTGGTTCATGTATCACAAGCTTCATTTAGGTAAACGAATCGGATTGACTACGGGCGTTTCTTTGCTAATCTTTTTCGGTGCCCGTTTCGGATTGGAATTCATGAAGAATCCGCAGGTGGCTGAAGAAGTTGGTATGACGTTGAACATCGGACAATGGTTGAGTGTGCCGTTGATATTGTTAGGTGTATATCTGATTGCAACCAGCGGAAAAAGGAAAGAAGCCTTTTAATAAAGATAGTTCTCTTGCTTGAAGCAAGTCGTTGTACGAATGTTTCATCTTTGAATAACTATGTTACATGCAACATAATTATTCGAGGATGAAACATTTTTTATATGCCTTTTAGTTGCTGGACCATACATTTGCCATACCGTTTTGAACGGTGTATGAAATAAAATTGGTGTTGAACTTAAATTAATGCGTAAATGAAAAGCGACAAAAGAGCATTATTTTTTACACTCCTGTTTACTATGGTGTGTATGGTATTGCAAGCACAAAGTTTGCAGGTTGAGGGGACTGTGATTTCCAAGTCGGATGGTGAACCCATTATTGGGGCTACTGTACTAGAAAAAGGTACTACAAACGGTACGATTACCGATTTTGATGGTAAATTCTCTTTATCAGTAAAGCAAGGAGCTGAAATTACCATTTCTTATGTAGGTTTTAAATCTCAAACATTAAAAGCCAAAGGAGTTTTGAAGGTTATTCTGGAAGAGGACTCTGAAATGCTGCAGGAAGTTGTGGTGACGGGTTATACCACTCAGCGTAAGGCTGATTTGACTGGATCTGTGGCTGTGGTATCTACAGAATCGCTAAAGACAACTTCTGATACTGATCCCATGCGTGCTTTGCAGGGAAAAGTGGCAGGTATGACGATTACAGGAAACGGTTCTCCGAGTGGTACGGCTACGGTACGTATTCGTGGTATCTGTTCTTTTAACTCTTCTCAGGATCCGCTTTATGTAATTGATGGAGTACCTACTAATATGTCTCTTAATTCATTGAATACGAATGATATTGAGAGTATGCAGGTGTTAAAAGATGCGGCTTCTGCTTCTATTTACGGTTCGCGAGCTTCAAATGGTGTTATTATCATTACTACGAAGAAAGGTAAGAAAGCAGATAAAGTGAAAGTGGATTTCTCTGCCAATCTGACTGCCCAGTTCTATACTTCACAGTCATTGATGGATGTTTGTAATTCATCAGAATATGCTACAGCCATGGCACAGGCCGCATTAAATGATGGACTGGATCCGGTTTCGTATGCAAGCAACTACGGATTAAATTTGAATGCTGCGTCGGGAACTCCTATTACTGTCTGGAACCCGAGTACTAGCCAGTATGTAAATTATACGGTCAATGGCTTGTATGACGGATATATCAACAGTAAGAAAACCATGCGTTACTCTGATACTGACTGGTTGGATGAAATATCAAGAGTAGGTTTTTCTCAGAATTATGATCTTTCTCTTTCACATGCCAATGATAAACACTCTACCATGTTCTCATTGGGATATAAAAAGAATAATGGTATTTTGAAATATACGGATTTTGAAAACATTTCTGCCCGTATGAATTCATCATACAATGTGAATAAATACATTACGGTTGGAGAAAACTTTACGGTAACTTATACCAGTCAGGTAGACTGTGCGCCGATGGAAAATGCGTTGAAGATGGCTCCTATTGTACCGGTGTATGAAGAAGACGGTACTACATTTTCTGGTCCGGTCGGAGGTATGAGTGACCGTCAGAATCCTTTGCGTGAACAGTATCAAAATAAAGACAATGCATTGAACTACTGGAGATTGTTCGGGAATGGATATGTAGATATAAAACCTTTCAAGGGCTTTGTTTTCCGTTCGAACTTCGGATTAGATTTCTATAATTCATTTATTAATGCAATGACTCATACCTATCATTCTGATATTGTAAACAATGACATTGCTAAAACTACGTTGTCAAATAAGAATGAAGTGAACTGGACATGGTCAAATACCATCAATTATAATTTTACTGTAGCCAGCAAGCACGACATCAATGTGTTGTTGGGAGCTGAATTGTCTAAGCAAAGTTCTATTGATTTTTCTGCTTATTCAGAAGGCTATGCGTTGGAGGATGTAGATTATATGTGGCCTAATGCCGCTACTGGTGTAATGAAGAATACAGGTGCTAAGGTCGGATATAGATTAGCTTCTTTCTTCGGAAAAGTAGATTACAATTATGATGACTTTATTTTAGCTTCATTTACAATCCGTCAAGATGGTTCTTCTCGTTTTGGTAAAGGTAATCGTTGGGGTACTTTCCCGGCCGCTACTTTAGGAGTGCGTTTATCAAAGTTGTTGCAGAAAGACTGGCTGGATGATTGGAAGGTTCGATTGTCTTGGGGACAGACCGGTAACCAGGCTATTGATAATAATGCACAGTTTGGATTGTTTGTTGTAGATTATGGGTTGGATCGTGTGACTTCTACTGCGTATGACTTGTATCTTCAGGGTTCAGGTACTTTCCCTTCAGGGTATCGTGCTACCCAGCTTGCCAATCCGGATTTGAAATGGGAATCGGCTACACAATATAATATAGGTACAGATTTTGCATTCCTGAACAACAGTTTGTATGGAACTATTGATGGGTATATTAAGGATGTAGATGACATGTTGATTAATCCTGCTTATTTAGGAGCAATCGGTGAAGGTGGTGCGTCTTGGCTGAATGGACCTTCTTTGCGGAACTGGGGTATGGAATTCAGTTTAGGGTATCGGAAGTCGCTGGCCTGTGGCTTAGGCTTGGATATCAATGCTAATGTAGACTTCTTCCGAAATAAAGTGACTTATCTGCCGGCTACCACTACGGGTTCATACGCACATACGTCTAAAGAAAATCTGGTAGAGTCTGGTATGCCTTATGGCTCTTCTGTAGGATATGTGGTAGAAGGTATTTTCCAGAACCAGGCTGAAGTAGATGCTTCCGGACAGGCAAATGCTCGTGTGGGTGGTTTGAAGTATGCGGATTTGGATGGAAATGGCATCATTACTTCTGATGATCAGGATTGGATTTATAATCCGGTTCCGGCTTTCTCTTATGGATTGAATATTGCATTGAACTATAAGAACTTTGATTTGAGCATGTTCTGGCAGGGAGTATACGATCAGGATGTATACAATAACCAAAAGGCACAAACTGATTTCTGGAGTATTACCGATGCAGGTTCTAATAAAGGATCTCGTTTGTTGGGAGCTTGGAACACCAATAACACCGGTTCTACTATACCGGCTCTGACTACCAATAATACGGCAGACGAGGGTAGAGCTTCCAGCTATTATGTAGAAAATGGATCTTATTTGAAATTACGTAATCTTCAGGTGGGATATACGGTTCCTGCTTCTTTCTTGTCAAAGTTCAAGATGAGCAGTGCCCGAATTTACTTGTCAGGTCAAAATCTGCTGACTATCAAGAGTAAGAGTCTGACTTGTCCCGATCCGGAAAATCCGAACTGGAATTATCCGCTTGCTACTTCTGTTTCATTTGGTTTACAAATTGGTTTTTAAATTTAAAATAATGGATATGATGAAAAAATATATATTTCTGGCAGCTTGTGCATTAGGTTTGTCATTGACAAGTTGTGAAGATTTTTTAGACTATACTCCAACTGCTGTGGTGGATGAAGAACAGGCATTCTCAGAACCGGAGAAAATGGTAAATTCGGCTTATGCCATGTTGGGAGATTGCTGGTATACTTATCCGTTTAACCTGTTCCCTTATGGTGACGTAAGTTCTGATGATTGCCTGAAGGGTGGTTCGGGAACAACAGATACAGGCTATCATGCTTTTGACATTTGGACCACATTGACCGCTACGACGCCTGGTGAAATGGATGAACTTTGGTATCGTTTGTATGCTGCTGTTTCTCGTTGTAACCGTGCGTTGATTTCGTTGGAACGGAATGGAGATAGTTTGGGAAAAGATGTAAAAGATCAGCGTATTGCTGAAGTACGTTTTTTGCGTGGACATTTCTATTTTAAACTTCTGACCGTGTTCCGTCAGGTTCCTTGGATTGATGAGCAAGTGGTAGAGGACAACTCTCATGAGCAGGTCAGCAATACAGCATTGACTTACGAACAATTGTTTCAGAAAGTAATTGATGATTTCAAGGCGGCTTATGATGTGTTACCTGTAAAAGAACCGGGTGAGGACGGCCGGGCTAATAAGATAGCGGCTGCAGCCTATCTGGCTAAATGTTATCTGACTTTGGCATGGGGAGATGGATATGAAGCAACTACCGGTGAAAGTCATATCAATTCTGAATACATGCAGAAAGTCATAACTTATACAGATGATGTGGTAGCTTCGGATTACGGATACCTGGAAGATTATGGCGATATCTTCTTGCCTGCTTATAAAAATAGTAAGGAATCAATTTTTGCAGTTCAGTGTTCTGATTATGAAGATGATAATACGACCTATGGACGTGCTAACTGGTCGAATACATTGAATGGCTGTTGGAAGATGTGGTCTTGTGGTTGGGACTTCCACAAGCCTTCTCAAAATCTGGTCAATGCCTTTAAGACACGAAATGGGTTGCCGATGTTTGATGATTACAATGACCAGATTGACTATCCGATTAATGGACAACCTGACAATCAAAAGTGGGACCCACGTTTGTTCCATACTGTAGGTATGCCGACTTTCCCCTATAAATATGAGGCTGAATATACGATGACCACAGATAACTCACGTACTCCTAATACGTATGGATACTATACTTCGTTGAAGGAAGTTCCTCAACGTTCTGAAGGGGAAACCTATAACGGTTCATGGCAGGCTTTCGCAATGAATGATTATGTATTTCGTTATACAGATGTGATGTTGATGCGTGCGGAAGCTTTGATTGAACTGAACAGATTAGATGAGGCTGAGAAAATTGTAAACGACATTCGTGGTCGTGCTGCTTTATCGGTCAACAAACACATTAGTTATGCAAAAGATCAGTGTGAGATAGCCCAGTATCCTGATAATTATTTTACATCTAAGGAAGTGGCACGTAAGTGTTTGCGCTGGGAACGTCGTTTGGAAATGGCAATGGAGAATGGGCGTTTCTTTGATTTGCGCCGTTGGGGAATTGCGTCGGAAACATTGAATGCTTATTTCCTGACAGAGCAGAATGACGTTTACGAAGGACAGACTTATGGACAATATTATAAGGATGCTCATTTTACTGCGGGTAAGAATGAGTTCTTCCCGATACCTTATAACCAGATGTATTATATTCCTGGGTTGTACACTCAGAATAAAGGATATGAATAATAAGATAGATTTTCCTTTTTCTTCCTTATGTCAACAAGGAAGAAAAAGGAAATAACATAGCGATATATATTAAAAACATAATTTTATGAGAAAGTATGCATATACAATAAAAGTAACCCTGTTGGGACTTTTTTTAGGAATGACATCAGTGGTACAGGCTGATTCTTCATGGACAATTCGGCATATGGTGTGTGAACAGAATATTGTTTCTTTGGATGTCACCGAAGATTATTTGCTTCTTCCCATACAAGATGATGCACCGGAAGGTAAAATTTGTATTGTAAAAGATAATGAACAGAAGGGTACTCTTATGAATGTTCGTTTGGCTCGCGAGAGAGTGGATTCATACGTCCCATTTGCTTTGTCGGCTTATAAAGGGCAGCATATTTCAATAGAAATACAAGGGGTTCCTGAAACGGCTCTTTGCTGGAAAGAATTGAAACTGTCGGGCTCATTTGATATGGCGAACAGAGAGAGTTTTCGTCCCGTTTATCATCATACTCCGGCATACGGGTGGATGAACGATCCGAACGGAATGTTTTATAAAGATGGGGTATATCATTTGTATTTCCAGTATAATCCGTATGGGTCTGTTTGGGGCAATATGCATTGGGGACATTCCACCAGTACCGATTTGATGCATTGGAAATTTGAAGGGTGTGCCATCGTACCAGATGCATGGGGGGCTATTTTTAGCGGTTCCTGTGTGGTAGATCATGAAAATACGGCAGGCTTTGGTAAAGAAGCTGTGGTGGCATTCTATACTTCTGCTAAATCTACCCCATGGGGAGATATACAGATGCAGAGTATGGCCTATAGTCTGGATAACGGAAAAACTTTTACGAAATATGAAGGCAACCCTATCCTGACTTCTTCTGAAAAGGATTTTCGTGACCCAAAGGTATTTTGGTATGCACCCGGAAAGCATTGGGTTATGATTCTTGCGGTAGGCCAGCACATGGAAATTTATTCTTCTGTTAACTTGAAGGAATGGAAGAAAGAAAGTGAATTTGGGGCTATGCAGGGGGCTCATGGTGGCGTATGGGAATGTCCGGATTTGGTAGAAATTCCTGTAGAGGGTACTCGCGAGAAAAAATGGGTACTAATATGTAATCTGAATCCTGGTGGTCCTTTTGGAGGTAGTGCCGCTCAGTATTTCGTAGGTTCATTTGATGGTAAGAAGTTTGTGAACGAGTCACCTACTCAGACAAAATGGATGGACTGGGGAAAAGATAATTATGCTACTGTAACATGGAACAATGCACCTGACGGACGTTGTATCGCATTGGGATGGATGAGTAACTGGCAGTATGCCAATAATGTTCCTACCCGCCAGTATCGTAGTGCCAATACTCTTGCTCGTGATTTAACGCTTTATCGTGAGGGACAGGAGTTGTATTTAAAAAGCACTCCTTCATCGGAAGTGAAAAAAGCACGTGGAAAGAAAGTTTCAATACCTTCATTTAAGGTTTCCGAAAAGCATGAAATGGTAAATTTGTTCGAAGAAAAGCAAGGAGCCTATGAAGTAGAAATAGTCATTCAGAATACAGGTGCGTCAAAGATTGCTTTTTGCCTGTTGAATGATAAAGGAGAGAAAGTCTCTATGTATTATGACTTGAATCGTAAACAATTTGTGATGGATCGTAGTGAGAGCGGAAAGGTTGATTTTAGCAAGGACTTTTCTGCAGTTACGGTCGCTCCGGTGAATGTTGACAAAGAGTTGACTTTACGTTTGTTTGTCGATCGGTCAAGTATTGAAGCTTTTGGTGAGGATGGAAAATTTGTGATGACAAATTTGGTCTTCCCTTCACAGCCTTATGTAAAAATGTGCTTTGAAGCGGACAAGAACGAGTATGCTGTGAAATCATTGAATGTGTATAAATTGCAGTAACTGTCCTCCTTGCTAGTAAAAATGTTGCGTCCTGTAGTAATATTGTTGCATGAAACAATATTGTCATAGGATGCAACATTCGTTATGGCCTTGTAGCTGGCAATCACTTACTTTTGCGACGAACAAATAAAAAATTTCATGCTAACATACTAATTTTAATAATGCTATGAAGGCCGAAAAAAAACAGTTTTCAAATCGTATGGGAGCTGCGGTATTGCTGCTCGCCTTGGCTTGTGTAAATGGATATGCACAAGAAAACAAATCATCAAATGACGGTAGTTCTAAAGAAGAAGCTAACCGTAATGTAATGTTGAATGCTGCCAGCGCAAACGGACCTCGTGAAATTCAGATTGGTCTTCCTTCTGCGGATGTGAATGTGCTTGAAAATGGAATTCCGGTAACGTATGCTACCAATCCGCACAGTGTAAACTCTTTGTGGCGTGCAGATGCCAGCTTGAACCATGTAGGATTGTTGAAAATTTCAGAAACTGCCATTACAACCGGTAATATCGGATATGCAGTCAACTCTTTCACTCAGCTTGGTGAAAAAGGTTTTCATGGAACATTGAATTATAAGTCCAATCATTTCGGCATGCAGGAGTTCTCTCTGAATCTGAATGGAGAAATTGCTAACGATTGGTTCTATAGTGGAAGCATCTATCAGGATTTTGACCCGGGAACATTCAAAATCAAATCTACTCCTTTTCAGGATCGTACACAGATTTATAAGTTTGCCTTGACAAAACGCTATAACAATAACCGGGGTGAGTTTACGGCTATGTATCATTACAGCAACAGCCATCCGGTATATATGTATGCCACTCAGTCGGCTCCGTTTATCTACGTAGGTGATGGTAGCGTAAGAGAGTTGGGTGCTTTTGCTTTGGGTACGACTTCTTATCTTCCGGTTGACAATGAAATGGTATATCGCGACATGCGTACGGGAGAGTTGAAGAGAACAAACTTGTATGATGCCGTACAGAATAAGGGTAGTGAGTTTACCTTGATGAACAATTACAACTGGGATAACGGTTTGTCTTGGAAAGTAATTATGAAATACGACCATGCGACTGGTTCTTGTGTGTACCAGACTCCGATGGAACTTTCACAGCGTGCAAACAGCGCTATCAATTATCAGTATGAAGCAGAAGACGGTAGCATGAGAGCATACGATGGCGAATATGTACAGAGCCGTATGTCTTGCTTGAACCGTGGTTTCATTGATGAAGTAATGTTTACTACTGAGCTGTCTCGTAAATTGTCGAACGGTACATGGCGTTTGGGATTGAACGAATGGTATTATGATATTGATTATGCATCAAATACTACGATGTATGACCAGTCTGTACCGACTGACGGAAGCTATCCGGTCCGCCTTTATAATCCTGATTATAATGTAGCGGGAAGTGGACGTACTTATGGAGGAAATGGATATTACTATGACTTCAATAAAAATGCATCGGAATATTATAAAGGTCATGAAAACAAATTGGCTGTATATTTCACTCACGACTGGGATGTAACAGACAAATTTAACCTTTACTACGGTGCTCGTCTGGAATACCAGGCTCTTCGTGGAAACAATGCAGCAGTTAAAGATGCAGATGGTAATTTCGTAGGACGTTTTGCTGATTATTATCTGGGAGCTACTGCATCTAATGGAACAAAGATTGAACCGACTCCGATGGAGTATGACTGGTTTAATTACGCACTGAGTGCAGCCGCTACTTATAAGTTGACCAAACAGTTCGGATTTACTGGAGACTTTACTTACATTACCCAGCATCCGAGAATTGAGAACTTTGCTCCGGCTGTATTGCCGAATACCGATAAGATTTCAGTACCTCTGGGACGTGCCGGTATCTACTATAACAACGAATGGTTGAGTTTGACTTCATTGTTCTCTTATATCTCAAAGACCAACAACAACTCTACATTGAACTTGCAGCATAGCGTAAATGGAGTAAACGAAATCTTGGCTGCTCCGTTGAACTATGACATCAAGACATTGGGTTGGACTACTGACGTGGTAGCTCGTCCGTTTAAAGGTCTTGATTTGCACTTCCTCTTCACTTACCAGAAGCCGACATACAAGAAATATGAAACTTCTGTAGAATTCTCAGACGGTTATGTAGGTCAGATTAATGCTACTGGTAACATCGTAGCAGAAATCCCGCAGGTAATCGTGGAAATCGACCCGAGCTATATGATTACAAAAGATTTGAAAATCTGGACCAGCTTCCGTTACTTTAGCAAGACATACGCTAATATCAACGATGCCTATTATTTCAATGGCCGTTGGGAAACCTTCGGTGGTTTGAACTGGCAGGTAAACAAGAAGTTGTCATTAGGCTGTTCAGTTGTTAACTTCCTGAATCAGACTGGTGCAAAAGGAAGTATCGCAGGTGCAGAACTCGTAACGAAGGAAGAAGCTGGAAAATATGCCAATACAGTAATGGCAGGAAGCTACATCCGTCCGTTCACAGTAGAATTCTCTGCACAGCTTAAATTCTGACATTCATTTTTCTATTCCGATAAATTCCCGGCACAACGAATCAATGAGTTGTGCCGGTTATAAAAAGTTTTCAATAGGTATTTTTAAAAGAATAATTTGTATTTTTAATCCCATAAAACAACGTATCATGAAAAAGAATTTTGTTAACCTCGCATTAGGAGCGTTTTTCTTGACTGGTATGTGGGCATGCCAATCACAAAAAAATAACTTAGTATTTGAGCATCAGGGAGACACTTTGACTGTCGTACACATAAAGAATCCTTCTAAATATCTTTTGCTTCCTATCCAGGAATCATCTAATGAGGGAAAGGTGAAATTAGTAACCGGAAGCCCGGCTGATATGCCGATGGATGTACGTCTGGCAGTAGACAGCGTAGAGTATTACGTACCCTTTGAATTGCCTCAAGGAGCTAAGGAAGCTACTGTTACCATTGGAAAGGTGGCTGCAAACGCTGTATGCTGGGAGCATATTCAGTTGTCGGATACTTTTAATACGGCAAATACGGACTATTATCGTCCGGTATATCACCACACACCGCTTTATGGCTGGATGAACGATGCCAACGGACTGGTGTATAAAGATGGAGAGTATCATTTGTATTTCCAGTATAATCCTTACGGTTCCAAGTGGGGAAATATGCACTGGGGACATTCAGTTAGTAAGGACTTGATTCATTGGGACCATTTGAATCCTGCTATCGCACGTGACACATTGGGTCACATTTTCTCAGGAAGTACAGTGGTAGACAAGAACAATAGCGCAGGCTACGGAAAAGACGCCATTATCGCTTTCTATACATCTGCCAGCGATGAACACGGACAGATTCAGTGTATGGCTTATAGCAAAGACAATGGACGTACTTATACAAAATACCAGAAAAATCCGATTTTGACTCCGTTTGACGGACTGAAAGATTTCCGCGATCCGAAAGTGTTCTGGTATGAACCAGCTCAGAAATGGTATATGATCGTTTCTGCGGACAAGGAAATGCGTTTCTATTCTTCTTCTAACTTGAAGGACTGGGAATATCAGAGCGGATTTGGTAAAGGTTATGGTGTACAGCCTAATCAGTTTGAATGTCCTGACTTTATCCAGTTGCCGGTTGATGGTGACAAGAACAATATGAAATGGGTGATGATTGTAAATATCAACCCGGGTTGTATGTTCGGTGGTAGCGCTACAGAATATTTCGTAGGTGATTTTGATGGAAAAGAATTCAAATGTGACACGAAACCGGAAGTAACTAAATGGTTGGATTTTGGTAAAGACCACTATGCTACTGTTTGTTTCTCAAATACTGGAGACCGCGTGGTTGCAGTACCTTGGATGAGCAACTGGCAATATGCAAACGTTACTCCTATCCGTCAGTATCGTGGAGCAAATGCCTTGCCGCGTGAACTGTCATTGTACACAAAAGATGGTCAGATTTACATGGCAGCCAATGCTGTAAAGGAAACAGCAGGCTTGCGTAAAGAAACACGTACCATTGACAATCAGACTGTGAAAGGTGAAAGCAAGATTGACGAAATCTTCCCGCAGAATGAGGGTGCTTTCGAAATTGAAATGGATGTAACTCCGGGTGCATCTGCTGTAGCTGGAATGGAACTGCTGAATGACAAGGGTGAAAAGACCAAGATTTACCTGGATATGAAAGCCGGTAAGCTGGTGATGGACCGTACAGAAAGTGGGTTGGTTGCCTTTGGTGAGAAAGCAGAACCTCATGCCATCGAAAATCATGATCGTCGTAAAACGACTTCTATCAACTATAAGAATGATTTTGCATTAGGCACATGGGCTCCTCTTTCATTGTGTGAAGGAAAAACTTATCATTTGCAGATTTTTGTAGACAAATGTTCTGTAGAAATCTTTGCCAATGGAGGTCGCATTGCCATGACAAACTTGGTATTCCCTACCAAACCTTATAACTCTATCCGTCTGTATAGTGAAGGTGGCGATTATAAGGTTGAGAATATGAAGATACATAAATTGGGGTTGTAATTATTAAAAACCAGACTGACCATGAAAAACTTTTTTATTACGGCTTTAGGCTTGTTTTGGGGGGTTCAGTGTGCGGAAGCTGCAGAAGAAAAGATTATCCGGATTTCAACGGATAATACGGATCTGGTGCTTCAGGTGGCTGAAAACGGACGGCTCTATCAGACTTACTTGGGCGAAAAACTGTTGCATGAATCGGATTTGAAGAAACTGGACTGGCAGATACATCCTGCATCAGATGCCAGTGTCTCTCCACGCGGATGGGAAGTCTGCTCAGGTTCAGGTAACGAGGATTTCTTTGAACCGGCTTTGGGGGTGACTCATGCCGACGGTAACGCTTCTACCTGGCTTTATTACGTGTCTTCTTCTACAAAAGCTGTGGAAGGAGGAACACAGACAGATATTCATTTGCGTGATGATAAATATCCGGTGAACGTAACTTTGCATTACGTGGCTTACGAAAAGGAGGACGTAATCAAGACTTGGAGTGAAATCTCACATCAGGAGAAAAAGCCTGTACAGTTATTCCGTTACGCTTCTACGATGTTGTATTTCAATCGTCCAGCTTACTATTTGACTGAATTCAGTGGTGACTGGGCGAAGGAAGTACAGATGAGTACACAGAAGCTGGAGTTCGGTAAGAAAGTGGTAGATACCAAGCTGGGAAGTCGTGCTGCCATGCATGCACAACCTTTTTTCATGGTCGGTCTGGATACTCCTGCTGCAGAAAATCAGGGGGAGGTCCTGATGGGTACATTGGGATGGACAGGTAACTTCAGCTTTACTTTCGAAGTGGACAATGTGGGTAATCTGCGTGTGATTCCTGCTATTAATCCTTATGCTTCGGTGTATGAGCTTCAGAAGGGCGAAGTGTTCACTACTCCTGAATTTATTTTTACTTTGAGTAATAAGGGTACGGGCGAAGGTAGCCGTCGCCTTCAGAACTGGGCACGGAATTATCAGTTGAAAGATGGAAAAGGTTCTCGTCTGACGTTGTTGAATAACTGGGAGAATACAGGATTCGGCTTTAATCAGAATATTCTTGTCGATCTGATTAAGGAAACGAAAGAACTCGGTGTAGACATGTTCTTGCTAGATGACGGATGGTTTGGCAACAAATACAAACGCAGCAGCGATACAGCCGGACTGGGCGACTGGGATGTAACGGCCGACAAACTTCCTGATGGAATCAATGCGCTGGTTCAGGCGGCTGAAAAAGAAGGAGTGAAGTTCGGTCTCTGGATTGAACCGGAAATGGTGAATCCGAAGAGTGAATTGTTTGAAAAGTATCCTGACTGGGCAATCCATTACCCGAACCGTGAAACCTATTACTATCGTAACCAGCTGGTACTCGATTTGAGTAACCCGAAGGTGCAGGATTATGTGTATTGCATTGTGGATAAGTTGTTGAAGGAAAATCCGGGTATCGCTTATTTCAAATGGGATTGCAACAGCCCGATTACCAATATCTATTCTTCTTATCTGAAAGATGCACAGGGACGCTTGTATATAGATCATGTACGTGGCGTGTACAATGTCATGAAACGGGTAAAAGAGAACTATCCGGATGTACCGATGATGCTTTGCTCTGGTGGTGGCGCACGTTGTGACTATGAAGCGTTGAAATATTTCACGGAATTCTGGTGCAGTGACAACACGGATCCGGTGGAAAGAGCTTATATCCAGTGGGGCTTTTCTCAGTTCTTCCCGGCCAAGGCCATGTGTGCACACGTGACAAGCTGGAATAAGAATACTTCTATCAAGTTTCGTACCGACATGGCATCCATGTGTAAGCTGGGATTTGATATCGGCTTGAAAGAAATGGCTGCAGAAGAATTGGAATATTGCCAGCTTGCGGTAGCCAACTGGAAACGTCTGCAGCCGGTGATTCTGGATGGGGTACAGTATCGTCTGGTATCTCCGTATGAATCTAACCACATGGCAGTAAACTATGTCAACCAGGATGCTTCGAAAGGCGTGGTATTTGCATACGACATCTATCCTCGTTTCCAGGAGAAACTGTTTCCTTTGAAAGTGAAAGGATTGGATCCGAACAAGATGTACCGTGTGAAAGAAATCAATTTGATGCCAGGAACAGAATCTACGCTGGAGGCCGATGGAGAATTATTCTCAGGTGATTATTTGATGAAAGTCGGTCTGGATGTCTTTGGCTTCCGTCCTACTCAGAGTCGTGTGATAGAACTTACAGCCGAATAAAACAGAAGGCTGACTTTGAACAGATTAAAAACAAGTAAAAATGACAAATACTCAATTAAAATATGCCAAGCTGTTTCCTGTGATGCTTTGCTTCTTTGCCATGGGATTCGTTGACTTGGTAGGAATTGCTTCAAACTATGTAAAGGAAGATTTAGGCCTGACAGACTCTGAGGCAAATATTTTTCCTTCCTTGGTATTCTTTTGGTTCTTGATATTTTCAGTACCGACAGGAATGCTGATGAACCGGATTGGAAGAAAAAAGACAGTGTTGCTGAGTCTGGGAGTCACTTTCTTCTCTTTGTTGCTTCCGATGTTTGGTGACAGCTATGGATTGATGCTTTGCTCCTTCTCTTTATTGGGAATAGGTAACGCCTTGATGCAGACTTCACTTAATCCGTTGCTGAGCAATATTATTTCGGGCGACCGCCTGGCTAGTACACTGACCTTCGGCCAGTTTGTGAAAGCCATTGCTTCTTTCCTTGCTCCTTATCTGGCTATGTGGGGGGCTTTACAGGCCATTCCGACGTTTGGCTTGGGATGGAGAGTGTTGTTCCCTATTTATATGGTTGTAGCTGTGTTTGCCATTCTGTTGCTTTCGGCTACTCCTATTACCGAAGAACAGCCGGACAAGGCATCTGGATTTGCCGATTGCCT
>ERZ773192.2143-NODE-2143-length-17486-cov-9.073719_pt1 | contig 17486 bp, 15 predicted proteins | sample MGYA00581010_ERZ773192 | MGnify/ENA primary metagenome ERZ773192 (study PRJEB29015, sample SAMEA2737741) | human gut metagenome | biome: human gut; feature: human-associated habitat; material: faeces | place: China | collected 2012 ...
CTTTTGATTGAACTTATACTATTTTCATACATATATGCATACCTCTATTATTCATTTGTTAATAAACCGATTTCATCATCTTCTGATTTTATTTCTTCAATTTTTATTGTTTTTACTAAAGTCACTTTAGTTCCTAACCCGACAATCGATTCAACTTTCATACTGTCCATAAAGCTTTCCATTATAGTAAATCCCATTCCAGACCTTTCTAAATTTGGCTTTGTCGTATATAATGGTTCCTTAGCAACATCAACATTTTCAATTCCCTTTCCATTATCAGAAATTTCAATTGTAATTTGATTATCTTTTAATTTTGTATGTATCTTTATTATTCCTTGTTTATGTTCATAAGCATGAATTATACAATTTGTAACAGCTTCTGATACTGCAGTTTTTATATCTGCCAATTCCTCAATAGTTGGATCTAATTGTGATGCAAAAGCTGCAACTGTTATTCTTGCAAAAGCTTCATTATTTGATTTGCTTAAAAATTCCAATTTCATCTCATTATCGTTTATCATATAACTTCCTCCTCTTTGTTTTCTTCTAAATAATCTTTTGATAATTCAACTTCTGGTATGAGCCTTAAAACTCCGCTCATCTCAAAGATTTTTCTTACGCTTTCTGTTAAATTTGCTAGTGCCATTTTTCCACCTAGCATTGCTGTTTGTTTGTATCTTCCTATTACCATTCCAATGCCTGCGCTATCCATGAAAGTAACACTATCAAAATCAAATACAACTCTTTTAGGCATAAATCTTTCAATCTCATAATCAGCTCTCCTTCTTATATTTTTTACTTTGCATTCGTCAATTTCTTCTGTAATTTTAAATATCAGAAGCTTTTCTTGGCTATAATATTTGACTTCCATAAAACCTCCTTGTTTTCTTTAGATTTTTTGATGGTTTGTCCATCTTTTTTATTAGTGTAGCACTTTTTGGTGGAATATTTTGTCAAAATGTGGTGGGATTGTGATTTTTTTTATTTTATTTTTTCCAATTGATTTCAAGATTATACTTGCTGTTATCGCATCGTCGTTGACATAATTTGTTGGTTGTGCTATTATATTTAGTGACACTTATTCATAATATTTTTACTTTTTTGTAAAAATTTTTTATTAAATTAATCATACTAATTAGGAGGTTTTTATCTATGAATTTAAAAACATCACTTTTAACTTTAAGTCGGTACCAAAAAAAGCTAGACGAAGAATATGCTGGTCTAAAGGCAGAACTTGAAAAAATAATGTTTGAATCACCGCATATCTATAAAAGGATATCGGTACCAACAAAATCTGATAGATATTATATTTATCCCTGTGTTCAAATAAATAAAGGGATTTTTGAAATGGTAGCAAAAAATATTAATATAGATAATTTAACCATTACAAAAAAATATTCTATCAGCTGTGAGGAAATAATTTCTTTTGATGTAACTGAAGTTGCAACTTTGGAGCCTAAGGAAATGGATATTACCATTCACGGAGTTAAAGTAAATGTAAGAACTCATTTTGTTTCTAAAATAAACTATATTTTAAGAATTGAAAATTTTGAGTTCAAATTTACTAAGCGTTTTTTCTTGAATGATGTATTAAAACATTACCCTGAAAAAATCAACTTAAAAGATTTTCCTTGTCAACTTGATAATGTTACAATGAGAAATCAAAAAATACAAATCAATTTTACTTCTTCAGTTATGCCGTTTCATTTTAACACAGATACTAATATTTCTTTTTCAAATATTGTAAAAAAATATTTAGAATCTGGTAAAAGTACAGTTGAGCTTCCACTAGCAGACAACATAATCTGTAAAATTGAATTTACAAGTTCCAAAAGAGAACAGCTATTTTCAATTGATTTGAATTGCAATCGTTCCTCAATCACACTTTTAGGCGAATTTCAGGTTATTAACTATTCTGCTAGAATTCTGCTTAACACACTAGTAGACCAGAGGAAAATTATAGAGTTTTCTGGTGACGGATACGGCGTCGTTCTGACTGATATTCCCGACGAAGAGATTGAACTTAAGAAGATTTTAAATTCAAACTAGATAAAAAGGAGACTTAGGTTTAATTTTTCAGTTAAACCTAAGTCTCCTTTTAAAATTTGGGACGGTTTCTTTTTGAAAAAGGAACCGTCCCTATTTTAAAATTTTTCAAGCATAAGCTTATATTTTTCAAGTTTTGCTCTTTCTTCATCCACCTTCTCTTTTGGTGCCTTATTAACAAATCCAGGATTAGAAAGCATCTTCTCTGCTCTTTGGATTTCAAATTCTATTTTCTTTATTTCCTCTTCTTTTCTCTTAGCTTCTTCTTCTAAATCAACTAATCCATTTTGAGAAATATAAACTTCTATTCCTTCTCTTACAATACTTATTGCATTTTCTGGAATTTCGTCTGTTTTTTCCTTAACTATTAAGTTTTCTCCAAATCCTAGTTTAATTATGAAATCTCTTGATTCCTCAATTTCTTTAACATATTTTGTAACAAATATTAAATCTGTTTTTTTGCTTGGATGAACATTCATTTTCGCTCTTATGTTACGTATTTCAACAATTATATCTTTTAGTGTTTCAACAATTTTAGCATCATCTGCAAATTCTATATTTTCAGCTACTGGCCAATCTGATACCATAAGGTCTTTATTATCTGTATATTCTGATATAACCTCATAAATTTTTGATGTTATAAATGGCATAAATGGATGTAATAATTTCAAGCTGTTTGAAAGTATATTTACTAGTATGTATGATACTTGTATCTTCTTATTTTCATCATCACTATATAATCTTGTTTTTGCCATTTCTATATACCAATCGCAGAATTCATCTCTTATAAAGCTATAAATATTATCTATTGCAATTCCAAGGTCATAGTTTTCTATATTTCTTGTTACTTCATTTATTAGAGTTTCTAATTTGTTTATTATCCATTTGTCTTCTATTTCAAGCATTTCTCCATTATATTTTTTGTTTTCTAATGCCTTTTTCTCAAATGCTTTTATTTTTTCTACTTCTGGTAAATTCATTGTAACAAATTTTGCTGCATTCCAAATTTTATTTGCAAAGTTTGATGCTTGCTCTAATTTTTCTGGCATATATTTTATGTCATTTCCCATTGTTGTTCCAGAAAGTACTGAAAATCTTAATGCGTCTGCCCCATATTTTTCTATAACATCTAGTGGGTCTACACCATTTCCTAATGTTTTTGACATTTTTCTTCCTTGACTATCACGTATTATTCCGTGTATTAATACATCTTTAAATGGTTCTTTGCCTGTAAATTCTAGTCCTTGTGTCATCATTCTTGATACCCAAAATGTTATTATATCAAATCCTGTTACTAATACATTTGTTGGATAAAATCTCTTGTAGTCTTCGTTTTCTGTATTTGGCCAACCAAGTGTTGAAAATGGCCATAATGCAGAACTAAACCAAGTATCTAGTGTATCTTCATCTTGATGTATATGACTTGAACCACATTTTGAACATTTGCCAGGATTTTCCTTGCTTACTGTAATTTCTCCGCATTCATCACAATAATATGCTGGAATTCGGTGTCCCCACCATAATTGACGTGATATACACCAATCTTGAATATTTTCCATCCAGTTAAAATATGTTTTTTCATATCTCTTTGGAATAAATTTTATATCATCTTCCTTAACTGCTTTTATTGCAGGTTCTGCTAATTCTTTCATTTTTACAAACCATTGATTTGATATTCTTGGTTCTACTGTATTATGACATCTATAACATTTTCCAACATTATGTGTATAATCTTCTGTTTTAACAAGTGCACCTAGTTCTTCTAGTTTTTTTACTATTAGTTTACGTGCTTCTAATGTTGTTAATCCTTTATATTCTGGTACTAAATCTCCCATTATTGATGAATCATCAAATACTTCTACTATTTCTAGATTATGTCTTAATCCTGCTTGATAATCATTCATATCATGTGCTGGTGTTATTTTTACACAACCTGTTCCAAAGTCTTTTTCTACAAAGTCATCTGCAATTATTGGAATTTCTTTATTCATAATTGGTAATATACATGTTTTTCCAATTATATCTTTATATCTTTCATCTTCTGGATGTACTGCAACGGCACTATCTCCTAGCATTGTTTCAGGTCTTGTTGTTGCAACTATTACATATCTGTCTGTTCCTTTTATTTGATATCTTATATGCCATAAATGTGATGGTTCTTCTTCAAATTCAACTTCTGCATCTGATAATGATGTATGACATGATGGACACCAGTTTATCATTCTTGTTCCTTTATATATTAGTCCTTTTTTATATAAATTTACAAATTGTTCTAATACAGCTTGTGATAATCCTTCATCCATTGTAAATCTTGAACGTTCCCAATCACATGAACAACCTAATTTACGTTGTTGTTTTTGGATTGTTCCTCCATATTCTTTTGTCCAAGCCCATGCTCTTTCCAAAAATTGTTCTCTTGTTATATCAGCTTTTGTTAATCCTTCTTCTTTTTTCATTTTTTCTACAACTTTTACTTCTGTTGCAATTGCTGCATGGTCTGTTCCTGGTACCCATAATGTGTTATATCCACACATTCTTTTATATCTTATTAACATATCTTGCATTGTTCCATCTAATGCATGTCCCATATGTAATTTTCCTGTTACATTTGGTGGTGGCATTACTATACAAAAACTTTCTTTTCTTTTATCCATTGATGGCTTGAAATAGCCTTTCTTTTCCCATTCATTATATAAATTTTCTTCAAATTCTTTTGGATTATATTTATCCATTAATTTATGATTACTCATATCTTTTCTCTCCTTTTTAATAAAATTTAACAATATATTTACAAGAATATATTTCATCTGGTTCTATTGATAAAATATTTTCTTTTTCTTTATAAATTTGATTACTATCAATCTTATCTGCTGTGTTTTGCCATGGTTCTATACAGACGAATGGTGCTCCTTTTTTTGACCATAATGCTAAATATGGAAAATCTGTAAAGTCAAATTCTAATATTTTTTTATTAGTATTTCTATTTTGCAATATTACTTTATTTGATTTTATATTTTTCATTATTATTGCATCATTATCAAATATATTTTCTGTTAGATGAATCTTATTTTCTTCTAAGATATTTGTGGCATTTTTCGTATCTATTAATCCATTTCTTAATTTCAAAAATTCTATATTTTCTTCATTTTGTTCAAATACTATCTCATAATCTCCTGTACTATAATCACATCTAAATGCAGGATGTCCTCCTATACCAAAATAAATTTTTTTATTATCTATATTTTTTACTTCATAAGTTACTTGAAGTGCATCTCCTACAATCTTATATATAACATGTAATTCAAATTTATATGGATATTTTTTTAATGTTTGTTCATTATATTTTAATATATAATGATTTTCTTCTATTTCTTGAAATTCCATATCTCTTGCAAATCCATGTTGAGACATTTCATATATTTTTCCTTCTATTTGCGTTTTTCCATCTTTTATCTGTCCTACTATTGGAAATAATATTGGTGATTGTCTATTCCAAAATGTTTTTCCATCAAATAACATTTCGTTTCCATCTTTTAAGATACTTGTTAGTTCTGCACCTTTTTTTTTGGTTTCTATTTTTAACATTATATCCTCCTTTTACAAGAAAAGTGTCTTTGCCACACTTTTCTTCGCCCAATTTGAGTTTTCGACTGTAAGGAGAAAATCTCAAATGGTTAGCGATTGTAGCTTTTTATTTAATAGGAAAAATCAATTTTTCCTATTAAATAAAAAAATGAACTCATCCTTATGTTTTAACATAAGGGCGAGTTCTATATCTCACGGTACCACCTTAATTATTATCTTTTTGATAATTTCTCATTTTACTTTAACGCAGTATTACGAATAACCTTACTTATTTTCAGATCATCAACTCCAAAGCTACCTTCCATTTGCCTTTATTTAAGAAGCTTTCAGCCACGACTTCTTTTCTCTACAAATAGTACAAATGTACTCCTCTTTTTCTCTGTTTTTACTATGTTTCTATATTATCACTTTTTTATGTGAATTGCAATAGTTTGAAATATTTTTTTCTATGTTTGAGAATATTTTCTTGTTGGTCTATAAAAACAATGATTTCCATATCTTGTGTGAAATGTTCCAGAACCATTACTTGGAAAAGTTGATGAACATGTTGGTCTAAATGGATTCAAATACCATAAACAATCACCTATTTCATTAAGTTTATTACCAGACAATGCCCAATCAGCAATATAATAATGAATATCTGTTGGAGTCATGTTATATATATTTTGTGAATTATATTGATTTCTTATTGTTTCTCTTGCACAGTCATATTGCCCTTTTTGAAATATTATATTTTTTAAATTACCACCTTGTGAAACTCTTGCATATTCTCCCTCTGTTGCATTTACCCTATTTAAAATTGATGTTGCAACAGCCTTCATTCCATTGTCTCCTTCGCCACCAGCTTCACATTGCACAATTCTTGCTAATAGCTCTCTATCTGAATATGCCATAAAAAACACCACCTCATATTATTTTATGAAGTGATGTTCTTTTTGTGATTTTATTTTAAGATTGATTTATATATTTTCCAATCTCTCATTACTTTTCTTACATACATATTTGTTTCTTTAAATGGTATATTCTCTGCATCTGTTCCATCTTCTTTTAATGTATCTTGACTAATCCATTTGTCAACATTTCCATGTCCTGCATTATATGCAGCTATTGCTAGCTCTACACTATTATATTTTTCTATTAATTGTGAAAGATATATTGTTCCTATTTCTATATTAATTTCTGGATCTAATATATTTTCATCTGTTAATTCAATATTATTCTTTTGAGCAATTTCTTTTGCTGTTGAATCCATTATTTGCATTAATCCTTTTGCCTTACTTTTTGATATTGCATTTGGATTGAATTTACTTTCTACCTTTATAACAGCATACAATAATTCTTTTTCTACTCCATATTTTTCAGCATATTTTTCTACATATTGCCTATAATCTGTTTTATATAACATTCTTAATATAATTGTTTTTCCCCAGTATACTGCAAATATTAATATTGCAAGTATAGCTATTATTTTTATTACCTTGTTCATTCTATTTGCAGGTATTCCTCCTTTGTTGATTTTTTTAATGTTATTTCTTTAGCCAGTTTTTACCATCTACAATTTTTGAAATCATCATTGATGATGCAGTATCTCCAACTACATTTAGCATTGTTGCTGGTGCATCTATTATCGTTGCAATTATTGTTAATATTGGTAATGCTGTTGATGGACATCCTAACATTGTAATTATTAACATTTCTGAAATTGTTCCTCCACCAATTGGAACTGCTGTAACTAATAGTGTTGATATTAAGGCTATTGCTAATACTCCTAATATTCCTGTTCCTGTTGATACATTCATTCCAAATAAACATACTAAAAACATTATTTTAAAAACTGAACCTATTATAGATCCATCTTTATGAAAACTTGTTCCTAATGGTATTGCTGTTTCTGCAACATCTTCTGGAACTCCAATCTTTTTACTGCATTCTATATTTACTGGAATTGATGCTGCACTTGAACATGTTCCAAGTGCTGTTGCTGTAGCTGGCAATACATTTTTCCAATATAATCTTATTCCCTTTTTGCCTCCTGCAACAAATGCATATATAGAATATATTATTAAATAATATAAAATTGATACAATTGTATATATTACAAATGTTTTTAAATATCCTACAACTATCATTTCTCCAAAGCTTCCAACTAATGCCGCAAAATAACACCCTAAGCCTATTGGAGCATAATACATTATTAGTTTTACAACATTATTTATTATTTCATTTGCAGATTCTAAAAAATCTACAACAGGCTTTGCTTTTTCTCCTGTAATATTTATTGCTAATCCAAAAATAATTGAAAATACTAATAATGCTATTATATTATCTTTAGATAATAATTTTGTAAAATCATTTACAGTTAACAAACTTGCTGTTCTTTTTAATATTCCTATTTCTTCATTTTCTTGTGTTTCTTCATCTGTTGTTTCTTGTAATGATTGTTTTATTTTTTCACTATCTTCTGGCTTTACTAATTTTATAAAATATGTACTAGCAAATCCTATTAAAACTGCTATTATTGATGTTATTATAAATACTAAAAATGTTGCTCCTACTATTTTTCCAAGTCTTTTTGGTGATTTCATTTTTGATATTGATGTTGTAATTGTTAAAAATATTAATGGTGTTATAACTACTAGTAATAAATTCAAAAATATGTCTCCTAAAGGGCTTAAAACTGTTGCTTTTTCTTTAAATATAAATCCTACAATTGCTCCTATTATTATTGATACTAATAATATAATTGTTGATTTGTAGTTTGATAATAATTTTTTCATAATTATTTCATCATCTCCTTTTTAGTGTGTAGGAAAAATCGCCTAGTAGGTGATTTTTCTGTACAGAATAAATATGTGGATTATTAGAATTTCTAAGCAATTTCCATTGCATAGAAATTCTTAAATCTACTTTTTACAAATTTATCCTATCACAATTTTATGCTATTTTCAATAAAATATTTATTAATATTTTCTATTTCAAAAGCCAATTGGCTAAATCATATATTTGAATTCCTTCATATTGATAATCCTCATGTCTAGTCCTTGAAATTATCATTTTAGGATAAGCATCTTTTATTTTTAATAATGGTCTTACTTCTCTCTCAAAAGTCTTATCATCACTTATATTATCAGAAACTTGAATATATATTTTTTCATTCATCTTCATTGCAACAAAATCTATTTCAGCATTATAGAGTTCACCAACATAAACCTCATACCCTCTCCTTAGTAATTCAATTGCAACTATGTTTTCATATATTCTTCCATAATTCATATTTTTAGTTCCAAGCTTCGCATATTTGAAAGTCTGATCTACTAAGTAATATTTATCTACAGAGGACAAGTATCTTTTTCCTTGAATATCATATCTTCTTATTTTATAAAAAGCAAAAGCATCACATAAATAATTTATATAATTAGATATTGTTTTATCATTAGTATTTATATTATTTTCATTTAATTTATTTGCAACTTTCCTATATGATGTCAAATTCGAAACATTATCCATCAAAAATTCAGTTAAACTATCCATTAGTCCAATATTTTGAATATTATATTTTTGTTGTATATCCCTAACAATTAAGGCATTATACACTTCATTTATATAGTTATATTTTTGCTTTACATCATTATAAATATATGAGCCAGACATTCCTCCTTCAAGAACATATTTTTCAAAAGCATCTTGAATATTTTCATACTTAAAATATTCAATAAATTCTTTAAACGAAAATGGATATATTTGTATTTCATATGTTCTACCTGTAAATAATGTTGCTAAATCACTACTTAATAAAAAGGCATTTGAACCTGTTATATAAATATCAAATTTTTCTTCTGCATGTAAACTATTTATCGTTCGTTCAAATTCTTTACACATTTGAACTTCATCTATTAATACAAAATTATTTTTTCCTTCTATATATTGTTTTTCAATAATAGTATATCATTCACTTCGCAAAAAATAAATATTTTTATTTTTGCGAAGCGTGCATTATAATTATATACTATTATCATATTAATATTCAAGCTTTCCAACATATTTATATTATAAAAAATTTTTCTTTAATTTGTTTTCATTCAATTTGAGTTCTATTATTAAATAAAAGAGATAAGATTTTTAATCTTACCTCTTCAATTTATTTAGACATAACTTCACATATTAAATTACTTAATTCTGTTGGATTTTCAATATTTAAACCTTCAATTAATCTTGCTTGAGCATATAATATTTGAGTATATTTCTTTAATTCATCTTTATCATTTTTATACAAATCTTTTAATTTATTTGCAATTTCATGATTTGCATTAATTTCAAGTATTGTTTGTGCTTTAATATCTTGGTTATTATTTGGCATTGCATTTAATGTTTTTTGCATTTCTACAGATATTGCACCTTCACTTGTTAAACATACTGGATGATTTTTTAATCTATGTGTAAATCTAACTGCTTGTACCTCAGAATTTAAAGCTTCTTTCATTGCAGTAAACATATCTTTATTTTCTTCATTTTCTTTTTTCAATTCTTCTTTTTCTTCATTTGAATCTAAGTCTAAATTATCTGCACAAGCATTTTGGAATGTTTTTTCTTCATATTTATTTAAAACTTGGAATACAAATTCGTCAACATTATCTGTTAAATATAATATTTCATATCCTTTATCTTTTAAGATTTCTACTTGTGGTAATAAATCTATCTTATCTATTGATTCACCAGATGCATAATAAATTGCTTTTTGGTCTTCTTTCATTCTCATTACATATTCTTTTAATGTTACTAATTTCTTTTCTGTTGAAGAATAGAATAATAATAAATCTTGAAGTTTGTCTTTGTTCATTCCATAATCACTATATGTTCCATATTTTAATTGAACTCCAAATACTTTGAAGAATTCTTCATATTTTGTTCTGTCTGATTTTAACATATTTTCTAATTCTGATTTTATTTTGTTTTCAATATTCTTTTCAATTACTCTTAATTGTCTATCATGTTGTAATACTTCTCTTGATATATTAAGTGATAAGTCATCACTATCTACTAATCCTTTTACAAATCCAAAATAATCTGGTAATAAATCTGAACATTTATCCATTATTAATACACCATTTGCATATAATTGTAGTCCTTTTTCATATTCTTTTGTATAATAATCATATGGTAAATGTGATGGAATATACAATAATGCATCATATTTATATTGTCCTTCTACTGATGAATGTATTACTTTTAATGGTGCTTGGAAATCATTGAATTTTTCTGTGTAAAATTCATTATATTCTTCTTCTTTTATTTCTTTTTTATCTTTTTTCCACAATGGAATCATTGAATTTATTGTTTCTGTTTCAATAACTTTTTCTGTTTCTTTTGAACCTTCTTTTGTTTTCTCATGTTCTACATCCATTTGAATTGGATATGAAATATAGTCTGAATATCTTTTTATTATCCATTGTATTTTATATTCCTCTAAGAACTCACTATATTTTTCTTCTTCACTGTCTTCTTTTATATGTAATGTGATTTTTGTTCCTACCTCTTTTTTATCACATGGTTCAATTGTGTATCCTTCTACACCTTTTGATGTCCAGCAATATGCTTGTTCACTGTCTATGGATTTACTTTCTACTTTTACTTCATCACTTACCATAAATGCTGAATAAAATCCTACACCAAATTGTCCTATTATATTAATGTCTTCTTTTTTATCGTTTTGTTCTTTGAATGCTAAAGATCCACTTTTTGCAATTGTTCCAAGGTTTTTATCAAGTTCATCTTCTGTCATTCCACAACCATTATCTGTTATTGTTAATGTTCTTTTTTCTTTGTCAATATCAATTTTTATTTTTAAATCTTCTTTATTTATTTTTAAGTTTTTATCTGTTAATGAACGATAATATAATTTGTCCATTGCATCACTTGCATTTGAAATTAATTCTCTTAAAAATATTTCTTTATTTGTATATATTGAATTTATCATTAAGTCTAATAGTCTTTTTGATTCTGCCTTAAATTGTTTATTACTCATTTTAAATTCCTTCTTTCTTTTTTATCTTTGGTTATTATATCACTTATTTTAGCAGTGTCAATAGTAAAGTGCTAATTTATTAAAATTATTTTTTATCAAAAGAGGAAGATACGAAATGTATCTTCCTCCTTGCAAATAAACAATTGCACTTGTTTACTCAAAAAAATTAATGTACTTTATATAATTTTCCGTTAATATTTAAACTATAAAGATGCTCTACACCTTTAATGTCTTTGGTTTTGCACAAGCCATAGCAATAATTTTCGATATAATTAGGTAATACTTGAGTAATTGTTTCAGTTTTAGGAGTATCCCATTGGTCTAAACATTCAAAGTATTGCCAACAAGAAATTTTATTATTTTTCTTGCTAATTGCTAATGTATGAGTAAATCCAAAACTTTCTACTTCTAAATCTCCCATATAATCAAGATTACACTCATATTGGTATTTATTGGCATAGTCTGGTCGATCTCTATAAATAATATATTTTCTGCCAATAATAACTCGATCACCATAAGTAGGGTCTGATTTGCGATCTCCATCCCATTCTCCGCTTATAAATTTATTCAAGTCATTTTCAATATACCAATCATATCCAAATTGAACACCAGCATTTTTAAGCATCTTTTTAAAATTTTCATTTCGTTTTTCTACTGTTTCTCTTTCACTTTCAGCCTTTTTTTCCTGTTCATGTTGCTCTAGCGATTGAATATTCACTTTAGCATACCCATGGACTTCTCCAGCATACTTCATAGATGCCAGAATTCCTTCTTTCTGATAATCTAATGTTTTTTTGCCAAATGAATAAATTGTATATTTTTTGCTCCAATGTCCTTTTCTATATAACTCAAGTGTTATAGGAAAATTATCTGTGTAAATATTAATAATTTTACCATTTGCTTCCCTCCAGTTCCTAGCTGCATCATATGTTGAAATAGTACCATCTGCATAAGTGACTTTCAAATATACATCATAATCGTTTTCACTTGCATATACAACAAACGGCATAGTTACAAACAAAAGTAATACCACAAGAGCTGAAACAATATTTTTTTGAAACTTTTTCATTTGAATGATTTTCCTCCCTGAAAATTTTTTCTTTTTATATTAAAAATACTAAATGTGCAACTTTAGTATTCTTAAAACAATAAAAACATGGGATATTTTACAATTTTCTCTTTGGAATTATACCATTTTTATGTTAATCAGTCAATATGTTTTAAAAACTATTTTCCATCATTTTATTATATACGCAAAAAGAACTCCTATTATTGGAGTTCCTTTTGCTTTTAACAAACTATTTTACTATCTTTGGCAAATTTTACAACCTCTCGCCAAATGTTTTCACACTCAATTTCGACAGACCATGCTTTACAATACATTTTCAAAGGATTTTCATATTTTCCCTTTATATTGTACAAGCCTTTTCCTCTTGGTATAATTTCAATTTTTTCTTTTGAATCATAATACTGCCAATTTCCACTATCGAAAACTAAATAAATTTTTCCACTTTTGGCTACCAATACTTTAGTAACTTTATTGTTCTTAACCGTGATTTTTGTATACTGATTGTCTTTGGTAATTTCAAAAATCCGTTCTACATCTTTCAGCATCATATTGCCACATTCCTTTCTTTTCATTTGTTAAAAATTTAATACAAATTTGATATTATATTATATTCAAACTTGTCTTGAAATATGACAAAAATTATTTATTTCCTTTTTGTAAATATTCTACATATTCTTCTAAACACATATTAAGTTCATTCATTCTTTTTGCATTTTCTTCTCCAACATATCTCCAATGCCAAGATTCATATGCTATTTTGGTTTTATCTTCTTTGTCTTCTGGATATCTTAAAATAAATCCATAGTTTTCAGCATTTTTCAATAGCCACTTATATTCTGAAGTTTTTGCAAAAGAATTATCAACATAATTAAAATCTACTGCTAGTCCTAAATTATGATCACTTCCACCTGGTTTATTAATATATTCTAATGTAAGCTTGTCCGCTTCTTCTTGTGTTTTTCCTTGTTTCAAATATTTTTGAACACTGGCATCATATAATTCTTTTTGCCTTTTTACACTTCTATATGTCGATTGACACCATATAGAAGTATTTCCAGCTTTTTTCATGGCATTTATCATATCTTTTAAATATTTTACAGCTCTTGCATCAAATTGCTTTGGATCTTTTGAATTATCTATATTTGCCAATTCAACTTCAAAGTCTTCAGGTAATAAATTATCATAATTTGCTAATCTCAATTTCCAATCTGTTATTTCTACTTTATTTGTTGTTTGTGTTGAATTTGTACTTGTATTAGTAGTTTGCGTTGGCATATTAATATTATTTGTATTATTTGTTTCAGTTGTTGACTGTGACTCTTTTATATCTGTTCCTTTTCCAGATACTTCTATGTTTTTACCTTTTTTATTATTAATAAACATGATTATTAATATTGGAATGGCTATTACCATAAATACCTTTTTTTTATTTAATTTTGGCTCTTCCATTCTCTTTGCTTTTTTTCGGCGTTTTCTATTTTTGTTATTTCTATTATTGCTATTATATTGTGGTCTATAACTTACAGTTTTTGCACTATGTTTTGAACGATGACTACTTTTTCGCCTATAATTTCCATTTCTATATATATCTTCCATTATAGCTCCTATAAATATATTTTCTTGCCATCATTATAACACTTATTTTCTTATTAATCAAATAAATAAACAGATATAAAAAAATCAATTGCTATACATATTAAAATTGTTAATATGACTATTATTGCTATTTTTATTATTTTTCTTTTAAGACTTAATATAAATGAATACAATTATTATTTTGAATTTTCTATTTTATGATATGCTACTGTTTTTTCATAGTTTTCTAATACTTCACTATCTGTTAACGTTCTATTATATATTCTAGCAGAGTACATTTTTCCTGTAAAGTATTCTGTAATAGCATTCCACATTGATTTTCCTATTTGAAAATATTTTATAGATGGAATATCATTAGTTCTAAAATTTTCCCAATAACTTTGGCTTATTTTTGCTTCTTTTATAATTTGACCATCAGAATATATTTTATATATTGAATTTTCATAATTATATGTAGCTGTAAACATTACATCTTGGTTTAGCTTAATATTATATCTAATTGCTAGATTATGTTGAGCATTATTACCCTCCCATACATCTTTATTTCCACAACTATTATATCCAAAATTCGTAACAATAGTATTTTGATGATAGCTAAACATTCTCATACATAGTCCTGCAGTACCACTATTTTTTCCATTATATGCTGAAAATAACGGTACAAATGAAAATCTGTTGTTACCACATTTCTCTATATTTCCATAAAATTCTAATGTTATTTCTTTATCTACATTCAAATTTCCATCAATTGTTATGTAATCATTTATGCCGTCAAAATAAAGTGCATTATCCCTATATCCTCCACTTTCATTTTCATCATCAAATCCATATACTTTTACTCCTTCTCCCCATGAACTAGAGTCTTCCATGTTTATTGCATCTGCATTAAATATTAATCCATCTGTTACAGCTAAACCATTTGCATAAGATATTTGCATGTACTTATCTTCTTCTAATTGATTAATTTGGCCTTCTTCGTAATTTACTACCCATTCATTTTTGGTTTTTCCATATTTTTCGATTTCAGTATTTTTTTCTATAAAGTACCACCCTGTTCCGTATTTTTCTTGTTTTTCTGTATCTAATATGACTTTCCATTTATCACCACTTACTAAATCCTTATCATGAAGTGGCTCTCCTAAATATATTATATTTTCTTCTCCTATATTTTTTTGCATATTTGTATATGTTACTACTAGTCTTATTGCCTCTTCTTCTGTTTTGGCTTCTGATAACATTTTGGCTTGTTTGGCTTTTGTTGTTATCCCACTATTTCCTGTTAATGCTGATATTGTTACTCCTGCTAATATTAACATTACTATTATTGTTACTGCTAATGCTATTAATGTTACTCCTTTGTTTTCTTTTGTTTCCATTTTTATTCCTCTTTCTTTATAACGCTAAGTTCAATCCTTAACGATATAAAGAGATTTCTTGAAGGTCTTGATTTCCAAGATTATATAGCAATACTTATTTCTATAATATTTCATGTATTATGTTTATAAATATTTATTCTTTTAATTGACATTAGTGATTTTTATTGATAAAATTTGTTTATATTAATACGTTAAGGATTGAACTTAATGAAATTTTTTTTATATGATATTTCGATATTTTTAGTTCTATAATTTTTTTCTTACTAATTTCATCTATTTTAAAACTAACTTTTTACACAAAATGGATATACTGCGCAATGTTCTATAACAGTAATAACTTCTATAACTAGCTTGTCTGTAAGTCCAACGAGTAAAACACTGAATATTGGCGAGACGGTACAGTTAACTGGAACAAAAAATCCTTCTACAACATCTGAGGGAACTCAATGGACAAGTAGTAATACAAGTGTTGCTACTGTAAGTAATTCAGGACTTGTAACTGCTAAAGCTGCTGGTACTGCAACTATTACTTTTAAGAATTCAAGTAGTACGAAATCGGCTAGTTGTACGATAACAGTAATCCAAAAATATAGTTCTTCTGAAATAAATTCATCATTTTATGGAAAACTAGTTTCAAATTATCATGGACCAAATGATAATGGAATGAAATATAGAATTTTCTATGCTGATGGTACTAATGTATATTTAATTGCTGATGATTATGTACATAAAAATTATGTACCAGAAGAGTATGAATGGGACAGAGGTCATAATTCAATGGTAATTCCTGGAAATGATAATGGAGGAACATCTTACATGATTTATTGTGATGCATATCAACCAGATACGGAACAATATATTTATGGTGGATCGACATTTGCTTATTATATAGGAAGTTCTTCAAAATGGGGAACATTTTATAAAAGCGATTTTGCAGATTCTGCAACAGGAGGGCCGACAATTAAACAATATCTAGACTCTTATAATCAAACACATAATACAAATATTACATTTGAAAAAGATCTATTTACTAAATGGGATGGAACATATAGTGCATTTAATAATGGTAAAGCTTATTATAATTTGCCAGTTCAAGAAGATTTTAATGGTATTTATTTAAAATTAAATACTTCAAAAGCAAACGGAATGATATTAGCAAGTGATATGTATCCTCAAGGTTCTCTTGAAGCTTTAAGAGGTCAGTATATTATTGTTGTAGAATCGAATTTCGGTCTTAATAACAACCTGACAGAACGTTCCGGATATGGTTGTCGTCCATTAATTAAACTGAAATCAAATTTGAAATTTCAAAAAAATTCAGATGAAAGTTATACAATTTCTTATTAAATATTAAAACAAAAAATAACAAATTAGAAAAAATTTTCTAATTTGTTATTTTTATATGAAATTTTACTTTGTTTGCGAAATAGAATAAACAGATTGCAAATCATCAATATTTTTCTGCCATTGTATATTTCCACTTGCATCATATTTTATTACTTTTGCATAGTATTTATTTTATTTTTCCTATATTAACTTTGTAACTTATGATTATATTTCTTTAAAAAAGTATGATTTTAATTTTTTGATATGCACAAAGCAGATATATTTACACTGCCACTTCTAATAAAATTTTGTGTATATTTATACCATACTAAATTTCCATTTGTATCAATTTTCATTAAATATCCATTTAAGCTATCTCCAACTATTATATTTCCATCTGGTGCAATACATAAAGCAGATATATTTACACTGCCACTTCTAATAAAATTTTGTGTATATTTATACC
>ERZ773192.2147-NODE-2147-length-17426-cov-5.462437_pt1 | contig 17426 bp, 11 predicted proteins | sample MGYA00581010_ERZ773192 | MGnify/ENA primary metagenome ERZ773192 (study PRJEB29015, sample SAMEA2737741) | human gut metagenome | biome: human gut; feature: human-associated habitat; material: faeces | place: China | collected 2012 ...
TCCATGATCTCTGATGACAGCTTCTACATGGAAATGAAGAAGGACTACGCACCGGAGATGGTAACGGCATTTATCCGCTTAAACGGAGCTACCGTTGGCTGTGTTGCAAATCGCAGCGAAGTTTATACAGACGGCGAGAAGACTGCTTCCTATGACGCAGCCCTTACCGCGACAGGATGTGAGAAGGCAGCAGCGTTTGTTAATTTCTGCAACGCTTTCGAGATCCCGGTACTTACACTCGTCAATGTAGATGGTTACAAGAACTGCAAATGCAACGAGAAGAAGATCGCGAAGGCGGCAGCACGCCTGACCTACGCATTCGCAAACGCTGACGTTCCGAAGGTAACTGTCGTTGTCGGCAAGGCAAACGGAACAGCAGGTCTTACCATGAACAGCAAGTCCATCGGTTCTGACATTGTATACGCATGGAAGAACGCGAAGATCGGTGTCATGGAAGCAGTACCGGCTGTGAAGATCATGTATGCTGACGAGATCACAAAGGCTGACAATGCGGCAGCCCTGATCAATGAAAAAGCAGCACAGTATAATGAGATGCAGGCAAGCGCTCTTGCGGCGGCAAAGAGAGGATATGTAGATGATATCATCGAAGCTTCCGAGACAAGACAGCGTGTAGCTGCTGCATTTGAGATGCTGTTCACAAAAAGAGAGGATCGTCCGTCCAAAAAGCACGGAACGATCTAATATGAGGTGGCTGAAATATGAAACAGAGAATTAGAAGAATCTGGCTTGCACTCTGCATGGCAGTTTGTCTCTTCGCGCTTGCAGGATGCTCTGCAGCCGCTGACACCGCTGAAACAATCGATCCGCAGATCGAAATGGCGATGCAGTCCGGCTCCCAGCAGTACCTGGATCTGTTCAACCAGATGGATGATGCTTCCATCGAACAGGCCCTTGCAACAAGCGTAAAGAACAAAGATACTGTTATGGAGAATGCGTTAAAATCCTGGGATTCCATTAAGGATGACCTTGGCGCGTTCGTTTCCAGCGAGACAGCAGTCGTTACAAAAAGTGATGACGGCTATGTCGCAAGAATGAACACTGTTTACGAGAAGAGAGCGATGGAATTCACTCTGATCGCGGACGAAGATCTCAGCAAAGTTGAGACAATTTCCTTCTCTCCGGTTTACACAACAGGCGAGAAGATGGCGAAAGCCGGAATGAATACCTTAATGGGTATGGGCGTTGTATTCGCAGTCCTGATCTTCATCAGCTGGCTGATCAGCATGTTCAAATACATCAACGTATTTGAGGCAAAGATGAAGGCAAAGAAGGCTGCAGCAGCACCGGCACCGGCGGCAGCACCGCAGGCAGCGGCTGCTTCCAGCGCCGCCGTGATGACAGCCTGACTGACAAAAGGACGGGCGGCATCATGGACAGCCACCAGCTCTCCGTGGGCGGCCAGCACGCCGTTCTTCGCGCTCTCGGCGCGGGTCGCGCCGCCCTGCACCACCTGCACCGGCTTTGTGCAGGCCGCGGCCTGCTGTTCCAGAAATGCCCGGTTCTTCCCGGCCACCAGAACGATCTCGCTGACCAGCGGACACTCCGCAAAGGCGCGGATGCTCCGCTGCACCACGGTCTCCCCGCCCAGATCAAAGCTGAGCTTGTCAAACCCCATGCGGGTGGAGGACCCTGCCGCCACCAGAACGGCTGATACTTTCTTTTCCAATTTCTGCACCTGCCCTGCTCTTATTCTCCCGGGAAATACCACCCGGGGCACAGATAGAATAAACCATGTTTTATTATACCGTATCGCCCGGCAAACTGCAACCGATTTTATACAGCAAAAATGCCCCTCTGCAGCAGGGCAGAGGGGCAAAAACGCTTCTTTTTTCAGGAGATCACTTCAGGATGGGCTCGATGGCGGCAGCCAGAGCGTCCTTCTGTGCCTGGGCTTCCTCCAGGGTCTTGCCCAGGGTGGTGAAGTAGGTCTTGATCTTCGGCTCGGTGCCGGAGGGGCGGACGATGACCGTCGCGCCGCCTTCCAGATTGTACACCAGCACATTGGCGGCGGGCAGGCCGGTCTGAGCGGTGTTCTGGTAGTCGGTGGTTTTGGTCACCTTGTAGCCGCCAATCTCTACAGGGGGCTTCTCCCGCAGGGAGGCCATGATACCGGCCATCTTGTCCATGCCGGACAGGCCGGGGAACTCAAAGGAGTTCACCTTGTTCAGATACCGGCCGTACTTGGCGTAAATGGCCTCCAGCCGCGCCTTGATGGACGAGCCGATGGAACGGTAGTAGGCCGCCATTTCACAGATCAGCATGGAGCCAATGATGGCGTCCTTGTCCCGGACGTAAGGGCCTGCGAGGTAGCCGTAGGATTCCTCGAAGCCCAGAATGAAGCGATCCACCTCACCGGCGGCCTCCAGCTTGGCGATCTGGTCGCCGATCCACTTGAAGCCGGTGAGAACGTTGCGCATTTCCACGCCGTAATCCGCGGCCACGATGTCCGCGAGGGGAGTGGAGACCAGAGACTTTACCGCCACGGGGCGCTTGGGCATGGTGCCTTTTTCAATGCGGCCCTGACAGATGTAGTCCAGCAGCAGCACGCCCACCTCGTTGCCGGAGACCAGCTCGTAGGAGCCGTCGGGGCAGCGGATGGCAATGCCAACCCGGTCGGCGTCGGGGTCGGTGGCCAGCATCAGATCGGCGCCGGTCTTCTCGGCCAGCTCCAGACCAAGCCGCAGAGCCTCGAAAATCTCCGGGTTGGGATAGGGGCAGGTGGGGAAGTTGCCGTCGGGGTACTGCTGCTCGGGGACAATGGTGATGTCGTCGATGCCGATGTCGTGAAGCACCCGGGTGACCGGCACCAGACCGGAGCCGTTCAGGGGGGAGTACACCAGCTTCAGTCCGGCGGTTTTGCAGATGCCGGGGCGGACGGCGCAGGCTTCAATGGCGCTGTACAGCGCCTCCTTGCAGTCCTCGCCCACGTATTCGATCAGACCCTTGGCGATGCCGTCTTCAAAGGACATCATCTCCGCGCCGGTGAGAATGTCGGTTTTCTGAATCTCCGCGTACACCACGGCGGCGGCATCGTCCGTCATCTGGCAGCCGTCGGGGCCGTAGGCTTTGTAGCCGTTGTATTTGGCGGGGTTGTGGGAGGCGGTGATCATGATACCGGCATTCGCCTTGTAGTACCGGGTGGCAAAGGACAGGGCGGGAACGGGCATCAGCGCGTCGTAAATCCGCACCCGAATGCCGTTGGCGGCCAGAACGCAGGCGGCGTTTCTGGCGAACACGTCGGAATTGATGCGGCTGTCATAGGAAATGGCGACCAGCTGGCTGCCGCCCTGGGTCTTGACCCAGTTCGCCAGTCCCTGGGTGGCCTGCCGGACAACGTAAATGTTCATCCGGTTGCTGCCCGCGCCCAGAATGCCCCGCAGACCGGCGGTGCCGAATTTCAGCGCCACAGCAAAGCGCTCCTTGATCTCATTGTCCTGTCCCTCGATTTTCCTCAGTTCGTCGGTGAGGGCGGGGTCTTCCAGATCAGTGCTCAGCCAGCGCTTATAATCATCTATGTACATCGTTATCACCTTTTCTTCATATAAATGCACGTATAATATAGTTCATCAGGCAGAAAAAGTCAATGCCGGAGTGGGGGCAGCCGCGTTATGGGGGCAAAAAATGGGAGGCGACGGAAATCCGTCGCCTCCCTTGCGTATTTTAGAAATGTTTTCTCTTGCGGTCGTAGACGCTTACAGCAGCCGCGCCGCAGAAGGAGAAGAGCAGCACGCTGCCAAGAACCATGACGATCTCGCTGTCGCCGGTCTTGGGGATGTTGTCCTTGCCGTTCTTCACGGACTTCCACTGAGCGACATAGGTGACATCCTTGGTCACGGTGTCAGTGACCTTGGGGGACCAACCGGTGAAGGTGTAGCCCTTACGGGTGGGCTTGCCATCGAACTTGGGGGTATCGGTGCCAGACTCAAGATCGCTGTAGACCTGATCCTTGAACGCCTTACCCTTCGCGCCGTCGGTGTAGGTAACGGTGTAGAGCTTCTCCCACTTGGCGGTGTAGGTCACGTTCTTGGTCACGGTCTCGGCGACTTCGGGTTCCCAACCGACGAACTTGTAGCCCTCACGAGTGGGATCCTTCGTGCCGAAGGCGGGGGTGCTGGTGCCGTAGGGGATGTCTTTGTAGACGATATCCGCGAAGACTTCCTCGCCCTTCACACCGTCGGTGTAAGTAACGGTGAGAAGCTCGCACTTGACGTTGAAGGTGACGCTGGTCTCCGCAGCCGTCCACTTCTCACCATTCCAGGTCAGCTCGATGGCCTTGCTGTCGCGGTCGTCAAGGGTGTGGGGACCTACCTTCTCTTCCGCGTTGTACTTGGCAACGTAATCCTTTGCGTTTACGGTGAGGATGCAGGTGTACGCAGTTCCCTTGCGCTCGGGGTCGGAGACGTTGTAAGTGTCTTCGATGAGCGTGTAGGGCTTGTCGTTGTGCGCGGTGGTGGTCGTGCAGTCCACCTTCGCGTTGATGCCCAGCCCCTTCAGTTCATCGTAGGTGGGCTTTTCGGGGGGGCACTCGACGTGGAAGGTGATGGGCAGTTCGGTCTTCGCGACCCACTTTTCGCCATCCCACTTCAGCTCGACGGTCTTCTCAGCCTGCTCGCCGACGATCAGCTCATGGGTCTTGCCCATATCGGAGCTGTACTTCTCGATGATCTTGGCTGCCTTGACGGTAACGGTGCAGGTGTAGCCCTCGGAGGCGGTACCGGTGACGTCGCTGACGGTGTACTCGCCCTGCGTCGGCTTGTAATCCTTGCCCCAGTGGTTGACGTTCTGGTTATCGCAGACGATCTTTACGCCTCTGCCGATCGCACCCTCAATGTCCTTCTTGCTGGGCTGCTCGGGGGGGCACAGGGTATGGAAGGTGACAGGCAGTTCGGTCTCAGCGACCCACTTTTCGCCATTCCACTTCAGTTCAATGGTCTTTTCGGCGGGTTCACCGGCAATCAGCGTATGAACCGCGTCGCCCATATCGGAGCTGTACTTCTCGATGAACTTGGCTGCCTTGACGGTAACGGTGCAGGTGTAGCCATCGGCGGCGGTGCCCATGACATCGCTGACGGTGTACTCGCCCAGCGTCGGCTTATACTTCTTTTCGCCGTGGTTGACGTTCTGGTTATCGCAGACAACCGCCACGCCTCTGCCAATCGCGCCCTCGATGGCCTTCTTATCGGGCTGGACGGGCTTCCACTGAGCGGTGTAAGTGACATCCTCGGTCACGGTCTCAGCGACCTCGGGGTTCCAGCCGTCGAACACAAAGCCCTTACGGGTGGGAGTGTCGCCGGAGAAAGCGGGAGTCGGGGTGTCCTTCTCCAGATCGGAATGGACATCGTCCTTAAAGGCTTTTCCGTCAACGCCATCGGTGTAGGTGACGGTGTAGAGCTTTTCCCACTGAGCGACGTAGGTCGCATTTTCGGTCACGGTTTCGGCAACCGTGGGTTCCCAGCCGAGGAACTTGTAGCCCGCGCGGGCGGGAGTGCCCTCGAAAGCGGGGGTGGCATCCTCGTACTTTGCCGTATAAGCCTGATCCGCGAATGCCTCACCGTTCACACCGTCGGTGTAGGTCACGGTGTAGGTGTTCTTCTCCCAAACGGCGTACAGATTCGTCCAGCCGTTCACGGTCTGGCCGGTTACGTCGCCGTTCTGACCCTCACGGCTCCAGAACTTGAAGGTGTAGCCGGTGCGGGTCGGGGTGGGAGCGTCCGCGGTGGGAAGGGTCGAACCAAAGAGCGCAGTGGTGCTGTACAGCCGACCTTCGGTCTTGCTGTGGTCATTCTGGAAGTCTCTCAAGGCTTCCTCACTCTGGAAGTAAACGACCTGGTACTTGTCATAGACCATGCACTTCAAATTCGTCCAGCCGTTGACGGTTTTCTCCTTCAGACCGGCAGGGGGATTAGCGGGGTCGCTCTTGTAGATATTAAACAGGCCGTCGTCGTACCAGCCGTAGAACTCGTAGTTCCCGGTGTAATAGTCGGCAATGTCGATCGTGGACAGGTCAATGACATGACCCTTCGGCTGGCCTTCGAGCGCGATGTCCTTATAAGCCTTCGAGGTGTCGCCGTTGCGATAAATCACAAGATGGACGGGGAACAGCTCTTCTTCGCACTCGACAGCGAAGGTAACGGGGTCATTGACAACCCACCGACCCTCTACGTATTTCAGCGTAAGGGGCTTGGTGTTGTCACCGGTCAGGGTGTGCTTGCCGAAGTCGGTGTTGTACTTCGTTACATACTCATCAGCAGTGATGATAATGTCGCAGGTGTAGCCGTCGGTCTCGTTGCCGGAGACATCGCCGATGTCGTATGTTCCCTCGATCAGCGAGAAGCGTGCGGCGGCGTGCGTCTCGGGCTTCGTGGTGCAGGCCACTTCCACGGGCGCTTCCAGCTTGGCCAGATCTTCAGCACCGGGCTTTGCGGGCGGGCAGACAACCGTGAAGGTCACGGGGGTATCAGTCATCGGCCGCCATACATTATTGTTCGCATCCCAGGCCAGGATAAGGAGTCTCTCGGTATCACCGGTAATGGTGTGTTCTACACCAATCGTGCCATTGTATGCTTCGACATACTTTGCCGCCCGAATGGTGACGGGGCAGGTGGGCACATCGCCGGTCATGTCGATGCCGCCAAACTCGCACGAGCCTGCAATCACGCCATATTCTTTGGCATCATGGATGTTTCTGTCGCATACAATCCTTACAAGCTTCTCAATATTTTCCAGATCGCCCTCACCGGGAGTGGTGGGTTCTACGGGCTGCAAGCTGCACAGAACATGGTACTTCGCGGGAGCATCCGCCGCAGTCCATTTTCCGTCGCTCCATACCAGATTGATTTTTGTCCGATTCTGACCCGCCATGCTGTTGTCGGTAATGTGCGTTCCCGCAGGGACGCTAACAGCGGCGTTGAACTCGTTCACGTAGGGGCTGAGGCTATTGATGACGACCTCACAGCGGTTATTGCTCTGATAAACGGTGAACGTGCCGTCGATCAGACCGAAGGTCTTGCTGCCATGGCCGATCTGCGCGTTGGTGCAGATAATCTGTACCGCATTTTCGCCCAGCAGAGCCTTGACGGTGTCATTGTCGGGGGCAGTGGGCTGGGCGGGAGCGTCCTCCTCCCACACGGCGTACAGCGTTCTGGTCCAGGTGTTGCCATTCTTGACAACATCATTGCCTTGCTGGGATACGGAACACAGCGTGCCACCAGTGTAGATCGTATCAGATCCATCCTTGGCCTTCCAGCCCTTAAAGACATAGCCTTCCCGGGTGGGAATGGTATTCTTCACTGTAAAGGAGTGGTATCTGATAGATGCATCTGTTGTAGACCACGAATCAGCACTGGGCGCGCCGGTGCCGCCATTGGCATCATAGTTCAGCGTGTATGTATATTTCGTGGTGGGATTGGGGTTCTTCGCTACGAGATAGATCGTAGAACCCTTGTTGCAGGCGGTCGTACCGCTCTTGTTAAGCGACCACGTTGTGGGATTGGCATTGGATTCTTTCGACCAACCGACGATCTGGTAGCCGCTGTTGACGGAAGCGCGGCCTGCGGCGGCCTTAATATCAGAAATCGCGATCGTGTGGTTGTTATATGCGGTGTCGGAGTGATCCGTCTTGTACTGGCAAACAAACTGGGTCTTTTCGGAAGAACCGTAATTGTAGCCAATGTTGAATTCATCACCCACATACAGGACGGTGAATCGGACATCGATCTTATGCCCGGTGTCCAAAGCGGCGGGATCTACATCGGGTCCGGGAATCGTCGGCAAGGTCACTCTTCTTGCACTGGTCTTGCCCGCCTCCCATTGGGCAACATAGGTGACATCCGCAGTCACGGTTTCCGCAACGGCGGGATTCCAGCCGGCGAAGGTATAGCCTTCCCGGGCAGGGGTGCCGCTGAAAGCGGGGGTCGCGGTACCGGACGACAGGTTGCTGTAAACCTTATCGGCAAATACTGCGCCGTCTGCGCCGTCAGTGTATGTAACGGTGAATGTTTTCGGCTCTTCCGGTGCAGGGGGATCCTCGTCCTTAGGCTGCTCCTGCGCGGGGGGGGTCGGTCTTCTTCTCGCCCTCGTTCACTACGACGGTCTTGGGCTGGGTTTCGTCAGCCCCCGCCGTATCCTCTGCCAACGCAGTCGTGGGCAGAAGGGTGAAGACCATGAACAGTGCCAGAAACAGACTGAAAATTCTGCGCAAACCATGGTTTTTCATCTTGAAATACTCTCCTTTCATTTGGCGATCCATGCCGGAGGCACAGACCGTCTGCACGGTAACGCCATCATTACCTTTATGCCTGAATTATACGCAATATCACGCCAAAAGTCAATGGAAAAAGACGTCGTTTTTCTGCAATTAGGCAAAAAACAGGGCCGTCTCCATGAGACAGCCCTGTTATATGCGGGGATGGAATGACGGTCACTTTTTTCGGGCGACGACAACGAAACGGCCGTCCTCCACATGGTAGGCGCAGGTCACCAGCGTGATGAGCTTGTCGCCGTAGGCCGCAGTGACGCCGGTGTCGTAGAGCGCCTTGGAGCGGAAATTCGAGATGGCGTTGTTGAAGTCCGCCTCGTCCGCCGCGTCGATGAACTGATAGAACTTGAAGCAGTTCTCGTAGGTGTAATAGACCCGGTCATAGAAGGCCGCAAGCACCTCATACTCGCCCTCCTCGTAGAGGGTGTCAAAGTGGATGGTGGGGTGCGCCTGCCAGTAGGATTTGCTCTCATACTTGGGCAGGGAGCGGAACATGCTGCCGTCCAGCATGTTGTGGCCGTAGATCAGCAGGTTGTCGCTGTCGGCGGAGCAGTTGGCGTCGATGAAGGGAATGCCGCCGTAGCTGTATTCCCGGGCGAAATTCGTGTGCAGATATTTTTCCGGGTCGGTGGGGGTGTGCATCACCGGGTAGTCGATGACGGTGCCGTCGATGCGCAGCCAGCCAAACAGATCGTGGTTCTGCTCATACAGGGGGGCATACTTCGCCAGCATGACCGGCTCCGTCGGCTCAGGCTCCGTGGGGACGGTGGTTTCCGTGGTCGGCCCGGTGGACCGGGTCTCCGGCGGCGTGGTCTCCACGGGGGCAGCGGTGGCCGTGGCGTTTTCCTCCACCATTTCGGAGAGTTTGCGGAAATCACTGCGGGCTTTGCCCATATGGATCAGGATGGCAGCCACCGCGATCAGCGCGACGCAGAACACTGCCACGAGGATGATGAAAAGGGGATTGGGGCCTCTTCTCCGTCTGCGCTGCCCGGCGTCATTGCGGCGGGGCGGGACGGGGGTGCGGGGTGTCTGGAATTTGCCTTGCCTGTTTGCCATGTTTCTTTCCTCTCAATATGGGATGCTCCAGGGCATCTGCCGGAAAAGGGCGGCGACGGAATCTCCGTCACCGCCCTCGTTCAACAGTTTACGTTGTTTTCTTACCCCTGTCTTCTCTTGCGGTCGTAGACGAAGACAGCAGCCGCGCCGCAGAAGGAGAACATCAGAACGCTGCCCAGAATCATGGCAATCTCACCGCTGCCGGTCTTGGGAACGTTGTCCTTGCCGGAGTTGGACTTCCACTGGGCGACATAGGTGACATCCTTGGTCACGGTTTTGGAGACCTTTGGCGCCCAGCCGCTGAAAGTGTAGCCCCTGCGGGTGGGCTTGCCGTCGAACGCGGGGGTGGCGGTGCCGGACAGCAGGTTGTCATAAACCTGATCTTTGAACGCCTTACCCTTTGCGCCGTCGGTGTAGGTCACGGTGTAGAGTTTCTCCCACTTGGCGGTGTAGGTGACATTCTTTGTCACGGTCTTGGAAACCTCAGGATCCCAACCGCCAAACCGATAGCCCTCACGGGTGGGAGTTCCTCCAAAAGCGGGGGTATCGGTGCCGGACAGCAGATTGCCATAAGCCTGATCGGCAAAGACTTCCTCACCATCCACGCCATCGGTGTAGGTCACGGTGTATTTTTCCTCGTCCTCGTCCGCCTTCCCGTTTCCGTTGGCATCAGTCTTCCAGGTGGCAGCATAGGTGGCGTTTTGGGTCACCCTGTCAGCAATTACAGGAGCCCAGCCGCTGAAAACATAGCCTTCCCGGGCGGGAGTGCCATTAAATGCGGGTGTTCCGGCATTCTCCGGCACCACGGTACTCTGATCCTCAAATATCTCCGCGCTATCTACACCGTCGGTATACGTTACAGAATAGCCAGTTTCCTTCGTCTCAGCATCGTAGCCACAGTAATCGCAGACCTTTTTCACGGATCTGGTATAATGTGTACCACCCTCTGCCTTTACCCATTCGGTTGTGGTTACCGTGTAAGCATTGTCCTTGTAGCCGTCGGTATACTCCGGATGTAACTCATGGCCGAGCATTTCGCCGTTCTCAAAAACGGGAGTGCTATCAAAGGTGACAACGCTTCTTCCGGTGTTGTTCCCGGGCTTTCCGCCGAAGCCGAACCATCTGCTGCAGGTGACTTTATCGCGGTACACCGAGCCATTGATGGAATTATTTCCGGAAATGTGAATGCGGTACTTATAGTTGCCCATGTTGCTGTCGTTGATATTCAGTACATTCTTGATGGCTGCCTCGGATTTGACAGTGCAATTATTGAAATTCACGGTAATATCACATTTCCCGGCACCGTAGTCCGTGTAGACATTGATCGTTTTTCCGGAAGAATTAAAGGTACAGCCATCAAAGGTCATTTCCGGCGAGCTATATGTCCATACTGCATAATCGCCGTTCGGACAGAAAAAGGTTGTATTTCTGAATGTGGCGGAGCTGTAGCCCCAATAAAAGGTCTTGCCGTTTATTACGCAGTTTTCAACGACGGTCTTATCTGCGCGAATAAAGCCAAGATAATCGACTGAACCCGATTGCAAGGTCATATTCCGAAATGTGATTGTGCCGGAGCCGTCGAAACTATAATCGCCATTGTATTCTGTCCCAAAATAAGCCGGATCAGGCAACGTTGCACCAATGCCCCATGCGGTTTTATCGGCTCCCTGCCCCACAAATGTGAGGCTTTTTCCTTTTGTATCTGCACCTTTTTTGTAAAGCGTGAATTTCCCTTCCCCAAGTACGATGGTATCACCGTTTGCAGCGGCATTTACCGCCGCCTCCAATGTCGGGTATCCGGTTTCCCCAATCCATGCAACGGAAGGCGCAGCCGAGGGCGCGGCCGCGGGCGCGGCGGTGCCGTTCTCCGGGGGCGTGTCTGCACCGTTCTCCGGGGGCGTGTCTGCACCGTTCTCCGAGGTCGTGTCTGCACCGTTCTTCGAGGATGTGTCTGCACCGTTCTTCGAGGACGTGTCTGCACCGTTCTCCGAGGACGTGCCTGCACCGTTCTCCGAGGATACGGTGGTACTATCCTCAGCAAATGCGACGGTGGGCAGCAATCCCGCAAGCATAGTACAGCACAGCAGGATGCTGAGCAGTATAGAAAGCTTACTTCTTGTTCTCATAAAAATACCTCCAAATTGTTTAATCGGTGGTTATCGGAAACCTCCCCAAAGCGCAAAAAACTGAGGGAGGCGCAATATACCAACGCCACTAAGTTAGTGGCGAAGTCAACAAGAGTATTTCTGTAAAAATGAGTCAATCCCCGTGCGGGATGCACTTTTCTGCAAAAAGGCATGCCAAATAAGCGGATCAAAAAATCCTGAAGCAAACTGCCAAACAGTGCGTCTTTATTCTTGTACCTTGTGTAGATTGCCCCCGTGGTGACACCGGCTTTGTCAGCGATCTTGTGAAGCGAGGCTTTCTGAAAGCCGTAGGTAAGAAACTCCGAGTATGCAGCCTGAACGATCCCGTCCTCCAGGGAGTGATCCCTATTGGCCATGTTTCCACCTCGCGCTCTGCAATAACATCATTCTTGATAACGGCATGATTATAACATCACTCCTGCATTTTGTCAATGCGTATTGCGCACTGCCTCGCAAAATACTTCTTGACAAATCCCGGTTCAGAAAGGAAATGGATATGCTTGGGCAAATCACAGCCCGTGACAATCTGATACTAGTGTTACAAAAAGATTGTTACTGCAGTTATCATGCCTATCCTGCAACCTCATGATGCTGTCCACGAATTGGGGTTTTCCCCTCTGAGGGATGTCCACTTTTCAGGGATACCCCTCACCCTCCGTGTCCATTTTTATGGGTACAGTTTACTCGGCCGCCTCTCCCATAGGGAGAGGCAAGAGAGGTGCGACGTAAAGATAAAAATTATGCCCGCTGCTTTCAAAGCAGCGGGCATTTGCTGTGCTCAGGTCGGGTCGTAGTTGACGATGATGTCGTGTTCTCTCAGGGACGCGACGTCGGAAATGGGATTGCCGAACACGTTCACCTGCACCAGACAATAGCTGTCGGCGAGAGAATCAATGTTGCTGATCTGGTTGTAATCCATATAGATATAGGTCAGGGCTTCCATCTTGCTCAGATTGTCCAGACTGGTCAGTGCGTTGTAAGAGCCGTCAATGGTCTGAAGCTTGCAGCCCTCCGGCCAATCGGGGAGCGCCGTGACCTGATTGGAGGCAAAGCTGAACCGCTCCAGATTGACCAGCGTGGAGAGGGCGGAGATGTCCGTCAGGGTGTTGTTGGAGATATCCAGCTCAACCAGCGTCGTGCAGACGGAAATGGGAGAGACATCCGTCAGCGCGTTGTGGTTCACGGACAGACGGGTCAGCACCTGTAAGCTGCTCACGCCGTCCAGACTTGTGATCTGGTTGTTGTCAGCCACCAGCGTCGTCAGTCGGGCGCAGCTGGAAACGGGGGCGAGGGTAGTCAGGGCGTTGTAGGAAACGTCCAGCGTTTGCAGATTGCTCAGACCGTCCAATGCGTCGAGACTGGTCACGGCGTTGTGCTGGAGATTCAGCTCGGTCAGCGTGGTCATGGAGGACAGTACGTCCAGATTCCGGATGGTGTTCTCGCCCAGATTCAGATAGGTAAGGCTCTTTGCGCCGGACAGCTTTTCGATGGTGCTCAGGCCGCATTCTACCATGCTCAGCTCGGTCAGGGCGGAAAGTCCCGCAATGACGGTCAGATCGTCCGGGCTGAACCGGCTGCCGCTGAGGTCAAGAGACGTAAGCTTGGCCAGAGAAGACAGGCTCTCAAGACTGTCGATGTCCTGATTGGCGATGGTCAGCTTTTCCAGATAGGGCATGAACGTCAGGTCGGTGTAGACCTTCGTGTCCTCGGGGACGGTGAATTCCGTGATCTGCCATAGCTGGCTGGTGTAGACGCTGTCGCCGTCTCTTGTGCCGGTCAGCTCCCGCAGAGCCGCTTCCACGGCCGGGTCGGCGAATTTGACTTCCTCAATGACGCCGGTCACAGTGTAGCCCAGAACCGTCAGGGGACTGACAAGGCCGTTATCGCCCACGGCGATGGCGTAAATGGTCGTCTCACCGGCGGGGAGGGTAATGGGGCTTTCGTAAACGGGGTCCTTCACGGAGGGGTATTCACCGTTGGTGGTGTAGTAGAGCTTCCCGGCGGCGTACAGGGTGACGTCGATATACTGGCTGTAGTAGCCCGGCTCGTAGTTGCTGATGGGGGCGTCAGGCCGCTGCGCCTCGATCTTGGCCTTGATATCCGGGTTCGTGATCTTGTCCAGCAGAGAGACGGCGTCCAGCAGTTTGTCCTGCTCCACGTAGGTCTTGCACAGGGCGGTGAACAGCTCGGCGCTGGGTTCGGAGTTGATGGCATTGGTCAGGGTGTACTCGGCTTTCGTGTAGTTGTCGTCGGCCTTATACAGGTTCGCCAGCTCGATGGCCACGTTCTCGTCGTGGTGGGAGAAGTTGTAGGCAAGGTCATAGAACCATGAGGACAGGCGGGAATTGCCGTGGAGGTCATTGTATCGAGCCTGGGTCAGCAGGAAATCCCGGGTGAACCCCCGGTCATAGGTAAACAGGTACCAGCCGATGCTGGCGATGATCAGCACCGCAAGCAGGAGCGGCACCAGAACACGGATAAACTTCTTCATAAAACTGCTCCATTCCAATGGAATTTCAAGAAATTATACAACAAAACGGCGATAAAGTCAAGCATAAGGGGAAAAGTTGCGGTTTTACGGAACTTTCGGGCATAATGAAGCTGAAAACGGACGGCTTTGGACGCTTGACAGGGATGACAGAATATGCTATAGTAGCATAAAATAATACTTTACGGAGGAACTATGGAACAGCATACGATCATCCGTCTGACCGACAGACCGGAATATAAGGAATCCATGGCGCAATGGTTCCACGAAAAATGGGGCATTCCCAAGCAGGCGTACCTCGACAGCATGGACGCCTGCCTGAAAGGGGAGAGCGCCGTCCCCCAGTGGTATGCCGTGGTGGAGGATGGCAGGATCATCGGCGGTCTGGGCGTCATCGAGAACGACTTCCACGACCGCAAGGACTTGTCTCCCAACGTCTGCGCGGTGTACGTGGAGGAAGACCGCCGCTGCCGGGGCATCGCCGGGGAAATGCTGCACTTCGTCTGCGAGGACATGAAGGGCAGGGGCGTGCCGGTACTGTATCTGGTGACCGACCATACGTCTTTCTATGAGCGCTACGGCTGGCGCTTCCTGTGCATGGCGCAGGGCGACGGGGAGTCGGAGCCGACCAGACTCTACATCCACGAAGCATAAAATTTCGGCTGCCGCGGGTTTCCCACGGCAGCCGATTTATCATTTTGCCTGTTTCATGGAAAGGCTGATACGGTGGCGCTTTTCGTCCACGTTCAGGACGACCACCTTTACCACGTCGCCGACCTTGACCACCTCGCTGGGGTGGCGCAGACGCCGGTCGCAGACCTCGGAAATATGCACCAGACCGTCCTGATGGACGCCGATGTCCACGAATACGCCGAAGTCGATGACGTTGCGCACCGTGCCGGTCAGCTCCATGCCGGGCTTTAAGTCCTTCATTTCCAGCACGTCCTTGCGCAGAATGGGGGCGGGCAGCTCGTCACGGGGGTCGCGGCCGGGCTTGCTCAGCTCCTTCGCAATGTCAAGCAGCGTCGGCTCGCCCACGGCGCATTCCGCAGCGGCCTTGCTCAGGCCGTAGGCGTTCAGCTTTTCCGTCAGGGCAGAGAAATCGTCGCCCTTTTTGCAGCCCAGAAGGTTCAGCAGCGCCTTTGCGGCGGCGTAGGACTCCGGATGGACGCCGGTGTTGTCCAGAATCTCCTTGCTTTCGGGGATACGGAGGAAACCGGCGCACTGCTCAAAGGCTTTCGGGCCGAGCTTGGGAACCTTTTTCAGCTGGGCGCGGCTGGTGAAGGGGCCGTTTTCTTCCCGATAGGCGACGATATTCTTCGCCGTGGTGGCGGTCAGACCGGAAACCTGCTGCAAAAGGCTCCGGGAAGCGGTGTTGGCGTCCACGCCCACGGCGTTGACGCAGTCCTCCACCACAGCGCCAAGGGCGGCGTCCAGCTCCTTCTGGGGGCAGTCGTGCTGGTACTGTCCCACGCCGATGGCCTTGGGGTCGATCTTCACCAGCTCGGCAAGGGGGTCCTGCAGCCGCCGGGCGATGGACACGGCGGAGCGGAGATTGACGTCGTAATCGGGGAATTCCTCCGCCGCAAGGGGAGAGGCGGAGTAGACGGAAGCGCCCGCTTCGCTGACGATCATGTAGCTGGCCTCCGGGAAGGATTTCAGCAGCTCTACGGTCATGGCCTCGGTTTCACGGGAGGCGGTGCCGTTGCCGATGGCGATGTGCCTGACGCCGTATTTGCGCATGAGGACGGACAGGGAGGAAATGGCTTCCTGCTTTTTCCGCTCGCTGAAAGTGGGATAGACCACGGTGGTGGCCAGAACCTTGCCGGTGGCGTCCACCACGGCGACCTTGCAGCCGTTGCGGTATCCGGGGTCAAGACCCATGGTGACGAAGCCCTTGACAGGGGGCTGCATCAGCAGCGGCTTCAGATTCAGGGCAAAATTGTGGATAGCGCCCGCGTACGCCCGGTCGGACAGGTCGCTGCGCACCTCCCGCTGGATGGAGGGGAAGATCAGCCGCTCATAGGCGTCCTCAGCGGCGGCGCGGACGAAGGCGGAGACCTGCATGGTGGGCTTCAAGGCGGCACGGCACACCAGCGCGGCGCCCTCATTGCCCGCGAGAATGACGTTGGGCTTGAGAACGCCCTCTTTTTCGCCCCGGTTCATGGCGAGGATCTGATGATCCAGCACCCGGGAGATGGGCTGGGAGAAATCGTAATAGAGCTTGTAAACGCCGTCGGCCTCCGCGTCCTCGGCGGCAGTGCAGGTCAGCATTCCCCGGCGCATCACCAGCTCCCGCAGAGACTTGCGGATGTCGGCGTCGTCGGAAAGATCTTCGGCAATGATGTCATTGGCACCCAGTAAGGCTTCTTCTACGGAATTGACACCCTTTTCCGGATCGATATAGCCCTCGGCCAGCACGGCGGGGTCTTGTCCGTCCTGAGCGAAAATGGCCTCGGCCAGAGGCGCAAGCCCTTTTTCCCGGGCGATGGAGCCGCGGGTGCGGCGTTTCTGCTTGTAGGGGCGGTACAGGTCTTCCACCTCCGCCATGGTGGCGGCGCTGTCGATGGCGTCGGACAGCTCCTGCGTCAGCTTGCCCTGATTTTCGATGGACTTTTTTACCTCGTCCCGGCGCTCCTGAAGGTTGCGCAGATAGGTCAGGCGGGTCTCCAGATTCCGCAGCGTCGTGTCGTCCATGGCACCGTGCATTTCCTTGCGGTAGCGGGCGATAAAGGGAATGGTGTTGCCCTCGTCAAGAAGGGCGATGACATTTGCGATATATTCCTGTCTGCAGTTGAGTTCCTGCGCCAGAAGTTCGGTAATGGTCTGCATGAAGGGGCTCCTTTTCAAAAACTCTTTGTATTATAGCATAAACCATGCTACAATACAAAAAAACTTTCCCGGAGGATCCTCTTATGCCAGTGCGCATTCTGCTGATGGATATCGACGATACGCTGTTTGACTTTCAGACAGGCTACAAGCGGGCGCTGCGCGCCGCGCTCGCGCAGTTCGGCGTGGAATGCACGCCGCAGCTGCTGGAGCTCTACGGGTCGATCAACGACCGCCTGTGGGAGCGCTTTGAGCGCGGCGAGATCGCGAAGGATGCGCTGTACGACGAGCGCTTCCGGCAGCTGTTTGAGCGCTGCGGCATCGACGCCTCACCCGCGGCGTGCAACGAGGCGTATCACAACGCGCTCCGCCTGCAGCATGATCTCATGCCGCACTGCGAGCAGGTCCTGCGGCAGCTGCACGAGCGGTATCAGATCTGCATCGTGACGAACGGCAGCACCGACATCCAGACCCGCCGCATCGCCGACAGCGGCATGGCGAAATATTTTGACCGGGTGTTCATCTCCGAGCAGATGGGCTGCAAGAAGCCGGACCGGGAATTTTTCGACAAGGTCTTCGCCGAGCTCGGCGAGGAGAACCGCGCCTGCGCCGTCATGATCGGCGA
>ERZ773192.2155-NODE-2155-length-17354-cov-13.380716_pt1 | contig 17354 bp, 44 predicted proteins | sample MGYA00581010_ERZ773192 | MGnify/ENA primary metagenome ERZ773192 (study PRJEB29015, sample SAMEA2737741) | human gut metagenome | biome: human gut; feature: human-associated habitat; material: faeces | place: China | collected 2012 ...
AAATCCATAATCCTTCTTATTGTAATCATCTACCAAATTTACAATCGCCACTTTACTAAATCCTGTCATTTTAACATCCTCGCTTTCATCTTCGACAATAAGCAACTCACTTCTCATAAACCAATAGACTCCGTCTGTACTAGCGGAATTATATTTATTATCAATTTGTACAGCCATTGAGTTCTTTCCTGTTTTAACAACTACTCCAAACAAACCAATAATACCTTCATTTCGATATTTAGGTTTGCAGCTTTTCAAAATTCTTACACGTTTACCTTGATACTCTGTAAAATCGAATATTTTACCCATATTTATACCTCTTCCAATAGATAATTCTGTTTACACGTCATAATCATAATTTACATAATCAAAAGTACAAATGCACATGCACCAATCTGGTCAATCTGGTTTTACTTCATGTTTAATGACTGATACACTGATTGCAGCTCGTCTAAAATCACTTTTTCTGGGAAGGTCAGGCAAGTGATAATGTCCATCATTTGAGTTCCAATAACAGCAATGCCGCTCATAATACTGAGTGCAGCGAATACACCGAATACGATTGCCAAGACATCATAATCTGGATACGGATCCTCTTTAGATTTTGCCCAACAATTTTTTGTCTGGCTAATCAAATATTTACCAAGAAACAACAAGCATACCCCAATAACTATCCAGAAAACACTTGTAGCCATCTCATATGTCACATACTTACCACATAACTTCTGCATATATGGTAAAATATTATCCTGTGTCCAATTTACTGTCACACCAATCTTATTGGCAAATGCATCCAAAACTTTAATAATTTCATCTGATACCATAATAACCTCCTATAAAATCCTCACGATCTGTTCATACAAACAGACATCTCGATCATTGAGTACATAATCAACATGCATATGACCAAATAAATGCCTCTTATATTCTGTTTTCGCTTTAATGTCATCCAGATAATCTGTGAGAATATCACTTTGATATGAATCCTGTGCGCCCATTAGATACAATTCAGATGTTGATGGACTATGAGATAGAATGTAATCCACTTTATTCTGATTTTCTTCCAACACGTCCAAACCATGCTGCATTTCCTGTTCTGTTGGTAATTCCTCCTGCCACCACGATAATCCCTTAACCCGGTACATATACTTGCCTTGCTTGTCTAATTTCCTTGCTTTTTCTCGCCAATCTTCATCATTATAATCAAGAATGCCATCCTGAATGTCATGACTACTTGCTCCACCAAAGGCAAAAAATTTCTTATCTTCAATGGTGAATACTTCACCTCTTTGTAGATGGAGAACATGAGGTCTGATCTCACGAACATTACCACCGCACCACTGTTTGATTGGATATGCATATAATCTGTTGAAGTTTTCGTGATTGCCGTCCACAAAAACTGTGGTAAATGGTTTGTTTTCCAACCAATTCAGCCAATATTCTTCCTGTTTATTTTTGATAGAATCCCAAATCAGACCAGCATCACCAAGAATAATGACAATATTATCGTCCTGATTTTCTCGATTTTTGATAAATTCTTTCTGCTCATAAAAACTATGTACACCAAGTCGTTCAGGATTACCATGGATATCTCCTGTCACATATACCGCCATTATTTTTTACCTTTCTTTTGAGTTTTCTGAATATTTACAGCTTCTCTAATCTTTTTAGATCTCTCTATTTTGTCCTTACCCATCTGATAATCCAACTTTACCATGATACTCTTCCAACGTGCTACCTCTGTTTTCTTTGCCATAATTATTCTCCTTTCATGTACGCAATTCGTCTTTCTACTTCTTTATCATTTTCTTCGTCTGCGAAATATTTGTAACCAAGCATCATCGGATATGGAGAATTTTTCGCACTCTCCCACATAAGATACTCCGTCCAGTTCGGCTCACCAGTCGTGTTACTTTTAGACCAACTTGGTATCTCAAACATCTCGCCAAATGCAGATTGATCAGTTTCACGGATAATGGCTGAGTGATCATATCCAACAATCTTAACAAACACATCTTCAACTCGTATTCTCTTGGCTAATCGAGTAATCCATTTTAGAAATTCTTTATATGTTTCATCAAATTCCCGATCACGAAGAGAGCCATTACATACTAAAATATAATCTTGTTGCACATCCAACCATCCATCGTCTCGACTTTTGAAACCATATGAATTAGTTAGATTATTAGTACGTTCCCCAAACTCATCGTGTGTTTGATGCGAATTGAACCCAGACTTTTGAACTACATATACGTTCATATCTCGCTCGCTTCCAGTCACTCTTGGAAGATGATCTAAGACTGTATCAAGTATATATCGTTTTTCCGCTTGTGTTCTTCCCATCGGACTAACTATCACTGTGCCATTTACATAAGTCCAGTATGACATTTACATTCCTCCATATCTTGTATACAATTTGATATATTTCCCGTTTTCATGGACATCCTCCTTATTTTTTTAATGGACATGATGGGACTTGAACCCATGACTTGATATTTATGAGATACCTGCTCTAACCAACTAAACTACATGTCCATAGCTGCCCTAGTAGGAATCGAACCTACAATCATGGAATCAAAATCCATAGCCTTAACCGTTTGGCGATAGGGCAATAATGGTGTTGTCAGTGTTATCGCTTCACTGTAATATTCTCTCTTTGTTTTAGAAATAATCTGGATATTTCTTTTCCAAATAATCGAAAAGCTGTTCTCTAAAAATTTCCTTGTCGTTATCTGAATTAAACCTATATGTATCGTAAAACTCCAAATATGGATCATTGTATGTATCTATTAGAACTTGAAAAGGTATTTTGTCAGATGTTTTACACAAAACATACATAAACCTACAATCAATATTATCTGCCCATTCTTCTTCAAAAACATATTCTCTCATACAATTGCCTCGCTTTCTTAGGTAATACTAAATACTCTCATTACGCAATTCCTTTTTTCAAGAACACATCAAACTGTTGTTTCATTCGATTAAAGTTCACTGCCTGATTCTGATCGAATGACGTGTTTTCGTTTGCATATCCGTCAATAAACTCAGCAAATTCTGCATCAGTGTTGTTTTTGTACACATACGCTGTCATTGCTAACAGCGCATTATAACACTGATGATATACTGGCGAACTGATACGCACCACATTATTAATATATTCTCCATATTCCTCTAAATCATCACTTGTAACATCAGGATTTACTGACTTAACGAGTTCCAAGCTATTATCCGCTGCTTCTTCGTGTGCCTCATCTTCTACTACAACTTCGTTATTCACACCAAAATACTCGTTCATCAATGCTGTCAGCTTCTCAAGTCTTGGCACAATCACATACTTATCTTTTGTACTCTTGCTCTGTGCCATGAGATCATCAAATGACTCACCATCAATCTTCTTACTATGTAATGACTGAGAAAACTCAGCCATAAATTCGATAAATCTCTTATCTGGTTCACCAAGATTTACAAATCTTCCAAACAGACCAAACCATAAGAACGAGTTCTTGGAGTCAAACTTCTCCAGTGTGTTTTCATCTGCAATTACCGACAGTCGATCCACAAGATCCTCAAAATTATCAAACATCTCTTCTGTTGCGTTCTCTTTTAGGAAACTACACATCTCAGACTGATTTTTCTTCCAATCATCAAGGAAATTGTTCGTCATGACGCTTTCGACAACGACACGATCCAAAACACCATTTGTACCTTTTGATTCTCTTGCAGTATAGTTACCCATTTCCTTGAAGAACGGCATTGCAGAAATCCCTTTAACAGCCATGGCAAATTGCTCTCCAAGATTGATAATTCCCTTTTGCTGAGGATTCATTGGTTGTCCATCATTAAGTCGTGCCATGTGATATGCAATATCTTCTGATGTGCAATTCAGATACTGTGTGATTTCAAAGTTATAATCCATAAACTTCTCCTGCAATTCCTTTGGAAGCCCACTAAATTTTTTGCCTCGAATATCACATTCACGCCACTCTGTCTTTGGAAAACCATTATCGTCTAATAAAATTTTATCATCTTCATCCTTTAAAATTGCCTGATATGAAATAATCCCACGTCTTACCTTTTTCGACACCTTAAACATGTCATTGGCAAAAGCACACGCTGTTGTTATACTGCGCTGCTTACCATCCAAAATCCATGTAATAGCAATACCATTAATAATCTGTTCTGCAAATGTCAGAGCTGGAATTGGATTACTCTGCAAAATATCAGAGATAAGATTCCCCTTCTTCTCATTGCTCCATTGTTCAGATTCTCTTTGGAGTGGATGGTTTGCTCTGAGAGTCATGTTCTCAATCTTCTTTTTAATTGAAGCAATACTCATCTTATTTGATTTACTCTTTTCCATTGTCGTGTTCTCCATAACTTTTTCCTCCTTATAATCATCACAATAGTTAATCAAGCAACGTTTTTCAAAGCCTCTCATATTGTTAATAATTCTGTCTACTTGCTTAGCAGACATATGTAAAAGTTCCGGAAGATCTGAAACTGCATATCCTTCCATGATTTTATTCGCTATCATTAATTCATTTTTTGTTAATGATTTAAGATATCGCACCATACCTTCAGACATTTCATCTTGTATCGCACAAGACATCATGTTTCCTATATCAAATCCATCTTCATTAGGTTCGTCTAAAGACACGTTGTTAATCGGTATTGGTAGCTTGGTATGTGGATCAACTTTAAGATTGCCATCCTTATCTGTTTCCAGATTACACCTCTTCCAACGCATTCTATCCCTTGTCCAATCCATATATGATCTTTGGATGTTACCGGTGAGATATGTACGAAATGAACATCTTACAGACGGATCAAATGTTTTGACACTTTCTGCCAACACCATTAATGCGTCATCTAAAAGTTCGTCTTCTTCCATCTGTGCCAAGTGCTTATGTAAGATTAATGGCTTACACAGCTTTCGAAGCTCATACATATTGTTCTCAGCATATGTAGTAAGCAATTGCATCTGATCTTCATTAAGATCAATAAATATGTCTTCCTTCATCTCTTCACTCCTTTACATTTCAAACATATCTCCTAATACTCTTGGACTATACGTTCTATTATCCAATCCCTCCACACATCTCAAAATTTCTTCTTCAGCAGTTTCTGAAATTTTCTTACCAAGAATAATATTAAGAACAAATAGTTCATTTTTAATTCCTCTTCTTATTATTCTCTTGTCTTTAATCATCTTAGCTGCCTGATAACCCTGATAGGCGTTTAATGTGGAAAATTCTATGTAATGCTCAATGTCAGATAATTGCTTATCTACATTACTGAGCTGTTCTGATAATTGGTCTTTACGTTGTAATGCTTCTTGCGCAAGACCGTTTAAGTCTCGAACCCGATCCAACCATCGTGTGATATTATCTGCTCCCATGACTTTCTCTGCTTTTTCTATGTCTGTTCGGGTAACACATTTAATACCTGGCGGATCAGGCTCATATAATTCCACACGATATCTTTTTCTTAGACCTTTGCTAATCTGATTGTTCAATACCATTTCAGCTTTGTCTTTCGAGAAAGATTCTGCCCATGCAGCACATGTTGTTGGCACATACTGACCCCGTTTATTTCTCTGGATATAACTAGAGCCATCGGTAATGACATACTTTGCCATTAAATCACCTTCCTTTATTCAGTTGTTAATTTTTTGTGAATTTTAGTGTTGAACACACCACTGATACTTGATTTCTAAAAGAAAATATGTAAAATAGTATTAGGTGTGTTTATGTGTATAATCACATACCACCATTTTTGTTCTAGGCAGAGCTGGTTTTCCGGTGTTGGCGCACTGGATACAACAACCGGCTCTGTTTTATTTTATTCACAAGAACAATCATAGAACATCCGTTCGGTTTTGTCAATATAAAATTATCAAACGAACGTTTGGTAATTTATTCCAATTTTTTACAGTTCTTAAACATAATCGTATGCAAAGTACCAGTAGGAACATCTACTTGAATGTCTGAAAATACTCTAAGTTGTGCTGCAAAGTCATCACAAACCTTTGCAATTAATGCAGCCTGTTCCAAAATATTATGACATTCACCAAATCTAAATTTAGTAAATCCAGAATTAACATCCTGCTGTTCAAGATCTTGTTTAGATACAAGAACGATTGCATCCTTCTTTGCCACCTTCTTAGCATCTTCTAATGACATAATTACATACTCTTCCATACCTATCACTCCTCCTCTAAGATACCAAAATTGGCATCATATACAGCTTTTACTTTTTTCTTTTCCTGAATCTTGGTAATCACTCCCAACTTCTGAATAATTCTTTGCTTAGAAACCTGTCTAACACACTCTCCAAGCAACATTGAATCCTTTTTCAGCCCCTTACCCTCTTCGTCTTTATAAAAGAAGGAATGTGTTGGCTGGTGAATATGTTTGATCTTAGTCGTGAATGGAATCACGATGGTTGTATCAGAATATAAATTGCCATAGTAATTCTGTATTACTACTGCTGGGCGAATACCTCCCTGCTCTCCGGCAAAATTAGCGTCACCAAAATCTACCTTTACGATATCGAAAGTGTTAATTTCCATATATGCACTCCTCCTTTCATCCTTTGTTCTTTATATGGCATATTATACAACCTATTGGTTGATAAATCAACCCATAAGTTGTTTAAAAATTGCACAAAAAATCAACTTATAGGTTGATTATTCTTTGTATAAGTTGTATAATACACTTATATTATAGGAGGTGTATATGCAAACTCAAAAAGAAATCATCGCAGATATTAGAAAAGAAATGATTATTCAAGATGTTGATTTACAACAATTAGCAAATGAATTGGATACTACTTCACAAAATCTGAGTAAAATTTTAAAAAGAGCCAATCCCAGATTGGAAACCCTTTTAAAAATTTGCAATCATCTACATTTGCACATTTCTCTTCAAAAGGACGATACTAAATAAGTATCGCCCTTTACATATTTTCTACAGCACTCTTAATTCATTTGCCATATCAATCGCAGCCTGATACTTGTCCACATCATCTGTAAGCATACGAATAATCTTTCCAAAATCATCAGACTTCAAAGAGATCACCGGCATATTCTTAATAACCTCATCTCCTTTACCATCCATTACATCTTTAATGAATTTTCCATGATCTTCCATGTATTGTTTATTGCGATATTTCGTTACCCCCATATAGTCTAAAGTCTGTAATAATGTTTCATGTCCAAATAATTTCTGAATAAAATTACCACAATTAGGATCAAACTGATGCATCATATAAATCCAAAATGCGAAGCTTTTCCTTAAAGTATGTGTGGAAACTTCCGATTTGACACCAACTTCATCTGCTGCTTTCTTTAGTTTAGATCTATACGAATCAGAATGCCATTTATTAGCATCTTTGCGGTCGATTACATAATGTATATACTCAAACATGTCGTCATACACACCATATTTCTTTGATCTCTTCTTGCTCTGTTTTTCAAATCTCTCTTCAATTTCTTTAATTCTCTTATCAGACCAATCGTTTCCTCTTAACTTAGCCCACTCTTCTACTGTGTGATTAACATTATTGATAATACATTTTCCATTAATAAAATATTTCTTATCTACACGTTTCCATTCATCTTTACTTGGATGATGAAAAATATATTCGTTCCAATGATCCATAATAACAACATGTGTATGTTCAATATACTTATCAATCACTTCAAAGACCATACTGCTAAGTGCAAGCTGAACGGTTTTACCGGTTTTTTGTTCTTTTATAGAATTGATAATCTCCTTCCTTCTACCGTTCTCCTCATAAAAATCTGACCATTTTAGAGTCAGGGTATCAGAGATTCTTCTACCAAGAAGCAACCCAAACATAGTGATCAAATATCCATCCCACTCCTCATGATCCTCGAACCAATTAACAACATTCCTTATGTCTTCCATTTCCCAAAATGGATCACACTTTGTATCCCCAGATTTTTTTGTTGCATAACTTCTTGTCTGTGTCATGTTAATCAACCTCACTTTCCTACATACATATTCTCTGTTTCATAATATTTTGATCGTATCTTTACTGCCTGTGCATATATATCCTCATAAGCATCGCAGTCTCTAATTTCAATATTCTGTGTTTCACATTTGCAATAAAGGCATAGTAAATCTTTAATATGATATTTACTGCGTCTATGTCCACCACGCTGTATGCCTGCTCCGACATGATTCATCTGCAAACACTTTAAACAGATAAACCTTGACTGTCGCTGTGGACTTCCGTTTCGCTTACACATTACTCTCACTCCTCTCTACGACTACCAAAACATTACATTTAGCAACTAAACCAAATCCTGCACTAATTACCTCTAAATTACGAAGGGATACCGGGATTTCATCCAACCTCCCTTTCCACACTTCCTTGCTTAAAGGATCATGTCTATCTTTTGACTGCTTTGATTCGATAATAATAGGAACATTCTCGTTATTTTCAATAAAATCTTGGATTGTTGCCATAATCATCACCTCATTTCATGTATTAAAAAAGAAGCAGTTTGTTTCTGCTTCTAATGTTTATTATTTTTTACAAAGTATGTACTTATATTTACTATCATTTGCATTACACTGACACGTTATATATAGTGTCACAATCATAATCATCTTCACTGGCATCATAACAACCATTCATGAAAATCTGATCATATACCTTCTGTGCATCATCTGGAGTCTTAAAATACAATATATATCGGTTTCTCTCCGTCATTGCACAAATTATACTACTTTTTACTGAATGAGTTACCGGCGAGCATTCTTCTATGTGATCTTTAAACTTGATTCTCATGATAACACCTCCTCGAAATGTCTGATTTATCAGTATTATAAAATTCCATTTTTCTTAGCCAATGCATTAAACTGCTTCAAAAATTCCCGAAATACAAAATCTTTTTCAAGTTGTCTTGAATTTGCTCTACATATAAGGTTTTCAAAGGTTTCTTTTGCATCATCTTTGATAAGTTGCTTCTCAAAGTTAATATCAAATGTACCTATCATAAAATCTCCTTTCCCGATGTAACAATTTTTCAACTTACTCTTGCATAAAATTATCACACTCATTAATTTTCTCCACACAATCATAGCAATGACAATATTTTTCACATTTTTTGCAAACACAGTTTCTCTTCCGGCATTGTTTATGAGCAAGCCATGCTGCGTTTTCTCTTTCATGTTCTTCAACAACTTTTATATTTCTGTTTAATATTAACATTTTCTAGCCACGCAATTTCACCATTTTCACAATATATAGGAAATAGTGCAAATTTACTTATTACACGCTCTTGCCCATCATAAGGGGGTTCGTCAACTTCATTTTTTCTCCATCTCATTTATATTCTTCCTCCAATCTGCCTTTTAAGTCATTAATAACTTCCTGTAATGTTTCCATTCTTGTTTCAATTTCTGTTACTCTACAAGCTTCATCATTCATACGTTCTTCTAAATGATCTTCAAGTCTCTTTATTTCCATTTTAAGCTCACCAATATATTCAACAACCTTTTCTCTCATATTAGGCTGATTCTCATACTGATACAGCTTTTCCAATGGTTCTTGCATTGCTTTGTTTGCATCAAAATCAGCTTCGCCATACATATACATTTCTGTATTTGATCCATCTAAATTACATTTAACTTTCTGTATTAGTTTACTCATTTACATCACTCTCCTCATATGGCTTCAGAATGATATTTCCATTCTTATCATGGAAAATTTCCATTGGTATTCCAGATACATTGCTTTTGCCAAACACATTCTTTCTAACTTCTTTTGGAATGACAATTCTTCCTAAATCATCAAAATATCTTATAATTCCAGTCTTTATCATATCAATCATAACCTTTCTTTTTATTATACATTATAATATTCTCTATTAAAAAATAGCCGCTAATATTTTTTACTAACGGCTGAAACAATTCTTTCATTGTATTTAATTAAATTCACCAGCTACATACATTTTCCCAATATTGTGACCTTCTCTTAATTCTCTTGGTGTAAAATCACAGATTCTTTCAAAGCAACCATTTTCATTATTTCTAATAAAAATATCATGCATTTTTGTTTTATCATTCCATGCATATTTCCCATTAAGAGCAAATATTGAATTCGTATATATGATTGCACATGGTTTTACAATATTAATATTATCTAATTGATTAATGCATGAAGTTACTCCGTCTTCTGCATTAATTATAAAATCAGGAATAATTGGAAGGAGTTTAGAATTTATTAATTTTCCATCCTCAAAATATATTTGCATAATCTCACCTCCGAATTATAAATATGAAATCGTCATTTCAAGACGCTTTCAAATTTATAATAACTACCAAACCAGACATATTCAGGTTTCATAAATATTCCAATATTCGCTTTTACCTGACCACTATCTTTGTAACCTTCACGTTCCATTTCTTTGCAATGAGCAGCTTTCTCGTTTTCTGAATCATAATAAAATTGCTTGATTGTTTCAACGAGAATATCATTTTCTCTATATGTTTTCATTACAGATTCTTTACTTATTTTCATTTATATCACCTCTTCTAATCTTCCCAGTAAATCATTCTTTACTTCGATTATTGCATTCAGCCTTGATTCAGTTGCAGTAACCTTGAATTCTATTGCTTTTAACATCTATATCACTCCATCTTTATAAATATATTGTTACAGATCCAGGTGCTTCGTGCTCATCTATTCTCTTTACTCTTGTATTAGCAATGACTGTTCCAAATTTTTCCTCTACATTATCAGTTTTATCCACATACCCAATATCTAACCCAGACTGTAGAAAAATTTCCTTATTTGTCTTTTGAAATTTAACAACGGCAGTCTTAACGATCATATACATCCTCCTCTTATCTTATTTGCTGCAATAATTGACTCTTAAATTCACGTCTATCTAAGACATCCCTAATAATCTTCATTATCAAAATCAGCATCAATATCTACTCTCACGACTCTATCTCGGATTCTTTTAGGTAAATAGTCTTTTATTTCCATTCATATCACCTCAATTCATAACCTCTGCATAGTTTTTTGCTGCATTAGTATATTCTTCATTAGTACATTCTTCTGTTATACCACAAGTATCATCAAATCTTACGTTTTGTGATTTATAATACTTCTCTCCGTTTTTAGTTTTCTTAATTCCATAGAAAAATCCATTCCATGAAACAAATCCTGTTAATCTACCTTTTACCGTCATAATTATCACTCCTTTAATTTTCCGAAGAAAGTCGAATTTCCAATTATTTAAACTGCTTTTATTCTTCCTCTTCTCCATTCATAATTTCTATAATATCATCTAAACAACACGTATCTTCAACACATGGTTCATTAGAAATTTCAAGTTCTTTGTTGTTAAAATCAAAATTAAGATATATTCCATAATTGACACCACCTGTATTCACGGTTACATTCCAATCCCACATATCAACGTCTGAATTTAACTTCTCAAAGCAATATGCCAATGCATCAACTGTATTCTCAACATCTACTGAATATTTTTTCATAATAATCTGCCTCCTTTTAAGACATAAAAGTTAAATTTCCTTACCAAATGCTACTTTTATCTTGAGGTTTGCCAGTTTTAATTTCTAGTTTTCTAGTTTCACAACATTTTTCTACGCTTGCTTTGATATTCTCTTTAACGCATAAGCAACTGTTCTCATTATCGCATGTCGTAAAAATATCGTTAAGTATAACATGAATACCCTCGATTGAACTAATATCTATTTTGTTTCCAAATTCATCTGTATATATAATTTTCTTCGACATATTTTTCTCCTTAATTCGATAGTAAACTATTATTTCTTATTTCTTACTTATTCTCTATTTATATCAGAAATGGAACTGCCTCTATGACAATTCCATTAAAGTATTACTTTTCATTCCATTATGTACCTATTAAAACACATGCCTCATTCTTTTAACTTATTCTGTATGTCAATTAAGATTTGAGCCATGATATTTTGCTTCTCATGATCAGATGTGCCATCATCTAACAATCCAACTGCATCATTAGTTGGTACGATATTTAATGCAGCACAAAATTCAATATAATCATGCACAAATTTAATAGCATTGTGCATTTCTTTCGCCTGCATCATAATTTCATATTTGCCTGTGTATTGCATTCTCTCACCTCCTCGGTTTAATTATACAATACATTTTCTAGTATGTAAAATATATTTTTCGACATTCGACACCGTTCGACACTTAATCGCAAATATTCTCCACATGGCATTCTGCTATATCTCTTCCAGATGCAATTGTAGCACATGAGTTCACTCTAACCCAAGCATTATAGTCAGTGTTAAACATCATCAAGTCATATTTTGCACCCCAGCCAAACTTATTAACCACTCTAAATTTAAAACCCTTAATTGTAAATTCTCTTCTCATAATAATCCCTCCATAAAAATATAAGAGGCTGGATTCCAACCTCTTAAATAATTTACCTTTATTTTAATGATTCCAAATACTGATCGTACAGCATATTCCAAATTTCATGATCGTGATGATCTTCCAGGTAACAAGAAAGATCAAATGGTTCTTCTTCATGCATTTCCATATTTTCGTAATTGACATTATACTGAACGCCATTAATATTGACCCATACATTTGTACTATCATTTTCCACTCCGTTGCCTTGAGTCGCCAAATGAATAAATCCTGCCAACGTTAATCCTCCAGAAGCAAAGAGGTAGTCTGAACCGTCAATAAATTCTCCGTCCTCGTCAGTGTCACAATATTCAAGCGCATACTCTGTAACATAATATGTATTCTGTCTCACCATAATCGTATTCACACTTATATTTAGCAAGTGCGGCTTCTGCCTCTGCTTTATTTGCCACATCCCATCTCGATAATTCAACAGGATCAGTATTGTCTCCGTAAATCGCATCTCCTGCCGTAAAATTTTTATATTCCTTTTCCGTATATCGACCTTCGCCCTTTAATAATCTTATCGTATTCATATCAATCACTCCTTACAATTATTCCACTCCTTTAATGGATCTTTATCTTTACCTATATTGCAGAATTTTTCCGATGACGGATTAGGTATCCGAAAAGTTCCTCCTTCCAGTTTAAGTCTATCATACTCTGCTTTAGTGATAGGAACACCCCAATCATTCTTTTCTTCTTGCCCAATATTGCAATTTAGATTCATTCTTGAACAAGTATTCCAACCCTGCTGATAATACTCAGGATGCATATTATAAACTCTGTCTGGAATATACCATTTTCGATATAATCCTCGATCATCATCTCCGTATAAAGCACAAAGTGTCTTACCGGTTGATATTTCAACACAGACGTATTTATCGAACCTCCAATCATATGCTTCATATACTGACTTATCTTCTTCAATTGCCTGCTGTTTAGATGCCTCATTATTTCGTGTCCACTGTGCAATTTTTTTGTCAAAATCATCGAAATATATACGTCCAGTCTTCCGACCAATTTCCCTTGTATGACAATTTCCAAACTCATCACACTCAATTTTTATCCATGTTTGTTCGCCACAAACATTTCTTTGACAATGACGATCGAGCGTCACCGGGTTCCCGTCTATCTGATCAACGGGATGTGTTGCCCAATAACCATTTTCTACGCATACCTTAACCGCAGCTCCACCAATTACACATAATCCGAGTAGTGCTCCCAACATATTAATCACCTCCCTATGATATCATAATTCCTAACACGACCGCTATGCAAATAGCACAAATTGAATTTCTGATACCATGTTTAGTATTTGGCATGATATAATGTACACATAATAACCCTGTTCCATAAGCAATAATCTGTAATAACATAATATCCACTCCTTTTCTTTTTATAATACCATAATTATCGTATATACAAAAGTATTTTTACATTTTATGTAAAGAATGTTTTCCTCCTGCATCTCGTGTTTTTTTAATACCACACATACCATAACGGCTTGCCTTTATAACTACTCCACTCAACTTGCCCGCCAACCTTATCTCTGAACTCACACGCCTTGTCATAGTTAGAAAATTCTTTTACGTTCATTTTTACCTCCTAATTAAATGCGGTTTCATTATGTTATATTATACAGGTTCACAGTCAAAACTATCTGTTTTATCTCGTAGATAGTCAAGAATATCAACTCTACCACCATATCTACAATGTATCTTTTTCAATTTACCTTGATCATATAACCATCTTGACGCTGCATATCGGTGCCAACCATCTACAATCACAGGTTTGGGGAGAATAAAACGTCCATCACATTCATTGTCAATCTCAATATCTCGGATTTCTTTTGGATGATTGATAAAGTAAATGATTCTTCCTATGTGCCAATTCCGTGACCGTTGATTCAACACTGGATGTTTCCATGTATCTCCATATGGATCAGGCATTTCCGGTATACTCTCATGTATTGCAACTGAAATATCCTCCAGATCAATAACTCCTGTTTCGTCCCACATCCAATATTCTGTCGGTAAAAACTCAATCAAACGATCCATCCGAATAATATCTCCATTATATTCTTCTAATAATTCAAAATCTCCATGCATTTTTTACTCCAATCTGTTATAATTTTACTCCATCTGCCGGAAGTCCAAATTCTTTCGCCAGTTCATCAAAGACATCATCTGGCATCTGACTCAGATTATCTTCAATATCTTCTCTGCTGAATCCATGTGGTGCATATCCGAAAAATTCTTCGATCTGTTCATCGTTTGCCTTATTCATGATATAATTAATCATCATTTCTTCTATATCCATATTAATCACTCCAATCTAATCTAATGCTCCAATCTTTTCCAAAGCAAACATAAACGCTGCTGCCTCTCTGTCGCTTGAAATCAAATCTCCTCTATACTTAATAAATTCTCTAATAAAATCTTCATGACCTTTTACAAATTTATCAAATGCTTCTACAGCTTCGTCCGTTCCGGCAACACGATCATCATTGTCATAGAGAAAATTATATTCCTTTTGAAACTGTTTTGCAAAATTATATATATTTACCTTGATCATTATACATCACCTCTAAATTTCCGTTTCATTTGATTATTAATTCTCATCGTGTAACCATTTATAAAACTTATTTCTTGGTTCGTTTTGTTTAACATCTTTTATGTTTTTTTTAATTGTTTTCTTATGCATCTTGCAATGATAATTACAATACATATCACCAAGAATAGAATTTCTTATTAAGCAACCTCGAAAACCGAGATTATCAATTCCCCATGCGGGACATTTTGAACATTTCATTTATAAACTATCCTCCAAATTATAAATCCCATCCACATTCAATCATTCGGTTTCCGTATTCATCTTCAATATCATATCCTCTTTCCGATTGACCAATAATTTTTACTTCTGTTCCTTTTTCAAATGTTCCAGCACAACTTTTATGTTCGTTTTGTAATACTACCGTTTTCCCAATTTTACTTTCATTCTTAATATAAGCCATTTTTTTATTCCTCCTATTTTTTTGAAATCATCGTTTCATTGTACTATGCTATTCAAAAAATCAAGTATTTTCGTTCTTTCAAAATACTTCTTCCATTCACCATTAAGTGTTACGCCTATGCAAGTACATCTTTCATCCGTCTTATTTTCTGGTATCTGAAAAACTGCAATGCACTCATTATCAGCTATTGTCATATCCGAAAATATCAAATCCTTTAAACTACATTCTGTGGAAAAATCTCTTTGTATTCCTGCACAAATTCTATCATATTCTGCTTTACATTCTTCAAAGGATTTCCCTTTAATTACAACCGAATGGTTTAATACCTTTATTTTAATCATATTATTTCCTCCATTCTTCGCAGTAAATCCTCATTTCATTGTTTCTGGCTCATAGCCGTTCGCAATCATATCATTTAAGTATATTTCTTCAGGGTATGCATTCATTTTATGTCCATCCTCGAATTCTATATTCCAAGCTGGTAGAGATTCTAAATCCCATTCTTTCCCTTCTTCGCATCGTCCAATCACCTTAAATGGTTTCCCAACGTACTTCTTATCCTCATCTTTTAAATCGAATGGCGACCAGAATTTGTCAGCAAATCCAACTGTTTCATAAGCACTATAACAATCTTTCAAAAACGCTCTTTCTCTTTCATTATTCATTTCATATCTTGCTTCTGGATATTTTTTATTTAACTCATCCCAAGTCATAATATTCACCATTTCCTTTCTAATTCTTCCAAAGAAACTCTTGTTTACTTACCATAATTTTCCGTTCCTTGCATATTCTAAGGCTGCCTCTTTCCCATTATGTTCGATTACTCCCTGAATAGAAAAATATAAATTATCTAAAAACTTCTCTTCTATCAGTCTATCTGGATATTCCTTTTTATATCTATTAATTGCTATCGAATATGGATCTTCAATATCTACATTTAATGTAATCTCATACTGTTCACCTTCAATCAACCGTTCATTTAACACTTCTGTTTCTAGGGGATAATTCATATCATCAATAGAAACTCCATTCTTATCTACAAAATCATAAACTCCATCTGCCTTATTCCAAAAATCTCTTAATGTTTTTGCCATAATAAATCACTCCTTATCATCTTCCCAATAAGCATTTACATCATCTTTGTTATCGTTATCATCATCCCAACAATCAAATTCACATTTTGCTTTTGCTTTACAATCCCATTTCTTATCACAATAATAACAACATCTATCATCTTTGTAGCTGCAATCATCTGTTTCAGGCTTTACATAATTTCCACATTTGTACATATATCATCACTCCATTTCTAACATTCTTCTATAAGTTTTCTCTTATAATAGTCAATATATCTTTTATATTCTTTTACACTGTTATGCACACCACTTGCATACTGTTGATGTACCTTATTATGATTGTCATATAAAGTAAGGCAAATTCCTTTTCTTCCATCATACATTGAATACTCATGTAGTCTTACATTGTATCCTTCAGATGTAAGTTCTTCTTCTATCTGGTCTGCATAATCTAATACTTCGTTCCATTCTCTTAATTTCAGCATATTAAGCACTCCTTTCTACACTACAGAAGAAATCATCTTTTGTAAAACTATATCCATCATAGTGTTCATAAATAAATTCATCACTAGCATATTCATCAATACTTGCAATCATTTCATATGATGGTTCATTAAATATTAACTCCCATCACTTCTGCAAAAGTACCTTCATTTACAAGTTCTGAATAATATACCTGTTTCAGTTCGTGTAACTGATCTCTATTTAATTCTCTTACTGTCATAATTTATCACTCCTTACTACACATACACATTGCAAGTAATCCTGCTTCCATAATATTGTCTGTATTACAAATC
>ERZ773192.2176-NODE-2176-length-17240-cov-7.575269_pt1 | contig 17240 bp, 16 predicted proteins | sample MGYA00581010_ERZ773192 | MGnify/ENA primary metagenome ERZ773192 (study PRJEB29015, sample SAMEA2737741) | human gut metagenome | biome: human gut; feature: human-associated habitat; material: faeces | place: China | collected 2012 ...
AACGGATCATCCGGCTTCGGCATAAAGAAAAGCTCCCGGTCGATGCCGAACAGTTGTTTGTTCGGCAGGTCGTGCTGCATCCAGCGGAGCAGCGTTGCGGCGTCCAGCGGTGTGAAGCGATCGGTATGCATCTATGCGTCTCCTTGGAAGTATGTGGAAACTGGAGAGGAATGGGCATTGGGGAGGAGGGGCTTTTCGCGCGTCGCCCGCACCTGTGTGTGGCGGAGCCTTTTCATTTTGAAATGGTCCTAGAGCGTCCTCGGAACGAACCTTCCCTGTCCTGCATACCCGGAGAGCTGCCTGCCGAAAATGATAGGTTCGCCGCGCAGCCAGACATGGCGGGGCCAGCCGCGCACGACCATGCCCTCATACGGGGTGCAGTCCGCTTTTTGATGAAGATTCCGGGTTTTGATCAGCCGCTCATCCGTGGGATCGATGACCACAATGTCCGCGTCCGCGCCGGGTTCGAGGCGCCCCTTGGAGGCAAGCCCCATGAGCCGGGCCGGAGACGTGGACACCACGTCCACGAAACGCGGCAGCGTCAGACGCCCGTGCAGCACGCCTTCGCTGAACAGCAGAGGGATGCGCGTTTCGACTCCGGGAACGCCGCCGGGACAATCCAGCACGCTTTCCTTCCCGCGTTCCCGTTTCTGGGCCAGCGAGAAGGAACAGTGATCGGTAGCGGCAACCGAGATGCTGCCGTCCGCAAGGCCCTCCCAGAGCGCGGCGCGATCCGCTTCCGTCCGCAGGGGCGGGGCCATGATGTACTTGAGGCCGTCCCGTTCGGCATAGGCGGATTCGTCGAGCAGAAGGTACTGCGGGCAGGTTTCCGCAATGACCGGCTGTCCGGCCTTCTGCGCCTCGCGGACGCAGGCCAGGCCTTCCGCCGTTGACAGGTGCACGATGTACACGGGCGCTTCCGCCGTTTTCGCCAGTTTCAGAATCCGGTTGACGGCTTCAGCCTCGCACCGGGCCGGGCGGCTCCGGGGATGGCTCATGGGATCGCGCGGCGCTTCGCGGCGCAGTTTGTCCCCCAGAAAACGGGTGATGGCGTGGTTTTCGCAATGGACGGCGAGCAGGCCGCCCGCATCCCTGAGCGCGGCGAGAACCTGCAGCAGCCCTTCGTCATCCAGCCTGCCGTCATAGGTGGTGTAGGCCTTGAGCGTGGGAAATCCCTGCGACACGACCTCGGGAATCCGGGCAAGGACGGCGTCGTCCACATGCTGGAACACGCCGTGCAAGGCGTAGTCCGTGTGGCAGCGGCCATCCGCCTGCTCCAGATACGCGGTGGGCTGATGGGGCAGATCGCATCCCTGCGGGCCGAAGCCCGGGTGTTCCACGATGGTCGTGGTGCCGCCCCATGCCGCCGCCAGCGTTCCGGCTTCGAAACCGTCGGAGACGTGCGCGTCGCCCACCGTCAGGTTGACGTGGGTATGGGCGTCGACTCCGCCGGGCATGACCACGCAGCCGGACACGTCCACGATTTCCGTTCCTTCAGGCTGCTGGGCCTCGTGCAGCCGTTCGCCGAGTTCCAGAATCCGGTCGCCTTCAATCAGGATGTCCGTGTTGAAGACGCCGTCCGCGCGTGCGACCAGCCCGCCGGTAATAAGCATACGCATGGTGAGCCTGTTTCCCTGTTGATGGTTTACAGCAGGGCCCAGAGGCGGCGGGCCTGCTCGTTGGCGTAGGCGAGGATGTCGGCCTCATCCATGCTGGCGAGCCTGCCGTGATCCACGATGAGCCTGCCTTGGCTGATGACGGACTCCACGTTGCGGGCGTCGAAGGCATAACAGAAGTGCCCGGGGAAGTTGTCCTGCGTCAGCGGCGTGGGGGAATCGTAGTTGAGGATGACCAGATTGTTCGCCCCGCCGCCCGGCGCATTGTGGCCTTGGATGTGCGCGTGTACGGCGCGGAGGCGCTGGTAGGCCGCCAGGGGGGACATGCCGCCTTCGGCGAGCCCGGCGATGAAGTAGGAGGATTGCGCGCTGCGGATCATGTCGCTGTGCATACCGTCCGTGCCGAGCATGACGCGGGCATAGAAGATGCAGAACGCCGTAGCAAACGTGATGATGGCCGTCGAGCTGATGGTCTGCTCCGCCTTCAGGTGGATGGAGGCAAAGGCGTGCAGGGAGCTCAGGAGAATACCGGCAAGGATCGAGATCAGGATCGCGATCAGCAGAACGAGCCATGAGGGCATGGCGGCACTTGCCGAGCGGATGAACATGATGCCCGCGAACGCGCCGAAGACCATGATGCCCTCAAGTGCGATGTTCAGAACGCCGCTGCGCTCGGAGAACAGGTCGCCGAGGCCGACGAGAAGCAGCGGGACGAGGAAGATCAGCGTCTGCTGGCAGATAAAGATAAACAGATTCATTTATTTCTCCGCTCCTTTCCCGGTGTGGTGCACATCCGTCCTCTGGCGAAGCTGCCATCTGCGGATGCCTTCGCGGATGATGAAGGAGAATGCGCTGAAGTAGACGATCACGGAGACGATGATATCAACGATCTCCGTCGTAAAGCCGTAGGTCTGCATGTAGAAGCCTGAGACCTGCATATACGCGATGAAAATACCGGTGAATATGATGCCGATCGGGTGGTTCATGGCAAGCAGGGCGACCGGAATGCCGTTCATGCCCTCTGCCGCCTGTACGTCCTCGACCTTGATGTACTTACCGGCGGAGGAAAGGTACAGCAGCGCACCACCGAGGCCGATGAGAGCACCGGAGATGAGCATGGCGGTCATGATCATACGCTTGGCATCGACGCCGAAGCCGATGCTGGCGTCGCGGTTCTTGCCGCAGGCCTTCAGCTCGAAGCCGAAATTCGTCTTCTCCAGCAGGATGAACACGATGATGGCCACAACAATAACGATGAAGATGCCGATATTCGCGGAGCTGTCCGGGAAGATCTTCTCCAGGCCGGCCGTCGGGAGGCGGTGAGCCGCCGGCACGGGGCGGGTCTGGTTCTTCACATTGTCATAGATCGGGGCGATCTTGATGAGATAGTTCACAAGATACATGCCGATGTAGTTCATCATGATCGTCGCAATGACGATATTCACGCGGCGATAGGCGTGCAGCAGGCCGGGAAGCAGGGCCCACAGGGCGCCGCCGATCATGCTGGCCAGCAGCGGAACGATCCATCCGAGTGCTCCGGGGAGATTCCAGACGCTGGCAGTATAGACGCCGCAGAAGGCGCCCACGATGAACTGACCGGCGCCGCCGATGTTGAAGATGCTTGCCTTGAAGCCGAAGCCGACGCCAAGGCCGGTCATGATGATCGGCACGGCATAATACAGCACGTTGCCGAAGGTCTTCATGCCGCTGTAGAAGCCGCCCGTGATGAGCGCACTGAAGGCCGGGAATGCATTCGAGGGATTCGTCGCCAGCAAAACAATGAGGCCGACGAGCAGACCGGCCAGAATGGCCAGAATGGAGGAAAGCACGCCCGCGTAGTCTCTCTGGCGGCGCGGAGCAAGGGGACTTGTCTGATTTTTCATTTTACCGCTCCTTTCCGCTTGCTGCCGGACATGTAGAGGCCCAGCTCATTGACCGTAACCTCTTCCGGACGGACATCGGCAACGATCTCACCCTCGTAGAAGACGATGATGCGGTCGCTGATGTTCATGACCTCTTCCAGGTCGAACGAAACGAGGAGAACAGCCTTGCCAGCGTCGCGCTGGCGGAGCAGGTTCTTATGGATGTTCTCGATCGCGCCGACGTCCAGGCCGCGTGTCGGCTGCATGGCAAGAATGACGTTCTCATCCGAGTCGATCTCGCGGGCGATGATCGCCTTCTGCTGGTTGCCGCCGGACATGCTGCGGGCCGTGCTCTTCGCGCCCTCGCTGCTGCGGATATCGAACTCTTCGATGAGCTCCTCCGCCAGCTCGCGGCGCTTATGGAAGCGGATGAAGCCGTGGTTCTGGAATTCCTTGCGGAAATACTTGCGCATTGCCAGATTTTCTTCCAGCGTATTGTCCAGGATCAGGCCGTACTTGTGGCGGTCCTCCGGCACATGGGCCAGTCCGTGCACATTGCGGTAGCGGATGGAGGCATGGCTGACATCCTCGCCGTTGAGCAGGATCTTGCCGCTGTTCTGCTTCAGCAGGCCGACGATCACGCGGACGAGCTCGCTCTGGCCGTTGCCTTCGATACCGGCCACGCAGAGGATCTCTCCCTTGTGGACGGAGAACGAGACCTGATTCAGAATATTCTTGTTCGGGTTGCGCTCCGACTTGAGCGTTACATTTTCAAGCGTCAGGACAGCATCGCCTGCATGCTCGGGAGCCTTCTCCAGATGGAAGTCGATCTTACGGCCGACCATCATTTCGGAAAGGTCCTCGACGCTGGCGGTCGAAACGTCGCAGGTGCCGATGCACTTGCCGCGGCGCAGGACCGTGCAGTAGTCCGAAACTGCCTTGATCTCATTGAGCTTATGGGTGATAAAGATGATCGCCTTGCCCTCGCGCTTGAGGTTCTGCATGATGATCATCAGTTCGTCGATCTCCTGCGGCGTCAGGACAGCCGTCGGCTCGTCGAAGATCAGGATGTTGTTGTCCTTGTAGAGCATCTTCAGGATCTCTACTCTCTGCTGCATACCCACGGTGATGTCAGAGACTCTGGCATCGCAGTCGATATTCAGGCCATAGCGCTCGCTCAGGGCAAGCACCTTCTTGCGCGCTTCCTCCATCTGCAGGACGCCGTGCTTTGCGGTCTCGACGCCGAGGACGATGTTCTCGAGCACGGTGAAGTTCTGCACCAGCATGAAGTGCTGATGAACCATGCCGATACCCAGCGCATTGGCCGTGCGCGGATTTTTGATCTCTGCCTTTTTGCCATTCACAAGGATCTCGCCCTCTTCCGGCTGATAAAGGCCGAACAGGACGCTCATCAGCGTCGATTTACCGGCGCCGTTCTCGCCCAGAAGGGCGTGGATCTCGCCATAGCGGACGCGCAGGGTGATGTCGTCATTCGCGACGATGCCAGGAAACACCTTCGTGATGTGCAGCAGCTCGATCGCATAGTTGTCCATAAAATGATCCCCCTAGTTGGTAAACCCGGCAGGGAAACGCCACAGCGCTCCCTGCCGGGTCCGCCTTATCTCATAGTCGTTTACTCGACGACCTGAACCGTCACATACTGCAGGGTCGCTGCAACATCCTCGATGGTGACCGTGTTGCCATCCGCATCGACATCGCGGCGGATGCCGGAGGTAACGCCGTCCTTGTCAGCCTTCAGGACTTCGACGATGGCATCGTAGTCAGCCTGCGTGAAGTTCTTGAAGCGGGAGGACTCCATGGGAAGACCAACAGCGTCTTCGTTGATGGTCAGAGTCTCGCTCGTGCCGCCGGGGAACGTGTCGTTGTAGTAAGCCTTAATCGCGCCGTAGACAGCCGGAGTGAGCATCTTCATGGCGGAGGTCAGGCAGGTCTCGGTGATCTGGGACATGTCGGTATCAACGCCGATGGAGACGCAGTCGCCGCCGGTGGCCTCGCAGGCCGCGAAGACGTTGTCCGGGCCGCCGCAGCCGAAGATGCACTCGGTGCCAGACTGATACCATGCAGCAGCCTTCGCCTGGAAGTCAGGAGAGTTGCCGAAAGCACCGGTATAGGTGTACTTCATCTCAATGGAGCCAGCCTCAAGGCCGAGCTCCTTGGCAGCGTATTCCGCGCCGTCCACGAAGCCGTAGCCGAAACGAACGACAGCAGGAACAGCCAGAGCGCCGAAGAAGCCGAGCTTGCGATAGCCTTCCTTGACAGCAGCGTAGCCCGCCAGGAAGCCGGACTGCTCTTCCGCAAAGAAGATGGAGCAGGTGTTGTCTGCGATGACGGTGTCGTCATCAAGGGTCGGGGTGGCGTCGACCAGAACGAAGTGGACGTCCGGATACATGGTCTGAGCCTTGTAGATGGCTTCGCCGAACAGGAAGCCCGGGGTCACGATGAGCTTCGCACCGTTGTTGACAGCGCCCTCAATGGCGGAGAGGTAGCTCTGCGTGGACTGGTCGATCGGGGTGTAGTAGGTGTAGGTCTTGCCGTTCTCTTCGGCGTACTGCTTCAGGCCTTCCCAGGAGAACTGGTTGAAGCCGCGGTCGTCGATAGAGTTGGCATCGGTGATCAGGGCCAGCTCAGCCTCGCCGCCGGAAACCGGAGTGGTAGCTTCGCTGCCCTCAGTGTTGGTCGTGGTGTCCTTGGTGTTCTCGGTGTTGTCATTGCCGGAGCCGGCGCAAGCGGCCAGGGACAGGACCATGACAAGCGCGAGAATCAGACAAAAGATTCTCTTTTTCATGTTGCCTCCCAAATGTAATACATTTTTATACTCAGTCCGCAAGCGGACCAAATACCGTTGTTATTCAGCCTGCTGTCAGACTAAATGTCATGTTTTTTTGTGAATCGGGGAGCCGCTGATTCAATTCTCAAGAGCGGACGGCGAGGAATTTTTCGTCGAGTCGAGGTTTGGAAAGTGCAGGCGTACTTTGTGTACGTCAAGCTTTTCGAACCGATGGATCGGCGGAAAAGCCCCGTCATACGCCGCAGATGATCGAGGCAGAGCTTCCCCAAAAACAGGACTTGCAATTTCGAACACTTCGGAGTAAAATGGAGCGTATTTTGAGACGCGGGAGGGACGGGACATGATCCTCTATGAAGATGCGCAGCTCGTCGTGTGCTGCAAGCCGCGCGGCGTGCTTTCCGCCGCGGACAGCTCCGGGCAGGAGAGCATGGCTGCGCTGCTCGCGCCGCGCACGGTCTTCCCGGTGCACCGGCTCGACCGCGACGTGCCCGGCGTGATGGTCTTTGCCAAGACCCGCGAGGCGGCGGCCTTTCTCTCGGCGCACCTCACGGCCGGCAAGGAATATCTCGCACTGGCCGAGGGTGCGCCGTGCAAAGAGCCGGAGGAGCTTTATGACCTGCTGTTCCACGACCGCGCGCGCAACAAGACCTACGTCGTGCGGCGCACGCGGGCCGGGGTGCGCGAGGCGCGCCTGATCTGCACGCCGCTGCGCCTGCTGCCGGACGGCCGCGCCGCATTGCACCTGCAGCTGCTCACGGGCCGGACGCACCAGATCCGCGTTCAGCTCGGCTCGCGCGGCTGCCCTGTCTGCGGCGACCGGAAATACGGCGCGCAGGCCGCGCCGGGCGGCATCCAGCTCTATGCGTGGCGGCTGCGCGTGCCGCACCCGGACGGGCGCAGCCTCACGTTCTGCCTGCCGGAGGAGCTGCTGCCGGATGAGCTGCGGGAACTTCCGGTTTTCCCTGCAGAACCCTTGTAAAATCCGGGGTTTTCTATTATAATATAGAAGGAGAGTTTTGGCCGCTGACCCGGAGTTTTTCCGGCGAGCGGTCAACTGTGCGGCTTTCCGAAGCAGGAGGAATGAATATGGCAAACAATCTCAAACGTCTGGACAGCTACCTTGTCCCCGGTAAGCACATTCACCTGATTGGCATCGGAGGCGTCTCCATGCGGCCGCTCGGGCTGGTGCTGCGCGGCATGGGCATCACGGTCACCGGTTCGGACATGAACGCCTCCGTCTCCACCGACGAGCTGATCGCCAAGGGCATCGAAGTGCACATCGGCCACCGCGCCGAGAATATTCAGGGCGCGGACTGCATCATCCGCACGGCCGCCGCCCACAACGACAATCCCGAGGTCGCCGCGGCCCGTGCGCAGGGCATCCCCGTGTTCGAGCGGGCGCAGGCCTGGGGCGTGATCATGCGCGAATACAAAAACGCCATCTGCGTGTCCGGCACACACGGCAAGACCACCACGACCGGCATGCTGACGCATATTTTCATGCAGGCGCAGCGCGACCCGACCGTTATGATGGGCGGCTATCTCCCGCTGCTGCACGCAGGCCACCGCGTCGGCTCCGGCGACACCATTATCATGGAGAGCTGCGAATACTGCGACTCGTTCCTGAATTTCTACCCCACCGTCGCCATCGTGAACAACATCGAGGCCGACCATCTGGACTATTTCAAGGACCTCGACGCCGTGAAGCGCTCGTTCCGCAAATTTGCGGGCCTCGTGCCGCGTACGGGCCATGTCATCGCCAACGGCGACGATGCAAATACCGTGCAGACGCTCTCGGATCTGCACTACCTCTCCTTTGGCATCGATGCGCACAACGATATCCACCCCGAGGGGCTTTCCGAGGACCTGCGCTCGTTTGACATTATCTGCTTCGGTAAGCGCTACTGCCATGTGGACCTGCAGGTCTACGGCCGCCACAATGTCTATAATGCGCTGGCCGCCGCAAGCGCCGCATGGGTCATGGGCGTGGAAGGCGCGGATGTCGCCGCGGGCCTTGCCTCGTTCCACGGCGCGGGCCGCCGCATGGAGTTCAAGGGGACGTACCACGGCGCGGACGTTTATGATGACTATGCCCACCATCCCGGCGAGCTGCACGCCCTCATCGACGCCGTGGCCCACATGGGCTATCAGCGCGTGATCCTCGCGTTCCAGCCGCACACCTACACGCGCACGAAGGCCCTGTTCGACGATTTTGTCCGCGAGCTCAAGCGCGTGGACGTCGCCGTTCTGGCCGAGATCTACGCCGCCCGCGAGAGCAACACCATCGGCATCTCCTCCCGCGATCTGGCGCGCTGCATTCCCGGCAGCGTCTACTTTGAGACGCTCCCTGAGGTCACGGCCTATCTCCGCGGGGCTGCGCAGAAGGGTGACCTGATCCTGACCGTCGGCGCAGGCGACATCTACAAGGCCGGAGAGGCCCTTCTGAAGGAAGAATAACATTCAAATAAACCAACAATACCGCAGCACAAAGGAGTTTCTATGGAAAAGTATGATCTGATCATTGTTGGTGCCGGTCCTGCCGGCATCTTTACGGCCGTCGAGCTGTTCCGCCGCGGCGCACACAAGAAGATTCTGATGGTCGAAAAGGGCCAGAGCGTGGAAAAGCGCTCCTGCCCGAAGAGCAAGACGCAGAAGTGCGTGAACTGCCAGCCCTGCAACATCACGACCGGCTTCTCCGGCGCAGGCGCATTCTCGGACGGCAAGCTCTCGCTGAACCACGAGGTCGGCGGCGATTTCCCGAACCTCGTCGGCCCGGACTTTGCCCAGTCCCTCATTGACTATACGGACCAGATCTACCTGGAATTCGGCGCAGATCCCCATGTGGAGGGCGTGTCCGACCCCGATAAGATCCGCATCATCCGCCGCCGCGCCATTCGCGCAGGCCTGAAGCTCGTCGACTGCCCCATCCGCCACCTCGGCACCGAAAAGGCGCAGGAGCTCTACCTTGCGCTGGAGAACGACCTGCGTGCCAAGGGCGTCGACATGCTCTTCGGCCACAGCTGCGTCGATCTCGTGCTCGATGGCCCGCTGTGCAAGGGCGTCATCGTGGAGCCGACGCGCGGCGGCACGCGCGAGACGATCTATGCCGACGACGTCGTCATTGCGGCAGGCCGCCGCGGCGCGGAATGGCTGGAATCCCTGTGCGCGAAGTATGACATCGCCCACCAGCCGGGCACCGTGGACATCGGCGTGCGCGTCGAGGTCCGCAACGAGGTCATGGAGGAGGTCAACAGCGTCCTCTACGAGTCCAAGCTCGTCGGCTATCCGCAGCCGTTCAAGAACAAGGTTCGCACATTCTGCCAGAATCCCGGTGGCTTTGTCAGCCAGGAGAACTATGACAAGAACCTCGCCGTCGTAAACGGCCACAGCTACAAGGACCTGAAGTCCGACAACACGAACCTGTCCATCCTGTGCTCGCACAACTTCACCTATCCGTTTAACCAGCCCATCGCCTACGCCCAGAAGGTCGGCGAGCTGACGAACATGCTGGCCGACGGCCACATCCTCGTGCAGCGCTTCGGCGACATCCTCGACGGCAAGCGCACCTGGCCGAAGGAGCTGGCGTTTTCGAACGTGCGCCCGACACTGCCGGACGCCGTCGCGGGCGACATCACCGCCGGTATGCCCTACCGCGCCATGATCAACATCATCGGCTTCATTCAGGCCATGGATCAGGTCGTGCCGGGCTTTGCCAGCTATGAGACGCTGCTGTACTCCCCGGAGCTGAAGTTCTACAGCAACAAGGTCAAGATGACCCCGGACCTCAAGACAAACGTGGCGCACCTGTACTGCCTCGGCGATTCGTCCGGCTGGACGCGCGGCCTGATGATGGCCTCCGCCATGGGTGTGCTCATGGGCCGCAAGCTCGCGGGCTATGAGGAGCCGCTGCGCTGAATAGATCGGCGGAAAGCTCTGCGAGGCCGCCTGCCGTGCCCTGCCGTGCGTTGTAGGGGAGCGGACAGCCGGGCCCGGCGCTGCACGAACGATCCGTACAAGCTGCCGTTAAAACGGTAAAAACCAATTGCGTCTGTAGCGGCGCTCCCTGAGCGCCATTGGCAGTTGCAAATTTTGAAGCAGTTCCGCCGGCCATGCAGGTTCCCAGATTTGTCATTGCGAGGAGCGAAGCGACGTGGCAATCTCGTGCAGGCAGTTACGATTTCGCCGCGGCTTTCCTGTCATCCAGCCGGGTACTGCGAGATTCCCACGTTGCTTCGCTCCTCGGAATGACACGTCAGGCGGGTGCAGCGGTGCACCAGAGCACTTGCGCGCTTGAATGCTCCCCTACTGGGCGCTCAGGGAACGCCGCTACATTGGCGTGTGCGGTCGGCGATCGTGTCACGAAACCTGCAGCCTGCAAGGCGGTCACTGACCGCCGCTACAGACGCAATTGGCGCGTGCCATTTTAACGATAGCCTTTCCAAATCGGCAGTGCCTTCCCGAGATTGCCACGTTGCTTCGCTCCTCGCAGTGACAAACCTTTGGCGTTCCTCGTTTTGCTGACAGCCTGTTTCTTGCGCCGGTGCGCCGCCGGGCCCGGCTGTCCGCTCCCCTACAGTCGAAAACGAAAAAGTCCTGTGACGTTTCCAGTCACAGGACTTCTTTGATCAGCCGCAGCTTTTTCGCGCGCGGCAGGCGCTTGATGGCCGCCTCGCGGCGCAGGGCGTCCCCGCGGGTCCCACAGGCCTCGCTGTAGACCAGCTCCAGCGGGCCGCGGCCGCGCGTATACTTTGCACCGTGCCCGCTGCGGTGCGCGGCGAGGCGGCGCTCCGGGTCATCGGTCATGCCGGTGTAGAGCGTGCCGTCACCGCAGCGCAGGATGTAGACCCACCACCCGCTCACAGCGGGATATCGATGCTGACGCGGTCGGTGCGGATGGACTTGCACAGGGCGGAGACCTTCTTGTGGCGCGGGTCGTCGCGATAGCGCGCCACGTCCTCCAGCGTGTCAAAGTCCACCTCGAGCGCGGCGTCCCACGCGGCGTTCGGGGCTGCGCTGCGCGCCACATGCATGCCGCGGATCCAGTCGATCTGCTCCGGCAGTGCAGAGAGCGCCTGCAGGAACGGCTCCGGATCGGCATCCGGGCGGAATTTCCAGAATACGATATGTCGGATCATGTCTGTTTCTCCCTTCAGGAAGCCCAAAATTCATCCAAGGTCAGCTGCTGCTCCGTGAGGTAGCGCGCGGCCTCGATGCCGACGTAGCGATAGTGCCACGACTCATAGTCGATGCCGGTCACGTCCTCCTTCCCCGCGGGATAGCGAAGGATGAAGCCGAAGCGCCAGCAGTTTTCATGCAGCCAGATCGTCTCCGGCGTCTGCTCCTGCGTGTCGTCGAGGCGCTGGTTGTCCGTCGCAACGATGTCGACGGCAAGGCCGGTCTCGTGCTCGCTGCAGCCGGGCGGCATCGTCCAGCGGGCCGTCTCCTCCCGGGCCTCGTCCTCCGTCATGCCCTCGCTGACGCGGGCTTCGACGTCCTCGTCAAACAGCTGCCTCTGGCTGTCCGTGGAGCGGTAGGCCGAGGCGACCGTGAACGAGAGGCCCTCGGCCCGCCCGGCGGCCAGCATCTGCCTGAGCGGCTCATAGGCGATCGCAGCAATGGAATAGGGCCAGTCGTGCAGCTGCGTCAGCTCCGGCGCATAATCCTCCGCCAGCGGATGCGCGCGGCTCACGAGCAGCAGGAGCGGATCATCCTTTGAGGGCGGATCGGCCGCCTGCGTCGCAGGGACGGGCTGCGTTTCCGCCGTTGTCTCCCCCGCCGTTTCGTCCGCCGCTGCGGACCCCGGCTGCGGCTCGTCCGCCCCGCAGCGCAGCAGGAGCAGCACCAGCAGGACCGCCGCGCCGAGGAGCGCAAAGCGGCCCCGCAGTGGTTTGCGGCGCTGCCGCTTCCTTTTTGTGGTTTTCCTTCGTGTTCTCTGTGGTGTATGATTCATGAGATCAACCGCCTTTCGTGTTCATTCTAGCGAATTCCCGCATCGAATTTGCAGCAAAATCGGCGGTGCGGAAAAATTCCGGGCGGGATGCCCCGCCCGGAAGAAGGATCAGTCGGATTACACAAGGGCGGCCGTGATGATGGCCATCTTGTAGACCTCGTCGGCGTTGCAGCCGCGGGAGAGGTCGTTGATCGGGGCGTTCAGGCCGAGCAGGATGGGGCCGTAGGCCTCATAGCCGCCGAGACGCTGGGCGATCTTATAGCCGATGTTGCCGGCCTCGATGCACGGGAAGATGAAGGTATTGGCATAGCCCGCGACCTTGGAGCCGGGGAACTTCAGCTGGCCGACGACCGGGGAAACGGCCGCGTCAAACTGCATCTCGCCGTCAATGGCAAGATCCGGCGCAAGCTCCTTGGCCTTTGCCGTGGCATCGCGGGACAGCTGAACCGTGCCGCCCTTGCCGGAGCCCTTCGTGGAGAAGCTCAGCATGGCAACCTTCGGGTCGATGCCGAACGTCTGCGCGCAGCGCGCGGTCTCGACGGCGACCTCGGCGAGCTTGTCGGCAGCGGAGACAACAACGTTGCCTTCCTTGTCGAGCGTGTCTTCATAGGAGATGTTGATGGCGCAGTCGCCCATGGCCAGCTTCTCTTCGCCGCGGACGAGGATGAAGCAGGAGGACACCAGATGCGCGCCCGGCTTCGTCTTGACGAGCTGCAGGGCGGGACGAACGGTGTCAGCCGTGGAATAGGTCGCGCCGCCCAGCAGAGCGTCCGCATAGCCCATCTTCACGAGCATCGTGCCGAAATAGTTGCCCTTGGACAGCGCCTCGCGGCACTGCTCGGCCGTCATCTTGCCCTTGCGCAGGGTGACCATCTTCTCGACCATCTCATCCATGCCGGGATAGGTCGCGGGATCGATGATCTCCAGACCTTCGATGTCGAAGCCGCCCTTGGCAGCTGCGGCCTTGACCTCCTCGGGTGCGCCGATGAGGATCGGGGTAAGGAAGCCGCCCTTCTTCAGGCGGTCGGCAGCCTCGAGAATGCGGGCATCCGGCCCTTCGGTAAAGACAATCTTGCGCGGATTTGCCTTGAGAATTTCAATCAAACGGTCAAACATGAATCGTTCCTCCAGTATGATCGGGCCAGCGCCCGTTTTTCAGCTTGTCGAAAAAACCCTTTGGGCTTTCCCGCCAAGCTGATTTCAAAATTGCAAAATTATTATTTGTATTTTTATTTTGCAATTTTGCCGCTGCGGCGGGTTATTGAATGCGAAAGGACACCCTGACGGTTTCCTTTCCCTCTTTTCTTCCCTCCGAAACTTTCGGCTGAGCAGGTTTTTCGGCAGTCTGTTCGCCCTTTATTATACAACCATGCCGCCCGGAAAATCAAGCGAAACGTCCTGTTTCGACCGGATTTCCAGCCATTTTTTCAAAAACGGGTGGAAGAAGCGGATGGAAACGGCGCAAAGCTGCTGTCCCGGCCCGCCGGACTCCGCCCCGCCGTACTGCGGGTCGCCGAGGATCGGGCAGCCAAGCCACGCGCAGTGCACGCGCAGCTGGTGCGTCCGGCCGGTTAGCGGCTGCAGCTCGAGCAGGGAGATGCCGTGCTCCGTCCGCAGGGTCCGGTAGGCCGAGCGGGCAGGCTGACCGTCTGCGCGCACGCAGCGCAGCAGGCTCTCCGGAGACAGGCGCGCGATGGGCACGTCGATCATGCCCTCCGGCGGCTGCGGCACACCGCGCACGGCGGCATGATAGGTCTTGTGCTTCTCCGCTGCAATGAGCAGCGCGTGGGCGTGGGCGTTCTTTGCCAGCAGCACCACGCCGAACGTATCGCGGTCGAGCCTGCTGACCGGGTGGACGGTGCAGGCCTGCCCGGTCCTGTCATAATAGCCGAGCAGGCGGTTGGCCAGCGTGCCGGTCTGGCGGGAAAACGACGGATGCACGAGCATCCCCTGCGGCTTGTCGACCGCGAGCAGGGCCTCATCCTCATAGAGAACGGAAAGCGGCCCATCCTCTGCGGGGTAGTCCGGCCGCGGCTCGTCGAGGCACACACGCACGACATCACCGGGGCGGACGGGCCGGTCCGTGTGGGCAGGCTCGCCGTTGACGGTGTAGGCGCCGCAGTATTTCAGCCGCCGCACGAGCGTGGACGAAAGCTGCAGCTCCCGCCGCAGGATCGACAGCAGGCGCGTCTCCCGCTCCGCCGTGCAGCGAAGCTCCATGCTCAGTAGCGCGCGCTCTGCGCGACGTCCAGCACGAACAGCACGACGCCGCCGCAGCGCGTCGGGATCTCCAACGGCGCGGTGGAAAGCGGGATCGGCGGCATGTTCGGCGAGAGCACCGGCGCTTCATAGCGCATTTCCGTGCGCTCGCCGTGCTTCTTCAGGATGGCCAGCGCCTCGTCCAGGCGGGCGCTCTCCAACCCGATCATCAGCGTGACGCTGCGCTTTTTCAGGAAACCGCCGCTCGAATTGAGCACCGTGGCATAAAAGCCGTGCTCGTTGAGCGAATGGACGGCGTCGTGATAGTCGTCGCCCTGCAGGATGGCCAGAATCATCTTATCGTACTGTTGCATCATGGAAACCTCCTTTTCGATGCGGGGCTATTGCAGCCCAAGCTGGTAAAACGCGACTGCGCTTGCCGCAGCCACATTCAAAGAATCCACCCCATGGGACATGGGGATGCGGACCGTGTAATCGCAGGCGTCGATTGTTGCCTGCGCAAGGCCGTCGCCCTCCGTGCCAAGGACGATGGCAAGGCGCTCCTCCGCCAGCAGGCGCGGGTCGTTCAGGGGGACGGAATCGTCGCGCAGCGCCATGGCCACCGTGCGGAAGCCCTGCGCACGCAGCCAGCCCATCGAGGGCTCCGGCCAGCCGTCCGGGAGATACGTCCACGGGATCTGGAACACCGTTCCCATGCTCACGCGGACGGCGCGGCGGTAGAGGGGGTCGCTCCCGGCCTCCGTCAGCAGGACGGCATCCATATTGAGCGCGGCGGCGGAGCGGAAGATCGCGCCGAGGTTCGTCGGGTTCATCACGTTTTCGAGCACGACGACCCGCCGGGCAGCCCGGCACAGGGCCCCAGCCTCCGGCAGAGCCGGGCGGCGCATGGCGCACAGCATGCCGCGCGTCAGATGAAAGCCCGTCAGCTGCGTGAGCACGGCATCCTCCGCCGTGAAAACGGGCACGTCCGCACCGAGCCGGGCCAGAATTTCCCGTGCGGCGGCGGAAACGTGGCTGCCGTCCATCAGGGCGGACACGGGCACACAGCCCGCGTCGAGCGCGCGTCCGATGACGAGGGGGCTCTCCGCGATGAACAGGGCCTGCGACGGGTCCTGCCGGCTGCGGAGCTGCACCTCGGACAGGCGGGCGTAGACATCCAGCTCCGGGGCGGAAAATTCGGTGATCTCGATCAGATTCGGCATGCCGGTATTCTCTCCATTTTTGGGATACCATATTATAGCACACTGCGCGCAGCGATGCAAGAAGCGGGCGGGGCGCGGAGCAAATAGAAAACAGAAAGCGGAACGTTATCGTTAGGCCGCCGGGCGAGCGTTGTAGGGGAGCGGCATGCCGCTCCCGGCGGCGCACCTACAGCCCGTACTGGCCGCCGTTAAAATGGCAAGCACCTTTTGTCATTGCGAGGAGCGAAGCGACGTGGCGCCCTGCGCGCGAAGCGCGAGGAAGTGCCCTTGGGGTGCAATCTCGCAGCACCCGACTGAATTGTGGGAAAGCGATCGGCGAAATCGTGAGTGCCTTCCCGAGATTGCCACGTCGGCCGTTGGCCTCCTCGCAATGACACGTCAGGGCGGTGCAGTGGTGCACCAGAGCACTTCTGCGGTTGAATGTCCCCTACTGGGCGCTCAGGGAACACCGCTACAGATCCCGTCGGAGGCCATCGCCGTTTTGACGGTGGCCTGTGCGAATCGGCAGTATAACGCCGGGAGGGGCATGCCCCTCCCCTACAACATATACTGACATTTTTCCTGTTTTTACTTCGTTTTTCCCGCTCCCATTTGTGCATTCCGCCGAATCGCGGCCGAAACGAAAATTTCCTGTTGCTTTATTGCGCTAATGTGCTATTATATTAGCGTATTAAATTTCGGCACGGCCTGCCGTCTTGGAGGAATTCATTATGAACCGTTTTGCCAGATTTGCCGCTTCCGCGCTTGCGCTCTCCCTCGTCCCCGCCATGCTGATGGGCTGCGGGAAAAAAGAGACGGCCGCCAGCTCCGATCTCGATTACATCAAGCAGAAGGGCACGCTCGTCGTCGGCATCACCGACTTCGCCCCGATGGACTATCAGGACGCCGACGGCAGCTGGATCGGCTTTGACGCCGACCTCGCAAAGGCCTTTGCCGAGTCTCTCGGCGTGGAGGTTCAGTTCCAGACCATCGAGTGGGACAACAAGGTCATGGAGCTGGACGGCAAGACCATCGACGTCGTCTGGAACGGCATGACGCTGACGGACGAGGTCACATCCTCCATGGCGTGCTCGAATGCCTACTGCAACAACGCGCAGGTCGTCATTCTTCCGGCGGACAAGGCCGCGGATTACGACACGGTCGACTCGCTGAGCGGGCTGCGCTTCGCCGTGGAATCCGGCTCGGCCGGTATGGCGCAGGCCGAGGAAATGGGCCTGACGTATACGGACGTCGTCGATCAGGCCACGGCCCTGCTGGAGGTCAAGTCCGGCACGGCGGACGCCGCCATCATCGACTCGCTCATGGCGGGCGCAATGGTCGGCGAGGGCACGAACTACGCCGATCTGGCCATCGGTCCGGTGCTGAACGCCGAGACCGGCGAGCAGTATGGCGTCGGCTTCCGCAAGGGCTCTGACGCCGTGGCGGCGCTGAACGAATTTTTCCGGCAGCAGTGGGCCAGCGGCGCAATGCAGGCGCTGGCCGAGCAGTACGGCGTGCAGGCCGCGCTGATCGAACAGAAGTAATTCTAAGGAACCTCTGAATAAATCGACTGCGGCGCTCAGCGGGTCTTTCGCCCCAACT